>ENA-OPSV01002460-OPSV01002460.1-human-gut-metagenome-genome-assembly--contig:-NODE-2460-length-10800-cov-2.364076_pt1 | contig 10800 bp, 2 predicted proteins | sample MGYA00241460_ERZ501912 | MGnify/ENA primary metagenome ERZ501912 (study PRJEB25962, sample SAMEA2042402) | human gut metagenome | biome: human gut; feature: human-associated habitat; material: faeces...
ATCGTGCATAGGTAAAGTTGCTGAGTTGTTGAGTTGCTGAGTTGCTGAGTTACTGGGTTGCTGAGTTGGAGTGAGTCGGGGACGGTGATTATGCCGTGGATAGCACAGGCAGCAGCGACGAGTGGGCCTGCCAGTAGAGTGCGGGCTCCCGGTCCTTGCCGGCCTTCAAAATTACGATTGGAGGTGGAGACACAATATTTCCCTGCCGGAATTTTGTCGTCGTTCATTGCCAGGCAGGCGGAGCATCCCGGTTGCCGCAATTCGAAGCCTGCAGCCTCGAGTGTATCCCTGATCCCTTCGTCGATGGCTTGTTTTTCTACCTGTTTGCTGCCCGGAACGATCCAGGCTGTCACGCCTGCTGCTTTTTGCTTGCCTTTCACATAGTCGGCGAATACCCGCAGATCTTCGATCCGTCCATTGGTACAACTGCCGACAAAAACATAGTCGACCGGTTTGCCCGGTAGCTTTTCGCCCGGTTTGAAGTCCATGTATTCCAGAGCTTTTAAGAAGGAAGGCAGGGAAGTCTCTTCGATTTCGGAGACTTCAGGGATAGAGTGGGTGAGGGCGATTCCCATGCCGGGGTTGGTGCCGTAGGTGATCATAGGGTAGATGTCGGCAGCATCGAATGTGACTTCTTTGTCGAAGACGGCGTCGGGATCACTGTATAGCTGCTTCCATTGTGTGACGGATTTGTCCCATTCGGTTCCTTGGGGCGCATATTCCCTGCCTTTCAGGTAGGCAAAGGTCGTTTCGTCCGGAGCGATCATCCCGCCGCGGGCTCCCATTTCGATGCTCATATTACAGATCGTCATCCGGGCTTCCATCGATAGCGAGCGGATAGCCGATCCGGCAAATTCGATGAAATGTCCGGTGCCGCCGCCGGTACCTAGTTTCGAAATGAGATATAAAATGATATCTTTCGAACAAACTCCGGGATTCAATTGTCCTTCGACATTGATCCGCATGGTCTTGGGTTTGGATTGCAATACACATTGGGAGGCTAATACCATTTCTACCTCGCTGGTTCCGATGCCGAACGCCACGCAGCCCATAGCTCCGTGGGTGGAAGTATGGCTGTCTCCACAGACGATGGTCATTCCCGGTTGGGTCAGACCTGTTTCGGGACCCACCACATGGATAATTCCGTTTTTGGGGGTACCGACTTTGAAAATCGTGATACCGTGTTCGGTACAGTTATTTTCGAGCATCGACAGTTGCCGGGCGGATTGCAGATCCTGTACCGGCAGATGTTGATTTTGTGTGGGTATATTGTGATCGGGGCTGGCTGTGACCTGAGCCGGACGGAATACTTTCGCGCCGCGCGAATGAAGCCCTTCGAAAGCTTGTGGACTCGTTACTTCGTGAATGTATTGCCGGTCGATATAGAGCACACATGAACCTCCGGCGATGGTGTCGACCGTATGGGCATCCCAGATTTTATCGAATAAAGTTTTCATAAGGTGTATTTTGACTTTGGGGTACTAACTTATTTTAGCTATCGCATCCAGGAACGACTCGACCGATGCGGTGACAATGTCTGTGTTGGCGCCGAAACCGTGGTACATTTTGCCTTTGTGGGAGACTTGTACGTGTACTTTACCCAGGTCGTCGCTTCCCCGGGTGATGGCCTGTACCAGGTATTCTTCCAGATGTACCCGTCGTTTGGTGATGCTTTTTACAGCATTGATGGCTGCATCGACCGGGCCGTTACCGCTGGCTGTTTCGGTGAAAATATCTCCCCCGAAGCTGATTTGCACAGTTGCTGTCGGTATGGAAGTCGAGCCGCATACAACCTGCAACCCCACCAGTTTTATGTCGCGGTGTTTGCGCGAAGCTTCACTACCGGCAAGTACTTCCAGGTCGCGGGTGGTAATGTCTTTTTTCTTATCGGCTAATTCCAGAAAGCGCTGGTAGATGGCGTCGAGTTCGTCATTGTCGGGAGTATAACCGATGGCTTTCAAATGATGTTTCAGTGCTGCACGGCCACTACGGGCGGTGAGGACGATACTGGACTGATCGACCCCTACGTCTTCCGGGGCGATGATTTCATAGGTCTCCCGGCTTTTCAGTACACCGTCCTGGTGGATGCCCGACGAATGGGCGAAAGCATTACGGCCGACGATGGCTTTGTTGGGTTGTACCGGCACCCGCATCAAACTGGATACCAGCTGGCTGGTAGCGATGATTTGCCTGGTGTTGATACCGATATTGAAATCCAGATTTTTGTGACAGGCAATCGCCATCACGATTTCTTCGAGGGCGGTGTTACCGGCCCGTTCGCCGAGGCCGTTGATCGTCACTTCGACCTGCCGTGCTCCGTTTTGTACGGCGGCTAAAGTGTTGGCAGTGGCCATGCCCAGATCGTTGTGGCAGTGGGTCGAGATGATCGCCTTGTCGATGTTGGATACGTGGTCGACCAGGTATTTGATCTTCGCGCCGTATTCGTGGGGCAGGCAGTAGCCCGTGGTGTCGGGAATGTTGACCACCGTGGCCCCGGCCGCAATGGCGGCTTCGACCACGCGGGCGAGGTATTGAGGATCGGCGCGCCCGGCGTCTTCGGCGTAGAACTCCACGTCCTCGACATAGCTTTTGGCGTATTTCACGGCTTCGACGGCCTGTTCGAGGATTTTCTCGGGCGTCGAGCGCAGTTTGTCGTAAATGTGCTGGGGCGAAACGCCTATACCCGTGTGGATGCGCTTGTGCCTGGCCAGTCGCAGGGCATCGGCGGCGACGTCGATGTCTTTTTTCACGGCGCGGGTCAGCGCACAAATCGTCGGGGCCGAAACGGCCTTCGAAATCTCGAGTACGGAGTTGAAGTCTCCGGGGCTGGAAATCGGGAACCCCGCTTCGATGACGTCCACGCCGAGGCTTTCCAGCAACTTGGCGACTTCGATCTTCTCGGTGGTGTTCAATTGGCAGCCCGGCACCTGCTCGCCATCACGGAGCGTGGTGTCGAAAATAAACAGTTTCTCGCACATAATATGACTAATCTAACTAACCTTGGCAACAAATATATTAAAAATATTTTCTAAATTCCTATTTTACCGGAGGAAAGTGCCTCTTATACCCGAATTTAGCGGCGTTTTCCCTCCGGGAGTCCGAATCCGGAAATAAAAACGGCTCCGGATGCCCGAAGCCGTTTTCCATATATTTTCAGGTGTCGCCGGGATCTTTTGCCGGTTGCGCTGCGTTTTCCCGGCTGCCGGGGCGGCATTAATCGACCACCTCGACCCACTGTCCCTTTTTCAGGGCGCGGACGGCGTTGTCGTACATCGCCTCGCAGTAGACCGAGGGCAGGTAGTAGCGCCCCTTGTAGGTTGCCGTCAACTTGACGGGGATCTCCTTGCTTTCGCCCCTGCTCAGGTCGAAGTAGCTCAGCACCCGGTCGTCGCGGATATCCTGGTAGGTGAGCGACGACAAGTCCCGTTCGGAGGTGATCTCCCATCCTATCGGGAAGATGTGGGTCAGCGCAAGGTCGGCGTACCGTTCGTAGCCGCTCTTGTTCGAAACGGTCACGATGGCGTAGAAATCGGTCGATACCCGGATCGAGGCAGGGTCGATGGCGGCACCGTCCATATTCGTGTAACGCACGTCGATCCGGATGCCGTTCGCAGCTTCGGTCTCCTCGCCCTTGCCGGGGGTATAACTCTGGCTGACGACCGCGTACAGGCTGCCCGAACCGTTGTTCCTCACCTCAGTCGGTGCGGCCAGGGGCATGCTCTCGATGGATTTGTCGGTCTTGACGATCTCCCTGCCCGCTGTGGCGTCGATGCCGGTCTGTCCCGCTACGGCGAAATTGGAAAGGGTGCTGAGCATCCATGCCGTCGACTGGGTGCTGAGCCACCTGTCTTTCTTGAGGATGTCCGACATCTTCAGCGCCATGCGGAAAGCCTCTTCGCGGCGTCCGAGTATCGTGAGCGTCATGAGCGAGATCGACATCCGGCGTTCGTCGCTGTTGTAGGTACCGTCGTAGGGGTTGGCCTTTTCCGCGTTGTCCCCGCAGAGCGAGATCAGCCCTTCGGCGACTTTCCTGTTGCCGTCCAAAGCGTATGCCGCCGCCAGCAGCCACTTGGCGTCGCTACTCAGCGAGGCGGCCTTTTCCCGGAGCTGGTTCATGGCACCCCGGGTCGGAGTCCCGTTCAGCGCCAGCACATACTGGGTATAGGCCTGGGTCAGGTAGTAGTCCGAGGGGTTGCCGCGCAGGTATTTGAGCGCCCGGTCGAGCATCGCCCTGTCCACGCCGTAGCCGTGTTTCGCAGCCTCGATCAGGAAGTGCGTCGCATAGACCGTCCCCCATTCCGAACCCGACGTGTTGCCGCTCCAGTAGGCGAATGCGCCGTCGGAGAGCTGGTAGCTGCCCAGGCGCGAAAGCACGCTCTTGACGTTGCGGTCGATGTCCTGCAGCATGTTCGCGTCGCACTCCACGACCGAAGGCAGGTAGAGCTGCGGGAAGGCGCCCGAGGTGATCTGCTCGATGCAGCCGTGGGGATACCTCACCAGGTATTCGAGGCGCCGCGAAAGGTCTAAGGGCGGGATCGACGAAAGTTCCAGCTTGGCCTCGCCGTTCTCCTTGAGGGGCCTTATCTCGGCCGTCTTGCCCGGGTCGATGACATAGTCCTTCGACAGGGTCACATAGGGGTTCGGCTCCCGGACGTCCAGTTCGATTTCCGACGCGGAGCTGTCGCCCGACGACGTAGCCGTGACCCGCACCTTTCCGATGCCGGTTCTGGTGTTGACCTTCAGGCGGAACGATACGACCTCCTCGCCGCTCCGGCCGAGCGTGATGCTCTTGCTGGACGGCCCGACGGTCGAGAACGATTCGTTCGCGGCGATCTTCACGTCGACTTTCCCGACCCCGTCTTCGAGGGCGAAGACCGTGACCGGCACCTCGACTTCCTCGTCGGTGGAAACTACGCGGGGCATGGTGGCCTGCACCAGCAGCGGTTTTTTCACTGCGACATCCTTTTCCGCGGCGCCGAACGCCTGGCCGTTCGAGGCGACCACCATCACCCGAACCTCGCCGAAGTAGGGCGGGAGCGTGATTTTGTGCGTGTTCGTCTTCCCGGCTCCCAGCTTCTGTGCGTCGATGAACCGTACGACGGGCTTGAACCGCTGCGCTTTGAGCGCCCCCGTGTTGGGCTGCTCGGCGTCGCCGCCGATGGCGAACATCTGTTCGATCCTGCCGCCATAGGCGCCGATGACATAGTCGAACATGTCCCACGTGCGGACGCCCAGTGCCTCGGTCGCGTTGAAATAACCGTAAGGGTCGGGGGTCTTGAAGCGCGTCAGTCCCAGCAGTCCCTCGTCGACGAGCGCCAGCACGTAGCTCATTTTCCGGCCGTTTTTCTCCCGGACTTTTATCGTCACCTCCGATTCGGGTTTTACCGTTTCGGGCATCTCGACCACGGGGGTGAGCCTTCGCGCGGCGTCCTCGACGTCGAGCCGCGTCACGCCGAACAGGCGGATCGGTGCGTCGTTGAGCGTCGAGTTGTGGGGCTGGACGAGCGTTACCGAGACATAGATGTTGGGGGCCATCCCCTCCTTGACGGGGATTTCGATGTCGGTTTGCTTGCCGGTGCACTCCACCCAGAAGCTTTCCCGCACGACGCTGCCGCTTTCGATGCCGACCAGCGCCCGTGCGCCCGGCGACGAGGGGATGGTGACCCTGGCCTTGTCCCCCGGGACGTATTTGGCCTTGTCGCGGGTGAGGGCGAGCCGCGTGGCGGCATCCGTCACCGAAGTGACGTCGCCCCGCCAATCGGACGAGGATACGCATACGATCCGGGTCGCCGAGTGTGCCCTGTTCGGGCTCGTGACGCGGATCATGTAATAGCCGTAATCGCCCGTGCTCCAGCGCATCGTGGCCTGCCCCGTGCCGTTCGAAAGGGTTGCCTGGAGGGTCTTGTAATTCGAGTTGAGCGCATTTTTGGCGTAGTGCGCCTGGGAATTGGGCGTTGAGGCGTCCCACCACCAGTAGGAATCCATTTTGTAGACCGATACGAGCACGTTTTCACTGCCGGGTTCGGGCTTGCCCTTGGCGTCGAGCATCACGACCTTTATGATATGCTCCTTCCTGCTGTCGAGGTATTCGTCGCCCCAGTCGCTTTTCTGGGTGGCGACCCCGATCCCGAAATAGGTGTCATAGGGCGATACGGTCGCGACCTGCTGGTCGACGCTGAAGTCGCCGCTCTTTTCGAAGACCTTCACCGTGAATTTGCCGCTCAGCATACCGGGGCTCAGCCCTTCCAGCGAGGAGAGTTCGTCGGTCGAGAGCGACAGCGACCCTTGGGCGTCGGTGGTGCCGGTGACGATTTCCCGCTCCTCGGTGCCAAAGTATTTCGAGGCGTCGTCGAACGAATAGCCCTCGTAGCCCTTGAAGCGAGTGGCGGTCTGTGACAACTGCGCCTGGAGCACCGCCTTGGCATCGGCCGCAGGGGCGCCGTGCAGCCACCGGGCGGTCAGGCTGCCCGTGAAATGCGCGGCGTCGACCAGTTGCCCGTCCCCGAGTTTCAGCTCGATTTTCATCCGGTTGGGCTTGATCGCGTCCACCCGGACGGATTTTTCGAACTGTGCGCCGCCGAAGGTGATCTTGGCCCTCCATAGCCCTGTCGGCGACGCCGGCGTCGTCCCCAGGCTGAACGTGTAGATGCCGTCCGAGGAGCTGTTGTTCACGAGCGACTGCACCAACTGCCCGTTCGGGTTGAAGAATTCCAGCGATGCCGGGTGGCTTTCGGGCAGCGGATTGTCCGAGGTGACGATGAACGTGAGGTGTATGTCGTCGCCCGGGCGCCATACGCCGCGTTCGCCGAAGATATAGCCTTTTATCCCCTTGGGATTTGCCGTGCCGCCCACGTCGAAATTACTCAGCGACAGGGCTGTGCCCGGTTCTACCTTCACGAAGGTGACGTCCCCTCCGGCTTCGGCCGTGACGATGTAAGGCTCGTCCTTCGTCCTCAGCACGGCCCGCCCTTCGGAATCGGTGCTCGCTTCGGCCAGCACCTGGTTCTGCCGGTCGTAGGCCCTGACTTTGCAGCCCCCTTTGGGGCGGGCGGAGACCAGGTCGGTCGTGTAGACGACGTACTGGTCGCTGCCGCTGCTCTTGCAGATGAGGCCGATGTCGGACTGCACGACCACTTTCGACCGCTCCTTGTAAGTCCTGTAATCCCCGAAATAATAGTCGTAGTCGTATTCGTCGTCGACGGGCGTAAGCGGGTCGACACCCCGGATTTCGAGCAGGTACATCGACTTGCGGCTCTCGGTGATCAGGCGGCTCAGGTCGAGCGAATAGGTATTGCCCTGGTCGAGCCTGGTCGAAGATTTGGCCCCCAGGTCGATGGTCGTGTCGCGGACGACGCGCGACACGTAATCCATGGATGAATAGTACTGGTCGTCGTAGTAGTTCTGCTGGAAGAATTGCAGCAGGTTGTTGGCGAATATCTTTCGTACCCGCACCCGGGCTTTCTGGTAGTTCACCGCCTCGAACAGCAGCGACATGTCGTTCGACGAGGGAAGGATCGAGCCTTTGCCCGTGAAGCGGATCGAGGGGGTGCGCGACGGCAGCGTAGCCGTGAACGAATAGCTCTCCTTGAGCTTCTGCCCGTTCTTGCTCACTACGTCGCGGCCGATCGTGACACTATGCGCTCCCGTGGGGCGTGCTTCGGGATAGATGTAGAGCCTGTTTTTGTCGACCGAAGTCCGGAACTTGGTGTCGAAGCGGATCAGGTTTTTCAGATCCTGGTTCTGCCGGATGGGTTCGGAGAAGGTGACCACGATGGCGAGCGGTTCCGGATTTACGCTGTGGTCGATGACCGCGTATTCGTCCTTGCGGGGGACTTCCACCCGGAGGGTCTGCTTTTCGTCGTAATTGAAATCGAGCGTCAGCGTATAGCCCTCATCGCCCCGCGGGACGATGTTGCCCACGGTGTATTGGTGCGTGAGCCCGTCTTCCGAATGCGTCCATTTGACGTCGGTACCCGCCGCGCCGCTTATTTTGAGGTTCCGTTCCATGTAGCTGCCCTCGGCATAGTCCGACGAGACGATCTCGCCGATGAGCACATAGCCGGTCATCTCGTCGTTCTGCTGCAACCAGTTGTCGTTGTAGGTAAACCGCAGTTTGGGGGTCGCAAACCTGAACTCCGCGATGCCCTTGTGCTGCCGGCCGGTGAGTTTCGCGGCGTCGATGGCCACCTTGTACTGCGTGTCGTATTGCAGCGGGGATTTGGGGACGATGCGGATCATGCGCATCCCCGACAGGTAGGCGTCGAAACCGACGGCCGGGGTGATTGATATGGCATCCTGCATGGCGCTTTCCTCGACTTGTACGTTTTCGACGAACGTCACGTGGAGAGGCATCCTGACGCCCGTCACTCCGTTGGTCGACCATTCGATGATGTCGGACGTCTGCTTGCTGCACGAGGCGATGAGCAGGGCGGACAGCGCAAACAAAGCATGGCATATTGTTTTCATAATGGGGGATTTTAGGTAACTTTGCCAAAGATACGTAAAAATATGGCAAAAAAACCGGCTAAAAAGAGAATATGTTTTTTCGCGATGCTGGTCGTTGCCATGCTCGCCGCGGGGTATTGTTTGTTCCTGCCCCGGACGCTCTTCGACGAGCCTTTTTCGGCGACCGTGTGGAGCCGCGACGGCCGCCTGATGTCGGCCAAGGTCGCCTCCGACGGCCAGTGGCGTTTCTTTCCCACGGACAGCGTCCCCGAAAAGTTCCGGATCGCCATCACGACCTACGAGGACAAACGTTTTTACCGCCATTTCGGGGTGGATCCGCTGGCGCTGGGGCGTGCCGTGCGGCAGAACCTTGCGGCCGGGCGGATCACGAGCGGGGCGAGTACGCTCACCATGCAGACCATCCGCCTGAGCCGCGGCGGGAAACCCCGCACGTTCCGGGAAAAGTTCGTCGAGATGGTGCTCGCCACGCGCCTCGAACTGCGTTGCAGCAAGGATGAAATCCTGGCCCTCTATGCTTCCCATGCGCCTTTCGGAGGCAACGTGGTCGGGCTGGAAAGTGCCGCGTGGTACTATTTCGGCCGCAGTGCGGCACAGCTTTCGTGGGCCGAATGCGCCATGCTCGCCGTACTGCCCAACTCTCCGTCGCTGATCCATATCCGCCGCAACCGCGAACGGCTGCGGGAGAAGCGTGACGGGCTGCTCGACCGGATTTGGCACGACGGCCGTATCGACTCGCTGACATGCGCCCTCGCAAAACAGGAGCATCTGCCCGACGCCCCCGAACCGATGCCGATGGAGGCGATGTACCTGCTGGGTAAAATGCGCGAAGGGTCGCTCCGCTCAACGCTCGACTACGACCTGCAAAGCCGGGTCAACGACCTCGCCCGGCGCTACAACAAGCGTTACCGGGGTAATAAGATCAACAACATGGCCATTGTCGTCATGGACGTGGGGAGCGGCGAAGTGCTCGCCTACGTAGGGAACGTGTACGACCCCGCCGACCGCACCGAGGGTACGAGCGTCGATGTGATTCCCGCCCCGCGCAGCAGCGGCAGCGTGCTCAAGCCCCTGCTCTATGCTGCGATGCTGGACAACGGGACGGCATTGCCTGCGATGCTTTTCCCCGACGTGCCGACCTATTACAGGGACTTCACACCCCACAATTACAACCGTACCTTCGACGGGGCGGTGCCTGCCGACCGGGTGGTCGAGCGTTCGCTCAACGTCCCTTCGGTGAGGATGCTCGACAAGTACGGGAAGGAGAACTTCCTTGCGCTGGTGCGTGCCCTGGGCTTCGGGACGATCGACCGGAGCGCCGCCCATTACGGGCTTTCGCTGATTCTGGGCGGCGCAGAGATTTCGTTGTGGGATCTGACCTCGGCCTACATGAAATTGGCGGCCAAACTCAACGGCCGGCAGACGATACGCACCCCGCATTACGACCCCGACGGCGGTACTGCGGTCGATGCCGGGGATATTCCCCTCTCACGGGGCGCGATATGGCTGATGGCCAATTCGATCAGCCACGTGGCCCGTCCCGAGGAGGAGGGCGAATGGCAGTATTTCTCGTCGTCGAAGAAGATCGGCTGGAAGACGGGTACCAGCTACGGCAACCGCGATGCGTGGGCTGTCGGCATGACCCCCGACTATGCCGTCGGGGTCTGGGTGGGGAACTGCACGGGCGAGGGACGCCCGCTGATGACGGGCGTGGGGTATGCCGCGCCTGTCCTGTTCGAGGTCTTCGGCCTGCTGCCCAAAGGGGAGTGGTTCGCGGAGCCCCTCGGCGACCTGGAACCCGCCGTGGTCTGCCGCCAGAGCGGCTATCTGGCGTCCCATATCTGCCCCGACCGCGATACGGTGATGATTCCCCGTGCGGCCGCCCTCGGGGAGGTGTGCCCCTACCACCGGATCGTCAACCTGAGCGCCGACCTGAAATACCGTGTGACGGCGGATTGCTACGACCCGGCCAGGATCGTCCGCATGCCGATGTTTATCCTCCCGCCTGCGCAGGAGTGGTATTACCGCCGGCAGCATCCCGATTACCGTCCGCTGCCCCCGCTGCATCCCGGCCTGCCGGGTAACCGGGCCGAAAACAATCCCATCGACATCATCTACCCGCAGCCGGGGCGTGTGCTGGTCGCCCCGAGGTCGCTCGAAGGGGAACAGCAGAGCCTTGTCTTTACGGCCGTGCACCGCGACCGCAATGCCGTGCTGTTCTGGCATATCGACGACGACTATATCGGTTCGACCTCTTTCGAACATAAGGTCTCCGTCCGCCCGGCGCCGGGGAAGCACCGCCTGACCGTGATCGACGAACACGGCGCTTCGCAGAGC
>ENA-OPSV01002461-OPSV01002461.1-human-gut-metagenome-genome-assembly--contig:-NODE-2461-length-10799-cov-2.403574_pt1 | contig 10799 bp, 9 predicted proteins | sample MGYA00241460_ERZ501912 | MGnify/ENA primary metagenome ERZ501912 (study PRJEB25962, sample SAMEA2042402) | human gut metagenome | biome: human gut; feature: human-associated habitat; material: faeces...
ATGAATTTGTATCTTCCCGGAATTTTCAGGATATGAACTCGTCTGCCGCCTGTGGCATAGAAAAAAATGATGAAAGTGTTCCGGTACCGCATGATGAAGATGAACGACAAGCAGATGGCCACGGCCGTCGAAGCGGCGCGTTCGTCGCGCATCACGCTGACGGCCGAAGTCAAAAAGGCCTTCTACAACATCCTGCTCGCCGAGCAGTCGCTCGACGTGCTCCGCGAGTCGCAGGCCACCGTCCAGCGTACGGTCGACGACACGTCCGTGCAATATGAGAACGGGCTCACGTCGGAGTACGACCTGTTGACGGCGCAGGTGCAGCTCAGCAACCTGAAACCCTCGATCCTCCAGACCGAGAACTCGATCCGCATCGCCAAACTGATGCTCAAGATGTATCTTTCGATCCCCGAGCAGGTCGAAATCGAGGTCGAAGGCGAGCTGGACGCCATGCGCGACAAGGTGCTCGCCGGAACCGAGGGGCTTACGACCGACACTTCGGACAACTCCGACCTGCGCACGCTCGAACTGCAGGAGGATCTGCTCCGCCTCCAGCTCAAGGCCGAGAATGCGAGCCGCCTGCCGACCATCGGGGCGTTCGGCAACTTCACCCTCACCGGGAACAACATGGGCTCGGTGTCGTTCGACCAGGCGACGATGGAAATGACGACGATCAAGGACGGCTATTTCTGGCAGAACCCGCTTTCCGCCGGCATCCGCGTCTCCGTGCCGCTCTTTTCGGGGCTGACGAAGATGAACCGCTCGCGCGAGATCAAGAACCAGATTTCGCAGATCGGCCTCCAGCGGACATACGCCCGGCAGCAGGTCGACGTGCAGGTTCGCTCGGCGCTGAACGACCTGCTGACGGCGCGCGAGACGATGTACGCCCAGGAACTCACCGTCGAGCAGGCGCGCAAGGCCTACTCGATCTCCGACACCCGTTACCGTGCGGGTGCGGGTACGATCCTCGAGCTCAACAGCGCCCAGCTGGCGCAGACGCAGGCGCAGCTCAACTACTCGCAGGCGATCTTCGATTACCTGACGGCCAAGGCCGAGTACGACCGCATCGTCGGCAAGGAAAAATAGCGTGGAAATTGAAAAACAAAGATAGCATATGAAGAAAACAGCAGTTATATTGTTTGCCGCGGCTGCCCTCGCCGGCTGCAAAGGCAAAAACGGGGCAGGCGACGTGCAGCAGGTCAACCGTGTGCTGACTAAAACCGAAACGGCGGAGTCCGCCACCGTGCAGCTTACCGAGGAGTTCACTTCGGAGATCGAGCCCTTCAGGGAGAACGACATCACTCCGGCGGCTTCGGGCGTGCACATCGACCGCATCCTGGTCGAGGTGGGCGACCCCGTGCGTGAGGGGCAGCTCATCGTGACGCTCGATCCGACGCAGTACACCCAGCAGCTCGTGCAGCTGAAGACCGTCGAGGACGATTACAACCGCCTGCTGCCCGTCTATGAGGCCGGCGGTATTTCGGCGCAGCAGATCCAGCAGGCCAAGGCGCAGCTGGACGTGCAGCGCGAGGTGGTCGCCAACCTCAAGAAGAACATCGAGGTGCGTTCGCCCATCACAGGCGTGGTCACGGCGCGCAACTACGAGTCGGGCGACCTCTTCTCGGCGCAGCCCATCCTGCACATCATGCAGATCGACCCGCTGAAGGTCATCGCCAATATTTCCGAGCAGTATTTCCCCAACGTGAAGGTCGGGATGCCCGTCGAGCTGAAGGTGGACATCTTCCCCGACCAGACCTTTACGGGTACCGTGTCGCTGATCTATCCGGCGCTCGACCCCACGACCCGTACGTTCAAGGTCGAGGTGAAGGTGCCCAATGCCCGGCGCACGCTGCGCCCGGGTATGTACGCCCGCACGATCTTCAACATGGGGCAGAAGGAGGGCGTCATGGTGCCCGACGTGGCCGTCCAGAAGCAGGTCGGCACTGCCGAGCGCTTCGTGTATGTCATCGAGGGCGATAGCGTGGCCCGTCGCCGCCGTGTCGATGTCGGACGCCAGGTCGGCGACCGCGTGGACATTCTTTCGGGCGTAGGGGCGGACGAAGCCGTGGCCGTCACGGCCCTTTCGAAACTCTACGACGGTGCCAAAGTGGAAATCAAACAGGAATAAAACGCCCCGAAACATATGAAAATATACGAAAGCGCGGTTCGGAAACCGGTCTCCACGGTGCTCATGTTCGTCGGCGTGATGGTCTTCGGGCTCTTCTCGCTGATGAACCTCGCGGTAGACCAGTACCCCGAAATCGAAATCCCCCAGATATCGGTCATCACCTTCTATCCCGGAGCCAACGCTGCGGATATCGAGACCAACATCACCCGTATCCTGGAGGATAACCTCAATACGGTGAGCAACCTCAAGAAACTGACCTCCAAGTCGCAGGACAACGTGTCGATGATCATTGTCGAATTCGAATACGGATCCGACCTGACCGAGGGCGCCAACGAGATCCGCGACGTGGTGAGCCGCAGCCAGTCGCAGCTGCCCGACGACATCGATTATCCTACGATCTTCAAGTTTTCGACCTCGATGATCCCCGTGATCATGCTTGCCGTGACGGCCGACGAGAGTTACCCGGCTCTGAAGAAGATCCTCGACGATAAATTCGTCAACGTCCTGAACCGTGTCGACGGCGTGGGTGCCGTGACGGTCATGGGCGCCCCCGAGCGCGAGGTGCAGGTCAATGTCGACCCGGCCAAGCTCGAAGCCTACAACCTGACCGTCGAGCAGCTGGGGCAGATCATCGCCGCCGAGAACGTTAACATCCCGAGCGGTACGATCGACATCGGCAACAACACGTTCAACATCAAGGCCGACGGCGAATTCAAGCTGAGCGACGAGATGCGCAAGGTCGTGGTTTCCAATGCCGGGGGACGCACGGTGATGCTCTCCGACGTGGCCGAGATCCGCGATACGCTCGAAAAGGCCACGATGGACGAACGCGCCAACGGGCAGCGGAGCGTGCGCGTGATGATCCAGAAGCAGTCGGGTGCCAACACCGTGGACATCGTCCATGAGATTCAGAAGCGCCTGCCCGACATCCAGGCGAGCCTTCCGCGCGACGTGAAGATGGAGACGATCTTCGAGGGGTCGCAGGAAATCACCAATGCCATTGGGTCGCTCTCGGAAACGATCATGTACGCCTTTATCTTCGTGGTGCTGGTGGTGATGGCCTTCCTCGGGCGGTGGAGGGCGACGCTCATCATCTGTATGACGATCCCCGTGTCGCTGATCTGTTCGTTCATCTACCTCTTCGCCACGGGCTCGACGCTCAATATCATCTCGCTCTCGTCGCTTTCGATCGCCATCGGTATGGTCGTCGACGATGCCATCGTGGTGCTGGAGAACATCACGACGCACATCGAGCGAGGTTCGAATCCCAAGGAGGCCGCCATCTACGCCACCAACGAGGTGTGGCTGTCGGTCATTGCCACCACGCTCGTGGTCGTTGCCGTGTTCCTGCCGCTGACGATGGTGCCGGGCATGGCGGGTATCCTTTTCCGCGAGCTGGGCTGGATCGTGACCATCGTGGTCTGCGTTTCGACTACGGCAGCCATTTCGCTGACCCCGATGATGTCCGCCTACCTCTTGAAACTCGAGGGCGGCGTGCACGATTACAAGGGGCTGGGTGTCATATACAAACCCATCGACCGGGCACTCGCATGGCTCGACGACGCCTATGCCCGCTCGCTGAACTGGGTGGTGCGCCACCGCCGTATCACGATCTTCTCGATGATGGGGCTTTTCCTGGTTTCGCTGGGGCTCGTCACGCAGGTGCCGACCGAATTCTTCCCGCCTTCGGATAACGGCTGGATCTCGGCCACGGTCAAACTGGAGCAGAACCTTTCGGTGGATTACACCGCGCGGATCGCCCGCCAGATCGACAGCATCATCTACAAGAACTATCCCGAGGTGACGCTCGTGTCGGCCTCGTCGGGCGCCAACTCGTCGGACGACGCGTTCGCCGCGATGCAGACCACCGGTTCGCACATCATCAATTACAACCTCAGCCTGCCCACCTCCGACAAGCGTGAGCGGTCGATCTACGTTATCTCCGACCTGCTGCGCAAGGAACTGGATCGCATCCCCGAGGTGCGGGAATATTCGGTGATGCCCGGCGGCGATAACGGCAGCATGAGCGGTTCGGCGACGGTCGACATCAAGGTTTTCGGCTACGACATGGACGTGACCAACGCCGTTGCCAACGACCTGAAGGAAAAGCTGGGCGGCCTGGAGGGTACGCGAGACGTGCAGCTTTCGCGCGACGACCTGCGTCCCGAACTCAACGTGGTCTTCGACCGTGACCGCCTTGCCTATTACGGCATGAACAGCGCCACGGCGTCGCAGGCCGTGCGCAACCGCATCGACGGCCTCGTGGCCTCGAAATACCGCGAGGACGGCGACGAATATGACATCGTGGTGCGCTATGCCGAACCGTTCCGCATGTCGCTCGGGGACGTGGAGAACATCACGCTTTACAACGGGCAGGGGCGCCCCGTGAAACTCAAGGAGGTCGGCCGCGTGCAGGAGGAGTATGCCGCGCCGATGATCGAGCGCGAGAACCGCCAGCGTGTGATCTACGTCAAGGCTTCGCTGGGCGACGGCGTGGCGCTGGGTACGGTCGTTCCGCAGATCAACGCCATTCTGGACGAATATCCGCTGCCCGACGGCATGAGTCTCGATCTGGGCGGTACGGTCGAGGATCAGGGCGATGCCTTCGGCGATTTGGGCGTGCTGTTCATCCTGATTGTCATTTTGGTCTACATCGTGATGGCCACGCAGTTCGAATCGCTGCTCTTCCCGTTCATCATCATGTTCACCATCCCGTTCGCCGCCACGGGCGTTTTCCTAGCTTTGTGGATGACCTCCACGCCGATGTCGCTCATTGCCCTGATCGGCGCCATCATGCTGGTGGGCATCGTGACCAAGAACGGTATCGTGATGGTCGACTACATGAACCTGCTGGTCGAGCGCGGCTCGGGTGTCTTCGATGCCGTGATCGCCGGTGGAAAGAGCCGTCTGCGCCCTGTGCTCATGACTTCGTTCACGACCATTCTGGGTATGCTGCCGCTGGCGATCGGCACGGGTGTTGGGTCGGAGACGTGGCAGCCGATGGGTATCGCCGTGATCGGCGGACTTACCTTCTCGACCCTGCTGACGCTGTTCATCATCCCGGCGCTCTACTCGGTATTCGTCAACCGCTCGCAGCGCAAGGAGAAGGAGAAACTGGCCCGTCTGTCGGCCGAACATCAGGCGAGTGTGCATTAATTAAGGTAAAACGATTATGAAAGCAGTATTCTTATCATACAACCAGGCGCTCACCGACCGTGTGAACGCCATCCTCGACGAGCAGGGCGTCCGCGGCTTCACGCGCTGGGCGCTGACCGAGGGTCGCGGGTCGTTCGACGGCGAACCCCATTACGGCACGCATGCCTGGCCGTCGATGAACGCTTCGCTCATGGCCATCGTCGACGACGAAAAGGTCGCGCCGCTGATGGAGGCTTTCCGGGAGATGGACGCCGCCACCAAGATGCAGGGCTCGCGCGCCTTCGTCTGGAATATCGAGCAGACCTACTGAGTTTCCCGGAGCTGCGGTATGTCGGGATTTTCCCGGGCTCCGGGGTAAGGGGCCGGGTTTCCCGGTGTTTCCGGGTACGCCGGGCGGGTGTGCCGGGCCTTTCCGGTACTTGCCGGAACGTTCCGGGAGCTTTCCCCTGTTGTCTTCTCCGGTTTTGCAGGCAGCCTGCGGCTTGGGGGTGTTTGCCCTGGCGACAGCCCCGGACTTTGCAGCGGCCGAGCCGGTGCACTGCGGCAGATTCTTCGGTGTGCCCGTACGCAGTCGTCCTATTTTTACTATCTTTGCCTGCATGAAACTCACCTTTCTGGGAACGGGCACCTCGCAGGGCGTCCCTGTCATCGGGTGCCGCTGCAAGGTCTGCACCTCGGCCGACAAGCGCGACAACCGCCTGCGCACTTCGGCCATGGTCGAGGCATGCGGCGTGCGTATGGTCATCGACGCCGGCCCCGATTTCCGCTGCCAAATGCTCCGTACGGGCATCCGCCACCTCGACGCCATCCTCCTCACGCACGAACACAAAGATCATATCGGCGGGCTGGACGACGTGCGGGCTTTCAACTTTGTCGATTACCCGCCGCTGGTGCACAAGGTCGACATCTACGCCGCACCCCATACCCTCGGCGTCGTGCGCAAGGACTTCGACTATGCCTTCGCGCAGGATAAATACCGCGGTGTGCCCGAAATCGAGTTGCATGAGATCGACGTCACCCGGCCGTTCCGGGTCGGGGGACTGGAAGTCGTTCCCGTATCGGGACACCATTCCGACCGTTTCGCCGTTACGGGCTACCGTATCGGCAGGCTGGCCTACCTGACCGATTTCAAGACCATCGGGGATGCCGAGGTCGAAAAACTCCGGGGCGTGGAGGTGCTCGTCGTCAACGCGCTCCGCTTTACGGAGCATTATTCCCATTTCAACGTGGCCGAAGCCCTTGCGCTCATCGCCCGCGTTGCCCCGCGCGAGGCCTACCTCACGCACATGTCCCATGACATCGGCCTGCATGCCGTGACGGAGCCGACGCTCCCCCGCGGCGTACACATGGCCTACGATACGTTGCAGATTGAAATAAACGATTGAAACGATTGATATGAAAGATTTTAAAAATAAGGTCGTCATCGTGACGGGTGCTTCGTCGGGTATCGGCGAGGCGATGGCACGCGAGTTCGCCGCACAGGGCGCCCGTGTGGTGCTGGGTGCGCGCAGCGTGCAGAAATTACAGCTTATCGCGGGCGACATCCGTTCCCGGGGCGGGCAGGCCGCCTATTGCGGCGTCGATGTGACCGATGTCGGCGAGTGCCGCCGGCTCATCGACACGGCCGTGCGTGAGTTCGGGGGTATCGACGTGCTGGTTTGCAACGCCGGGCTTTCGATGCGCGCCATTTTCGACGACGTCGACCTGGAGGTGCTCCACCGCCTGATGGACGTCAATTTCTGGGGTACGGTCAACTGTTGCAAATTCGCCCTGCCGTATCTCCAGCAGTCGCACGGTTCGATTGTCGGTATCTCGTCCGTCGCCGGGCTGCACGGGCTGCCGGGACGCACGGGCTATTCGGCCTCGAAGTTCGCCATGACGGGCTTCCTCGAAACGCTGCGCATCGAAAACCTCCGAAAAGGGTTGCATGTGATGGTAGCCTGCCCGGGTTTCACGGCATCCAATGTCCGCTTCTCGGCCCTCACGGCCGACGGCACGCAGCAGGGCGAAACCCCGCGTGACGAGGCGAAGATGATGACCCCCGAAGAGGTCGCCCGCATTGTCGCCCGCGGCATCCTGAAGCGCAAGCGCCTCTGCCTGATGGAAAACGAGGGGCGTGCCACGCATTTTGTCAAGAAGTTTGCCCCCGGCTTCCTCGACCGCATGTTCTACCTGGTGATGTCCCGGGAGCCCGATTCGCCGCTGAAATAACGTCGCCGCATCCGCCGTGGCGAGCCCCGGGGAGCGGTTTGAACCAAGGGAACTATGGTACGGGAAGAAAAACACTCCGAAGAAGAGGTCAGGCGCGTCTGCGTCGAGATACGCCGTCAGGCCGCATTGGAAAACGCCCGCTGGCAGCTTAAAGCGGGGTATGGCGGCTTGGCTCTCATGTCCGTCGTGCTGGTCGTCGTCCTTTGGGGAGGCGACAGCTGGAGATGGTGGTGGCTTTTTTATTTCGTTGCGCCGGTCATGCTGGTCATCAACGGCCACCGTGTGGCGCGGGGTAAAAAATCGTGGTGAAATAAATGGTAAAATAAAAGGAGGCGCTCAATAATCGAGCGCCTCCTTTTTTGCCGTCGGTTCATTGTTCAAAAAATATGGGCGCCTCTTTTTTGCCGTGGGTTTATCGTTCCCGCCTTTCCGGTTCCGCTTCTCATTTCCGGTTCCGCTTCTCATTTGCAGTTCCGCTTCCCTCGGCGCTCGCTTCTCCCGCCTTCCGTCCCTCGCCCTTCCGGTGCGCCCGGGGCCTGCTGCGGATTATTCCTTTTTCTTCGCCCCGCCGTCCTTATTGCCGTCCTTGCCGTCTTCCTTCGAGGAGTCCTTGAACTCCTTGACGCCGCGTCCCAGGCCGCGCATCAGTTCGGGGATCTTCCTGCCGCCGAACAGGAGCAATACGACCAACAGGATAAGTATGAGCTCGGTAGGGCCGAGGAACAGGGGGATGATGGATAATGTCATGGTATATTCGGGTCTTTGGTGTGTGCGTTTTCCGTCCGGGCTTCCTCTGCCGTATTCCCGGACACGGGGCCTGCCTGCGGACAAATGTACTAAGAATTTCCGAAACCCCGCTTTCCCGGGCGAAAAAAAGCGGACTTGGCTGCGGATACCTATACCGAATAGAGGAAATCCTCGAGTGAGCACGCCGGGTCGACAGCCAGCTTTTTGCGGATCCGGAACCGGAGCTTCTTAATGCTGTCGGGCTGTACGGAACGGATATGGGCGATCGTTTTGTTTTCCATGCCCATGCGCAGATAGGCACAGAAACGCAGCTCGTGCTCCGTAAGGTCGGGATGCGCTTTCCTGAGCCGCTCCAGAAAGCCGGGGTAGATCGCCTCGAAGTGGATCCGGAAAAAGGCATTCTCCTCGTCCGGATGGGTCTGGTGTCTGCGTATGCTTTGTTGCAGCCGGATGCCGATTTGCGCCGGGAGGTGTCCTTCGTGCTGTTCTTGTTCGATCTTCTGCCGCAACTCTTCGAGCACGCGGTTGTAACTGTTGATTGCCATCACGCGGTCGGCCAGCTCCCGGTTGCGCAGATCCACTTCGCGGCGGTACTGTTCGCTGCGCAGCCTCTCGTGCGCGAGGCGCGTGTTGAGTTCCTTGTTCTCCGCTTCGTGCAGCTGGTTGAGCAGTCGCTCCCTGTCGCGGCGCGCCCGGAAGGCATAGCAGATGAAGGCGGCGATGCAGACCACCGTGATGACGATGAGCAGAGTCAGCCGCAGCTGCCATGTCGCCCGTTCGTGCAGGTAGGTGAGCCGGGTCTCGTATTGCTCGATGGCTGCGCGGTTTTCCATCAGCCGCACTTCGGCCAGCCGCCTGGCCATCTTCTGCGCCGCTGAAAACCGGCTCAACGTGCGGTAGGCGCTGTCGGCCTGCCCCGTGGCATAGAGTGCGTGGGCGGTGTTTTCGAGCGAGGGGAGCAGGAATTCCGCATCGTCCGAAGCTTCGACATAGTCGAGTGCCTGCCGCAGGAGCGGGAGCGCTTCTGCGGCGCTGTCCCGCTGCAATCGCTCGATCGCCAGCGCGACGGCGCTTTTGGCGATGAGTTTCCGGTCGTCCGAGAGCCTTGCCAGCCGGTAGGCTTCGGCGGCTTCCCCGCCCCGTTCGTCGCCTTCGGCATAAGAGCAGTACGAAAGCAGGACATTGATCCGAAATGAGGTGTCCGCGAGGCATTCCGGTGTGCGCAGCAGTGTGTCGAGTATTCCGACGGCTCTCTTCCGTTCGCCCTGGCGGTAAAGTACATTGGCGAAATTCAGCCGGTTTTTGACGTAATATGTGTCGGTTCCCGAGAGGGTGAACAGGCTGTCGGCCGCCTTGAAGTAGTCGAGCGCACGCTGCCAGTCTTCGAGCTCCTGCATGATTACACCCATGTTGACGCATGTGCTGGCCAACCGGAGCGTGTCACCTGTCCTGCGGTAGTATTCGTCCGTTTCGCAATATCCCCGGTAACTGTCCGGATACTCTCCGCGCATCAGGCGTATCTGGCTTTGCAATCCCACGATGCGGATCCTGTCATACGGATAGCGTGCCGGGTCGACCTGCCGCTCTGCATCGCGGAGCAGTTCCAGGGCCTCGTCCCATCGGCCCTGCGGCACGAGTGCGCGGGCTTCCCAGTAGCGGGTGCGCCACCCGAGTACCGGGTTGTCCGGCAGTTGGTCGCGCCGAGTACGCAATTTTGCCAGTAACTCCCCGCCGTTCCGGGCGTCCGGCGACGATTCGAGTTGCCGCGCGAGCGAATCGTACGTGCGGTCGGCCGGTGCCCATTCCTTTTGGAGTGCCGGGTCTGGGGCGAAACAGCCGGCCGCCAGCAGGATAACTGCGAAGAGGAAACATTTTTTCATGGCGTAAAAATAACAAAATTGCCGATGTCTACTATTTGTCCACCGCAGTTTTTTGTGCAGGAATCGTTTTCTCGATACCTTGCCGAAGCACCCGGGACGCTTCCCGACCCGGCTGCCGGATAGTATTAACCTTTAAAACGACGAAGCGATGAAAAGAATTATTTTTGGCCTTGCCTTGTGCTTGGCAGTGTGGGGATGCAGTGACGACAAGACCGGGGGGACGGTTCCGCCCGATCCCGGTCCTGAACCCGAAGTCCCGACCCTTGCGACGAGCCTGGCGTTCGGCGTCCCGTCCGTCGAGTTCCCTTCGGGTGGCAAGACGGTCGATGTGGCCGTCGTGGCCGATGCCCAGCAGCTGCAGGTCGATGCCGCCCACAGCGTGGATGATCTGGTTGTACTTTGCGCAGGCATCCTCTGCATCGGGGTTGGTGCCGTCCGGCAGGTTGATCTTTGCAGGGTCGATATTCACCTTGTCGAACAGGTTGCGGTGCATGAAGCTCCAGTAGCTTTCCGGGTGCTCCTTGGGCAGGCCGCGGTACTCGTCCAGATTGACGGTGGTCACCTCAGAAAAATCAATGTCGCCCTTGTTGTACCAGTCCACCAGCTGTGCATACGCGCCCACGGGGGTGCCGCCGGTCGCCAGACCCAGCACGCAGTTGGGCTTCATGATGACCTGT
>ENA-OPSV01002462-OPSV01002462.1-human-gut-metagenome-genome-assembly--contig:-NODE-2462-length-10798-cov-3.389928_pt1 | contig 10798 bp, 7 predicted proteins | sample MGYA00241460_ERZ501912 | MGnify/ENA primary metagenome ERZ501912 (study PRJEB25962, sample SAMEA2042402) | human gut metagenome | biome: human gut; feature: human-associated habitat; material: faeces...
AAACCTTGCTCCGAGGCCACAAATATGATGATAAGTCTTTTTTATTTTCTGACTGTGGATGGTTCCGATAAGTACGTTCCTAACCTACTTTTGTAAGAAGCAGTTAAAATTACTGGAAAACCAAATCAAGGAGGGAGATTTGGGAGCGAGCATTCAAAGCACCGCGACGAAAGTCACATATTTGAACTATCTAGCTTCTGGTTTTCGTCTCCTCCAACCAAAACGAAATAAATCCCACAAGCAAGGGAATTCTCCCACAAAACCAATTGACAGATTGCAGAAGTCTTTGTATAATAGCAGTGTGTTAACCTACTTTATTCTTAGAGTGAAAAACGGAGGAGAAGATAATGAAGTTTTTTATTGATACTGCGAATGTAGAGGATATCAAGAAAGCGAATGACATGGGGGTTATTTGCGGGGTTACAACAAATCCATCTCTGATTGCCAAGGAGGGAAGAGATTTTAATGAAGTCATCAAAGAAATCGCTTCTATCGTAGATGGCCCGATCAGTGGTGAAGTAAAAGCGACAACAACAGACGCAGAAGGAATGATTAAGGAAGGCCGTGAAATCGCAGCAATCCATCCAAACATGGTTGTAAAGATTCCTATGACCGTAGAAGGATTAAAGGCTTGTAAAGTTCTTTCCCAGGAAGGAATTAAGACCAATCTTACATTAATCTTTACTGCAAATCAGGCATTACTTGCCGCAAGAGCGGGAGCAACATATGTATCTCCTTTCTTAGGCAGACTAGATGATATCAGTGTAAGAGGTGTTGATCTTATTCGTGATATCGCAGAGATTTTTGCTGTCGCAGGTCTGGATACAGAGATTATCGCAGCGAGTGTCCGTAATCCAATTCATGTAACAGACTGTGCTTTGGCAGGAGCTGATATTGCAACAGTTCCATATAAAGTAATTGAACAGATGACCAAACATCCTTTAACTGATGCTGGAATTGAGAAGTTTAAAAAAGATTATATCGCAGTATTTGGTGAATAGGATATAGATGTGATTTCAGAATCTTCATTGCAAAGTGAAGTACAGCAGATTCTGGGATTATATTGGGCAATAAGGAGGAAACCATGAACAAATTAGAACTTCAGAAGATGGCAAATGAAGTGAGAAAAGGAATTGTCACAGGCGTTCATGCAGCAAAAGCTGGACATCCAGGCGGTTCTTTATCCGCAGCAGATCTTTTTACATATTTATATTTTGAGGAAATGAATGTAGATCCTAAGAATCCTCAGGATCCGGACAGAGACCGTTTCGTATTATCCAAAGGTCACACAGCACCTGGATTATATGCAACATTAGCTCACAAGGGATATTTCCCAGTAGAAGACTTAGTTACATTAAGACATATCGGTTCCCACCTTCAGGGACATCCATGTATGCAGCACACTCCAGGACTTGATATGTCATCAGGTTCTCTTGGACAGGGAATCTCCGCTGCAGTAGGTATGGCTCTTTCTGCTAAGTTAAGAAATAAATCCTATCGTGTTTACACACTTCTTGGAGATGGTGAGATTCAGGAAGGACAGGTTTGGGAAGCTGCAATGTTCGCAGGAGCAAGAAAGCTTGACAACTTAGTAGTAATCGTAGATAACAACGGATTACAGATTGATGGTAAGATTGAAGATGTATGTTCTCCATACCCAATCGACAAGAAGTTTGAAGCATTTAACTTCCATGTAATTAATGTAGCAGATGGTAACGATTTCGACCAGTTAGATGCAGCATTTAAAGAAGCAAGAGAAGTAAAAGGAATGCCAGTAGCAATCGTTATGAAGACTGTAAAAGGTAAAGGTGTTTCCTTCATGGAGAATCAGGCATCCTGGCATGGTACTGCACCTAATGATGAACAGTATGCTGTAGCTATGGAAGACTTAAAGAAAGTGGAGGAAGCATTATGTCAGAAGTAAAGAAAATCGCTACCAGAGAAAGCTATGGAAATGCGTTAATTGAATTAGGAAAAGAACATGAGAATCTTGTAGTTTTAGATGCTGACCTTGCAGCAGCTACTAAGACTGGAATGTTTAAAAAAGTTTTCCCAGAACGTCACATCGACTGTGGTATCGCTGAATGCGATATGATTGGAATCGCAGCCGGAATCGCAACAACAGGAATGGTTCCTTTCGCAAGTACATTTGCAATGTTCGCAGCAGGACGTGCATTTGAGCAGATTCGTAACTCTGTTGGATATCCACATCTTAATGTAAAAATCGGTGCTACTCATGCAGGTATTTCCGTTGGTGAAGACGGAGCAACACATCAGTGTAACGAAGATATCGCATTAATGCGTACTATCCCAGGTATGACAATCATCAACCCTTCTGATGATGTAGAAGCAAAAGCAGCAGTACGTGCCGCTTATGAATTAGACGGACCTGTATACTTAAGATTTGGACGTCTTGCAGTACCTGTAATTAACGATAATGATGATTATAAATTTGAAATCGGCAAAGGTGTTGTATTAAGAGAAGGAAAAGATGTTACAATCGTAGCAACTGGTCTTTGCGTAAGCTCCGCATTAGAAGCAGCAGATATGCTCGCTGAAGATGGAATCGAAGCTAAAGTAATCAATATCCACACAATCAAACCTATCGATTCAGATCTTCTTGTAGAAGCAGCGAAAGAGACAGGTAAGGTTGTTACAGTAGAAGAACATTCCGTAATTGGTGGACTTGGCGGAGCAGTATGTGAAGTACTTTCCGAGAAATATCCAGTACCAGTTAAGAGAATTGGTGTGAACGATGTTTACGGAGAATCTGGCCCAGCAGTTAAGCTTATTGAGAAATATGGCTTAGATGGCAAGGGCGTATATGCTTCTGTAAAGGAATTTGTTAAATAACTATTTGATTCTTTGAGAGGAAACAGACGAAAATAAAAAGAATAGACCATCGCAACTGTAAAGATATCACTGCGTAGAAAATGCCTGTTCGGCATTTTTACTTGCTCTCACATTACATTTGCTATAGTCTATTCTTTTTATTTTCGTCTGTTTCCCCTAATGAATCAAATAGTAATCACTTATCCATTTTGTCAAATCAAAAAAGTTGCCGAATTTCTCCCTTTTTTCGCCGCTATTTTATACATATTATATGGAAGAAATTTTACTCCCATGTTTAACAAGTGAAAAAACTGGAAAAAATCAAGAATAAGAGAAAAAAATTAGTTGACATGGCTTGACAGATGTGCTATGATAATAAACTGATTCACAATGGGTCTGTATGCCTATTGGAAAGTAACCAGAAGATTTAACATTATGATTATTCAAGGGGTGAAAACATCGATGGAAAAGAATAGACTGCGTCCAACGCGAATTCCGGGAAGCAAAAACATCAGAATGAGCTATGCCAGACAAAAAGATGTTCTCGATATGCCGAATCTTATAGAAGTCCAGAAAGATTCCTACAAATGGTTCCTTACAGATGGATTAAAAGAGGTTTTTGAGGACATTTCGCCTATCACGGATTACAGTGGACAGCTCAGCCTGGAGTTTGTGGACTTTCAGCTTTGCAGAGAGGATAGAAAGTATTCAATCGAGGAGTGTAAAGAACGTGATGCAACATATGCAGCTCCTTTAAAAGTGAAAGTTCGTCTCCATAATAAGGAAACAGATGATTTTAAACAACACGACATTTTTATGGGCGACCTGCCATTGATGACGGAAACAGGTACTTTCGTAATTAATGGTGCGGAACGTGTTATCGTCAGTCAGTTAGTTCGTTCTCCAGGTATTTACTATGCGATCAGCCACGACAAGATTGGTAAGAAGTTATATTCTTGTACAGTAATTCCTAACCGTGGTGCATGGCTGGAATACGAGACAGACTCCAACGATGTATTCTATGTTCGTGTTGACCGTACAAGAAAGGTTCCTGTTACTGTACTTATCAGAGCTCTTGGCATTGGAACCAATGCTGAAATTAAGGAATTATTCGGAGAAGAGCCTAAGATTTTAAAAACTCTCGAAAAGGATACAGCAACAAACTACCAGGAAGGTCTTAAGAAGTTATACGAGAAGATCCGCCCAGGTGAACCTTTATCAGTTGACAGTGCAGAGAGCCTGATTAACAGTATGTTCTTCGATGCAAGACGTTATGACCTTGCAAAAGTAGGACGTTATAAATTTAATAAGAAGTTAATGTTCCGCAATCGTATTGCAGGACACAGACTGGCACAGGATGTACTTGATCCTTCCACAGGAGAAATCCTTTTTGAAGCAGGTGTAAGACTTACAAAAGAACAGGCTGACGCTATTCAGAACGCAGCAGTTCCTTATGTTTACGTTGAGACAGAAGAGAAAGAAGTAAAAGTCCTTTCCAGTATGATGGTAGATATCACAAGCTTTGTTGATGTTGACCCAGAGGAAGTTGGCGTTACTGAATTAGTATACTATCCAGCCCTTGAAAAAATCTTAGAAGAATATGATGATATAGATGAAATTAAAGCACAGATTCGCAAGAATATCACTGAGCTGATTCCAAAGCACATTACAAGAGAAGATATTTTAGCTTCTATTAACTACAATATCCATCTTGAGTATGGTGTTGGTAACGATGATGATATCGACCACTTAGGTAACCGTCGTATCCGTGCCGTTGGTGAGTTATTACAGAACCAGTACAGAATTGGTTTATCCCGTCTGGAGAGAGTTGTCAGAGAACGTATGACAACACAGGACATTGAGTCCATTTCCCCACAGACATTAATTAACATTAAACCAGTTACTGCTGCTGTTAAGGAATTCTTTGGAAGTTCTCAGTTATCTCAGTTCATGGACCACAACAACCCACTGTCTGAGTTAACACATAAGAGACGTTTATCTGCATTAGGACCAGGTGGTCTGTCTCGTGATCGTGCCGGATTCGAAGTCCGTGACGTACATTATACACATTACGGAAGAATGTGTCCGATCGAGACACCTGAAGGACCTAACATCGGTCTGATCAACTCTCTTGCTACTTATGCGAGAATTAACGAGTATGGATTTATCGAAGCTCCATATCGTGTACTGGATAAATCAGATCCTGAGAATCCAGTTGTTACAGACAAAGTTGTTTATTTAACAGCTGATGAAGAAGATAATTATGTAGTAGCACAGGCGAACGAACCTGTTGACGAAGATGGACATTTCGTAAATACTCATGTATCCGGACGTTTCCGTGAGGATACATCAGAATTTGATAAAGTAAACCTTGACTTAATGGACGTATCTCCAAAGATGGTATTCTCAGTAGCTACATCCATGATTCCTTTCCTGGAGAACGATGATGCTAACCGTGCGCTGATGGGATCCAACATGCAGCGTCAGGCAGTACCACTTCTTTCTACAGAAGCTCCTGTTGTTGGAACAGGTATGGAATCCAAGGCTGCATATGACTCTGGAGTCTGCATCACAGCAAGAAATGGCGGAGTCGTAGAAAGATCTACAAGTACAAAGATCGTAGTTCGTAATGATGACGGTCAGAGAGATGAGTACAATGTTATCAAGTTTGCACGAAGCAACCAGGGTAACTGTATGAATCAGCGTCCGATCGTATTTGTAGGAGACAGAGTAGAAAAGGGAGACATCTTAGCAGACGGTGCTTCAACAAGCAACGGAGAGATGGCTCTTGGTAAGAACCCATTGATCGGTTTCATGACATGGGAAGGATATAACTACGAGGATGCGGTACTGTTAAGTGAGCGTCTGGTACAGGATGACGTTTACACATCTGTTCATATCGAAGAATATGAAGCAGAAGCCAGAGATACTAAGCTTGGTCAGGAAGAGATCACAAGAGATCTTGCAGGTTTAAGTGAAGATGTCTTAAAAGACTTAGATGATAACGGTATCATCCGTATCGGTGCAGAAGTACGTGCCGGTGACATCCTGGTAGGAAAAGTTACTCCTAAGGGAGAAACAGAATTAACAGCTGAAGAGAGATTGTTACGTGCGATCTTCGGTGAGAAAGCAAGAGAAGTCCGTGATACATCTTTAAGAGTGCCACATGGTGCTTACGGAGTTGTTATGGATACGAAGATCTTCACAAGAGAGAATGGAGACGAACTTCCTCCTGGAGTAAACAAGAGCGTTCGTGTATACATTGCTCAGAAGAGAAAGATTTCTGTAGGAGATAAGATGGCTGGTCGACATGGTAACAAGGGTGTAATTTCCCGTATTCTGCCAGTAGAAGATATGCCATACTTACCAAACGGACGTCCATTAGATATCGTACTGAACCCATTAGGTGTGCCTTCACGTATGAATATCGGACAGGTGTTAGAGATCCATCTGTCCTTAGCAGCAAAAGTTCTTGGGTTTAATGTTGCTACACCAGTATTCAATGGTGCAGACGAGAACGATATCGCAGATACATTAAGAATGGCAAATGACTATGCCAATACATCATGGGAAGAATTTGACGCGAAATGGCGTGATAAAGTTAATGATGATGTAATGGATTATTTATATGAAAACAGAGACCATAGAAAAGAATGGCAGGGTGTACCAATTGATACAACTGGTAAAGTAAGATTAAGAGACGGTCGTACAGGAGAAGAATTTGACAGCCCTGTAACAATCGGATTCATGCATTACCTGAAACTGCATCATCTGGTAGATGACAAGATCCATGCACGTTCTACTGGTCCTTACTCATTAGTAACTCAGCAGCCACTGGGTGGTAAAGCTCAGTTCGGTGGACAGCGTTTTGGAGAGATGGAGGTATGGGCACTGGAAGCTTATGGTGCAGCATACACACTTCAGGAGATCCTGACATTCAAGTCCGATGATGTTGTAGGTCGTGTGAAAGCATACGAAGCGATCATCAAAGGTGATAACATCCCTGAACCAGGTGTTCCAGAATCTTTCAAAGTATTATTAAAAGAATTCCAGTCACTGGCATTAGATGTTAAAATTCTTGACGAGAACGCTGAAGAAGTTGAATTAAGAGAAGATGTTGATGGTGGAGATGCAAATCAGGATCTTGCACCAATGATCGAAGGAGACGGAGTCTTCAATAATTATGAAGAAAGCGAATCTGAACTCGGTGCTTTAGGATATAAACACGGAGACTTATCAGAAGGTGAAGATAACACAATCATGTAGATTGGCGAGCAATTTAGGAAGGAGCAGCCTTAAATGATGGAATCAAGCAATGAATATCAAAGCAATAAAATTTCATTTGATGCAATTAAAATCGGGTTGGCTTCCCCAGAAAAGATCCGTGAGTGGTCTAGAGGAGAAGTAAAGAAACCTGAGACGATCAACTATCGAACATTAAAACCTGAAAAAGATGGGCTTTTCTGCGAGAAGATCTTCGGGCCTACAAAGGACTGGGAGTGTCACTGCGGAAAGTACAAAAAAGTTCGCTATAAAGGTGTTGTCTGCGACCGATGCGGTGTTGAAGTAACAAAAGCAAGTGTTCGTCGTGAGAGAATGGGACATATCGAATTAGCGGCTCCAGTATCCCATATCTGGTATTTCAAAGGAATTCCTAGCCGTATGGGTCTGATTCTTGATATTTCACCAAGAACACTGGAAAAGGTTTTATATTTCGCATGCTATATCGTTTTAGATGCTGGAGATACAGATCTTGCATATAAACAAGTATTAACAGAAAAAGAATATAGAGAAGCGTATGAAAAATACGGAGATACATTCCGCGTAGGAATGGGTGCTGAAGCAGTGAAAGAACTGCTTCAGGCCATTGATCTTGAGGCAGAAGCAAAATCCTTACAGGATGAATTCAAAACTGCTACAGGTCAGAAGAGAGCCAGAATCGTTAAGAGACTGGAAGTTGTAGAGGCATTTTTAAACTCAGACAACAAACCAGAATGGATGATCCTGGATGCAGTTCCAGTTATTCCACCAGATATCCGTCCAATGGTGCAGTTAGATGGTGGACGTTTTGCCACATCTGACTTAAATGACCTTTACAGACGTATCATTAACAGAAATAACCGTCTGAAGAGATTATTAGAGCTTGGAGCTCCAGATATCATCGTAAGAAACGAAAAGAGAATGTTACAGGAAGCAGTTGATGCCCTGATCGATAATGGTAGACGTGGACGTCCAGTCACAGGACCAGGAAACCGTGCATTAAAATCATTATCAGATATGTTAAAAGGTAAACAGGGACGTTTCCGTCAGAACCTGTTAGGAAAACGTGTAGACTATTCTGGACGTTCCGTTATCGTAGTAGGACCAGACTTAAAGATTTATCAGTGTGGTCTTCCAAAAGAAATGGCGATCGAATTATTCAAGCCATTCGTTATGAAAGAATTAGTAGAGCGTAAATTAGCTCACAACATTAAATCAGCTAAGAAAATGGTTGAAAAACTTCAGCCAGAAGTATGGGATGTCTTAGAAGACGTCATTAAAGAACATCCTGTTATGTTAAACCGTGCACCGACACTGCATAGACTGGGAATTCAGGCATTCGAGCCTATCCTGGTAGAGGGTAAAGCGATTCGTCTGCACCCATTGGTATGTACAGCGTATAATGCCGACTTCGACGGTGACCAGATGGCTGTCCATCTTCCATTATCTGTGGAAGCACAGGCAGAGTGTAGATTCCTTCTGTTATCACCAAACAACCTGTTAAAACCATCTGATGGTGGTCCAGTAGCTGTTCCTTCTCAGGATATGGTACTTGGTATCTACTATCTGACATTAGAGAAAGATGGAGACAAAGGTGAAGGTAAATACTTCAAATCTGAGAACGAAGCATACTTAGCTTATGAAAATAAGGTAATCACACTTCATTCTAAGATCAAAGTAAGACGTACAGGTGTGGACAAAGATGGAAATCCTATTTCCCAGATCGTAGATTGTACACTTGGACGTATTCTGTTTAATGAGATCATCTTACAGGATTTAGGATTTGTAGACAGAAGCAAACCAGAAAATGCCTTAGCATATGAGATTGATTTCCATGTAGGAAAGAAACAGTTAAAACAGATCCTTGACAGATGTATCAATATTCATGGAGCAACAAAGACTGCAGAAGTCTTAGATGATATTAAAGCAATCGGATACAAATTCTCTACAAGAGGAGCTTTAACAGTATCCATTTCTGATATGACAGTGCCACCTGAGAAACCTCAGATCTTAGGAGATGCACAGAAACAGGTAGAATTTATCACAGAACAGTATAAACGTGGTCTGATGACTGAAGAAGAGCGTTATAAAGCTGTTGTTAAGACATGGTTCGATGCCGATGACGTTTTAACAGATAAACTGATCAGCGGATTAGACCGATTAAACAACATCTTCATGATGGCCGATTCCGGAGCCCGTGGTTCTAACCAGCAGATCAAACAGTTAGCAGGTATGCGTGGACTGATGGCCGATACATCAGGACGTACAATTGAATTACCAATCAAGTCTAACTTCCGTGAAGGTCTTGACGTACTGGAATACTTTATTTCAGCACATGGTGCTCGTAAAGGTCTGTCTGATACAGCCCTTCGTACAGCCGATTCAGGATACTTAACACGTCGTCTGGTAGACGTATCACAGGATCTGATCATTCGTGAACAGGACTGCTGTGAAGGTACAGGAGAAGAAATTCCAGGAATGTATGTAGAAGCATTCATGGATGGACAGGAAGTTATCGAAAGCTTAGAAGAACGTATCACAGGAAGATACGCAGCAGAAGAGCTTGTGAATAAAGAAACTGGAGAAGTCATTGTAAAAGCAAACCACATGATCACACCAAAACGTGCGAAAGCCGTTTGTGATGCAGGATATACATCTGTTAAGATCCGTACGATGTTAACATGTAAATCCGGAGTTGGAGCTTGTGCGAAGTGTTATGGATCTAACATGGCAACAGGTCAGGCCGTACAGGTTGGAGAAGCTGTCGGAATCATCGCAGCACAGTCAATCGGTGAGCCAGGTACACAGCTTACAATGAGAACATTCCATGCCGGTGGAGTAGCCGGTGATGATATCACACAGGGTCTTCCTCGTGTCGAAGAGTTATTTGAAGCACGTAAACCAAAAGGACTTGCGATCATCGCAGAATTTGGTGGAGAAGTGCAGTTAAAAGATACAAAGAAGAAACGTGAAGTCATCATCACAAACAGAGAAACTGGCGATGTGAAGACATATCTGATCCCTTACGGATCTCGTCTGAAAGTACAGGAAGGACAGATCCTTGAAGCCGGAGATGAACTTACAGAAGGTTCTATCAACCCTCACGATTTATTAAGAATCAAGGGAATCCGTGCAGTACAGGATTACATGATCCGCGAAGTACAGAGAGTATACCGTTTACAGGGTGTAGATATCAACGACAAGCACGTTGAGGTTATCGTACGTCAGATGCTTAAGAAAGTACGTATCGAAGACGGTGGAGACACAGGATACTTACCAGGAGCAATGGTTGATGTATTAGAACTTGAGAAGAGAAACAAAGAGATGGAAGAACAGGGTCTTCAGACTGCAATAGCAGACCAGATCATGCTTGGTATCACAAAAGCATCTTTGGCAACAGATTCCTTCTTATCAGCAGCTTCTTTCCAGGAGACAACAAAAGTTCTTACAGATGCAGCAATCAAAGGAAAAGTCGATCCATTAGTAGGATTAAAAGAAAACGTAATCCTTGGTAAATTGATTCCAGCCGGAACAGGTATGAGACGTTACAGAGATGTCAAGATCAGCACAGATGAAAATGATTTCACGATCGGAGATGAAATCGATTTCGAGGATGAAGAATTTGATATTGAAGAATAATTCGAATTTGTAGTTGGCCAACTGTAGGCTTTGAGTATATGATAAAAAATAAATAAACGACAGGAAA
>ENA-OPSV01002465-OPSV01002465.1-human-gut-metagenome-genome-assembly--contig:-NODE-2465-length-10787-cov-1.420611_pt1 | contig 10787 bp, 9 predicted proteins | sample MGYA00241460_ERZ501912 | MGnify/ENA primary metagenome ERZ501912 (study PRJEB25962, sample SAMEA2042402) | human gut metagenome | biome: human gut; feature: human-associated habitat; material: faeces...
GTGGCTGCAAAACACGGAATCGGCCGTGTTGAATGTATCTGCTTCGACATCATAGCCAATTTGGCTTATTACTTCCGCGCTGTTATGGCATTCCCGATATTCGCTGCCGATAAGACTGAGCTTGCCCATGCCGCGGGTATACAGCGCAAGCTGGGAAGAATAGCCCTGCATGGCAGAAACGGGCGCAAAACCACGTATGGTGGCGGATGACTCGCCTTGCTCGGGTGCGCTGAAATCGGCGCACATAAGCTGTATATCGTTCAGTGCGCGGCCTATATATTCGGCGGGTATAGTAAGGCTGAATTCGTACCACGGCTCAAGCAGTACATTTTCCGCCTGCATAAGTCCCTGCCTTACGGCGCGATATGTGGCCTGCCTAAAGTCCCCGCCTTCGGTATGTTTAATATGCGAGCGTCCGGAGACAAGGGTTATTTTCATATCAGTTATAGGTGAACCGGTGAGTACGCCAATATGTGTTTTTTCCATAAGGTGCGTAAATATAAGCCGCTGCCAATTCTTATCCAGCTTATCTTCAGGACATTTTGACACAAAAACAAGCCCGCTGCCGCGCTTGAGCGGTTCTAATATCAAATGCACTTCTGCATAATGCCGCAGCGGTTCATAATGGCCAACGCCTTCAACCTTGTTTGCAATGGTTTCCTTATAGAGTATGCCGCCCTGGCTGAAGGATATATCCATATTGAAACGGCTCTTCATAAGGCTTTGCAGCACTTCAAGCTGTATTTCGCCCATAAGGCGAACATGTATCTCCTTTAGCCGTTCGTCCCATATTATGTGCAGTTCGGGGTCCTCATCCTCAAGCCTTTTTAATGCGGCAAGTGCTTTTGCGGCGTCAAGTCCATTGCCAAGCTGGACGCTGTATGTGAGCACAGGTTCAAGCATAGGCTTTGGTGCGGGCGGCTCTATGCCAAGCCCGTCGCCCGGTTTTGCACGTGTAAGCCCACATACGGCGCATACGCTGCCGGCAAATGCTTCATCAACGGTTCTGAACTTTGCGCCGGAATATATCCTGAGTTGGTCGGCTTTTTCATTCCATGTTTTGCTGCCGTCTGTGCCCGAAAGAATTGATTTTACCTTCAGGCTTCCGGATGTAACTTTAATAAATGTAAGCCGCGCGCCCTGAGCATCGGTTGCTATTTTGAATACTTTCGCGCCGAATTTGGCGTTTCCGGTTATAGGTAAAGTATAGCGTGCTATACAATCAAGGAATCCGTCTACACCGCTCAGCTTTAGCGCGGAACCGAAGCAGCAGGGGAACACAAGGCGGCTTTTTACGGCGGATGCGATCTTCTCATCGCTTATAATGCCTTCGGCCAGATACTCGTTCAGCATGTCCTCGGAACAGGTGGCTAACTCCTCGTAAAAATCATTTATTGGCCTATCGGCTGAAAAATCAATGAAGCCTGCCGAAAGCTTAGTTAATTCAGCTAAAATTTCAGAGCGGGACTTTGATGAGATATCGGTTTTGTTCACGAATACAAATGTAGGCACGCCTGCGCGTTTCAGCAGGCGAAAAAGCGTTTCCGTATGGCTCTGAACCCCGTCGGGTGCGCTTATAACCAGTATGGCATAATCCATTGCGCCGAGCGCACGTTCGGTTTCGGCAGAAAAGTCAACGTGACCGGGAGTATCAAGCAACGTAAAAGTGCAACCGGAATAGTTAAGTTCCGCTTGCTTGGAAAAAATGGTTATACCGCGCTGCTTTTCAAGCGCGTGTGTATCTAAAAAGGCATTGCCGTGGTCCACGCGGCCAAGCTTTCTAAGCGTGCCGCTTGCATAAAGCATGGCTTCGCTGAGGGTCGTTTTGCCGGAGTCCACATGGGCCAAAATGCCTATGGTCAGTCGTTTCATTGCGCATCCCAATCAACATATAATATCCATATTATACATAGCCGCAACTATTTATTGCAAGATACCTTGATAAAAATAAGGTGAGGGAATATAATATGAGCTCGTGAGTTATGCAGGAATTGCTGCATATGAATAATACTGTGGGGTGGGATAAAATTATGAATAACGATCTTACCGTCGGAAAGAGCGAAAAGGTACTGTGGAGGTTTTGCCTGCCGCTGTTTGGCAGCATAATATTCCAGCAGCTTTATAATATTGCAGACAGCCTTGTTGCGGGCAAGTTCATAGGCGAAAATGCGCTTGCAGCCGTTGGCAACAGCTATGAAATAACACTTATATTCATCGCGTTTGCGTTCGGCTGTAATATTGGCGGATCGGTGGTCGTAGCGCAGTTCTTCGGCGCAAAGCGCATGAAGGACATGAAAACGGCTGTTTCTACCACGTTTATTGCCAGCGGAGTGCTGTGCGCTGTGCTTATGGTGGCAGGGCTGCTGCTTGATGAAAAGATGCTGCTGCTCATCAATACCCCCGCCGAGGTAATGGCGGATTCAGCGCTGTATCTCCGCATATACATTTTCGGACTTCCGTTTGTGTTCTTCTATAATGTTGCAACGGGCATATTCTCCGCGCTTGGCGATTCCAAAACGCCGTTCTACTTCCTTGCGGCATCGTCGCTCAGCAACATTGGTGCGGACATATTGTTCGTTACGGCGTTTAAGATGGGCGTAGCCGGCGTTGCATGGGCAACTTTCATATGCCAGGGCGTTAGTTGCATATTGGCGCTGGTATTTGTTTTTGCAAGGCTGAAAACAGTTGAAACGGAGGAACGCGCGCCGCTGTTCTCCGGTGAAATACTGGGCAAAATAGCCAGAATAGCAATACCGAGCGTTCTGCAGCAAAGCTTTATTTCGGTGGGCAACATAATAATTCAGGGCGTTATAAACACATTCGGTACTGCCGTTATGGCGGGATATTCATCCGGCGTTAAGCTGAACAATCTTGTTATAACATCATTCACAACGCTTGGCAACGGCGTATCCAACTTCACGGCGCAAAACATAGGCGCAGGCAAATACGATAGGGTAAAGAGCGGATACTGGGCCGGAACAAAGATGGTATGGATGCTGTCAGTTCCGCTGATTGCGCTGTATTTCTTCTTTGGGGATAAGCTTTCGATGCTGTTCCTGGAGAATCCGACAGAGCTTGCGCTGAAAACATCCGTAACATATCTCCGCATTCTTGCGCCGTTCTATATTGTGGTATCTGCAAAACTTGTTGCGGATGGTGTGCTGCGCGGCTCGGGACGGATGAAGCAGTTTATGGCGTCAACGTTTACTGACCTTTTGCTCAGGGTAGCGCTTGCAGTAGTATTGTCCGGCACGGCGCTCGGTTCTACCGGAATATGGCTTGCTTGGCCGATAGGCTGGTGCGTTGCTACGGCTATATCCATATACTTCTGCCGCCGGGGCATAAAGAGTGCCGGCGTTTGACATATGCGCCGCATAATGATACAATAAATACGAACATGAATATGTTCCGTGTCTGATCGGTAATCGATCGGTTAAAAGGGAAGCAGGTTAAAAGCCTGCGCGGACCCGCCGCTGTATGCGCGAGCGATGCTTCAATAAGCCACTGTTTATTACGGGAAGGCGAAGCAAAGCAATGATGCGCGAGCCAGAAGACCTGCACGGAGCAAGCTTCTCCACGCGGATTTGGACACGGAAGCAGCATTAGGATAGCTTTTTATCTATGCCGTTGGAGAATTTTCCGGCGGCATTTTTATTACGGAGGTTTTAATATGAACATAAACTGGTTTCAGGATCCTGACCATTTGGTATATATAAATGCGGAGAAAAGCCTTGGCGAGCTTGAAAAGCGACTTAAACTGCCGGGCCTTTGCGAGGCTGCAAATGCCCTGCATGCAGAACCGAACGACGTTGGATACACATTAAAAGGCCCCAAGCGCACCAGCGGAAGGCTGTTTATACCGGACCTTACATTCAAGCGCCATATTGAAATGGGCGAAAACATATTCCTATTCCTTGGGGAGATGACGGAGTGCTACGTTATATTCTTCCCGATGGATCCGGCGGTAAAAGTATAAGCGCCGCCAAAATATAATTTGCTCCCGATGAGTCCCCTATATGTTTCTTGATTTAATTCAAGGGCATATAGGGGAGTCTTGATTTGACAGATCACATAATTGAGTATATAATAACGATTGTTACACAATTGGCGATATTAGCTATACGAAGAGCAACATAATAGGAGATGATAGACCATGCCGCCTAAGACCAAGTTTTCAAGGGAAGATATTGTTAATGCAGCATTTGAACTGACGCGGGAAAAGGGAATAGAGAAAATCACCGCACGCGATATAGCTGAAACGGGATGCATGTCTACCCGGCCTATGTTCAATTATTTTTATTCGATAGACAAGCTTCGCGGCGCCGTGCTTGAAATCGCGAAGGAACTGTTTGATGAATACATAGAGGACGGGTTGAAGTATTCAGTGCCGTTTCTTGGGTTCATGTCAGAATATATTCAGTTTGCTAAGGACGAGCCGATGCTTTATAAGGCGCTGTTCATTTCAAAGGTAGACGAGAAAAAACCGAGCACGATAGCGGCGATGGAGCAATCGAAAGCTGCGCTGAGAAAATCGCTGATGCGCACATATAAGATGGATGCCGATACGGCGGATTGCTACTTTAGGGACATGTGGCTTGTCGTGAACAGCTTGGCTACGCTTATAGTTACGGATTCGAACCCATATGCGGATTGGCAGATAAACGCTATTCTTACAGAGTTCAGCCTAAGTTTGTGCATGGCAGCTAAGAACATAAAGGGCTTCGCAAACGGTAATTACGACCGCGATGCTATATTGAGTGAGCTTGTGGCGCGCAAGCACATGGCCAACGCCAAGGCTGAGATAAAAGCGCAGCGGACGAAAATAAACGATATACCGGCAATAATAGCAGGCGAGCCAAGCGACAAGGCGTTTTTGTATATACATGGCAAGATGGGCTATAAGGAAGAAGCGTATAATTTTGCGCAATACGCCTGCCCACAGGGCTATCAGGTTATAGCGATAGACCTGCCGGAGCATGGTGATCGGAAAAACAGCAAGGAAAAGCTGCTACCGTGGATGGCTGCGCCTGAAATAAAAAGGACATACGAGCTGCTTTCGGGAAGATATAGCTCAATCAGCGTTTGTGCTGTGAGCATAGGCGCATGGTTCAGCATGCTTGCGCTGCAGGATAAGAAGATAGATAAGGCAATGTTCATATCGCCTATTGTAGACATGGAAAAGCTGATATGTACAATGATGGAATGGGCTGGGGTCACAGAAGAGGAACTTGCCGAGCGCATAAAGATACCAACTGATTTCGGCGAAACGCTCAACTGGAACTATCTTAGCTGGGTGCGAAAAAATTCATACAAATGGGATAAACCGACGGATATTATATACGGCGGCAAAGACAACATGACACCGCGAGAGACGATAGAAAAAATTTCGAAATCCTGCGCAACAACGCTTACTATAATGGAAAAAGGTGAGCATTGGTTCCATACTCCGGAGCAGATGAAGGTGCTTAATCGTTGGATGAAGGCCAATGTGCAGGGGAGCATATATGATAATTGAGACTGAGCGCATAATACTGCGGGAAATGACGCAGGACGATTTTGACGCGCTGTATAGGGTGCTTGGCGATTCGGACATAATGCGCCATTATCCATATACGTTTGACGAAAAGCGGGTGATGAACTGGATAAACCGAAACATTGAAAGATACGGCATATTCGGTTTCGGCCTATGGGCACTTGTATTGAAGGAAACGGGGGAGATGGCTGGCGACTGCGGGCTGACGATGCAGAACATAAACGGCACAATAAAGCCGGAGATAGGTTACCATCTGCGCAGAGATGTTCAGCATAAAGGCTTGGCAATGGAAGCAGCAATGGCCTGCCGGGATTGGACGTTTGAGAACACTCCGTTTAACGCTGTGTATTCATACATGAAGCGCGACAATACGCCTTCAAGCAAAGTGGCTATGGCAAACGGCATGAAGCTGGTTGAAGAATTCAGGGATGATGAGGGAGAGATAAGCTCAGCCTACGCAATAACGCGGCAGGAATGGGAAAAGCTAAAGAAATAAGCGAACATTGCCTGGACTTTGTTGACCAAAGACCGGGTTATATGTATAATAAACGCAACTGCTGTTGCGCAACATTGCTGAAGCATTAAGGAGACGCATTATGCCGCCAAAGTTTATGTTCACGAAAGAACAGCTGATAGAGGCATCATTGAATATAATACGGCGCGGAGGGCCGCAGAGCCTTACCGCAAGGTCGCTAGCGGGAGAGCTCGGCTGCTCGGTAAAGCCTATATTTGGCCTGTTCAAGAACATGGAGGAGGTCCGGCTGGAAACCATAAAGGCGGCGGATAGGATATACCGCGGATACATAGGCGCCGCATCGCATGCCGAAGAAAAGCCGTATAAGGCCATGGGCATGGCATATATACGCTTCGCTACCGAAGAAAAGGAGCTGTTCAAGCTGCTTTTTATGCGGGACAGGTCGGCCGAAAACATAAATGATGACAGCGGTAAGGATGTTACGGAGGCAATAGTTAAGCTTATATCCAAAAATACGGGCCTTAACGAGAAAACAGCATATATGCTGCACCTTGAAACATGGCTTTATGTTCACGGCATAGCAACCATGATAGCAACGAACTATCTTGAATGGGACGGCGAGTTTGTGAGCAATGCGCTGACGGATTGCTATACCGGCCTGCTGCACAGGTTCAAAACGAAAGCTTTGGACGTCATTTCATAAGCTTTTGCGCAAGTATACCCGCGCCAATAAGTCCCGCGCTGTTGCCAAAGCGGGCACTGCGTATATTTACGTCAAAACCTGGCGCTGTCAATTCGCTTACCTTTGACGTGACCATATTGAATACATTCTCATCTTCCATTATGCCGCCGCCTATTATCATGCAGGCGGGATTAAATATATGTATAAGCGAAGCCAAGCCTTCGGCTACCTGTTTAGCCCAGCCGTCAACAAGGACGTGTACGTCACTGCGGTCGAGATTAGCGGTTATCGTGCGCCCGTCGCAAAGGGAAGCATCCATGGCTTTTGCCTGCTCAACCAGACGGGTAACGCTTGCAATGTTTTCATAGTATTCGCCGCTCATGTATATCATGCCGAACTCACCGGCAGACCAGTTTGCTCCATGATATACCGCGCCGCCGCGAACTATCGCGCCGCCTACGCATGTGCCGTAAGTAAGGCAGAGCACATCCGCTGTGACATCGGCGCTAAGTGCGTTTGATTCAGCAATGGCCATGCAATTAGCATCGTTTTCCACGGCTACGGGTACGCCAAACGCGCCGAATTCGGTTTTCAGGTTTTTGCCGGTATAGCCCGGTATAAGGTGGGGCGGGTCGTATATTATTTCGCCCGTTTCGCAGTTTATCTGCCCGCGGGTGCATATGCCTATCGCATCAATGTCGATGATGGTGCCGCAAACCTTGCGTATGCGTTCTATCAATGCGTCTGCACCGTACTGTCCGCAGGTGGGGAAGGAGGACACATCCTTCAGAACACCATCTTCATATATACCATGCTTTACGAATGTTCCGCCTATGTCAAATACCGCAGCTTTCATTTACAGCTAACCCTAACCTTTCTTTTTATGCACACAGTATACCATATGAAAGAAGAAAATCACACCCTGTTATAAAATTGGCAGCAAAAGAGTTTGCACGCTGTATTGACAATATCAAACGAGCGTGATATGCTTTGTACAACTTAATTAACATGGTGTTAATAAACGCGGAACGTGTGAAGCACCACATTATAGGCGAATTTAAAGTTTTGCGGGATTCTCGCAGAAATATTATAAAACAGAGAGGAAAACCAAGATGAAGAAGATTCTTGCTATCGTGCTTTGCCTGGTGATGGTCCTCGGCGTAGTTGGCTGCCAGTCCAATACTCCCGCCGATACCGATGAACCCAAGCAGACAAACGATAACAACACACCCGCTAACACCGATGCTCCTCAGACATCCGGTGAGCCGGCAGAGGAAAGCCCCTATGTAGAGGACGCTACCTTCCGCTATCTGTATCCTTCGGAGATATCTACGCTGAACTATCTGGCGACGAGCTCCACCGTAGACTTCAAGCCCGCGTCCAACTTTGTTGACACGCTGATAGAGTATGACCAGTACGGCGTTGTGAAGCCCTGCCTTGCGACCAGCTGGGAAACCTCTGACGATGGTCTTGTTTGGACATTCCACCTGCGCGAGGGCGTGAAGTGGTATGACTGCGAGCTGAATGAGTATGCCGACGTTACCGCCGACGACTTCGTTTTCGGAGCCGAGTGGATACTGACCCCTGCCAACGAATCCGACAACGTGGATACCCTTGCAAACGTTATAGTGAACGCCAAGGAATACTTTGACGGCACCGTAACCGACTTTGCAGAGGTTGGCGTAAAGGCCCTTGACGAGCATACCCTCCAGTACACACTGAAGGACACTTGCCCGTACTTCCTGTCCATGATGACCTATGTTGCCTTCATGCCCGCCAACAGGCAGTTCGTTGAAGAGAGCGGCGAATACTACGGCACTTCCAACGACACCCTGCTTTACAATGGCGCATACTACTGCACCAGCTGGGAACCCAGAACGAACTGGTGATGGAGCGCAACGACAATTATTGGGATGCCGAGAACGTATCTATAAAGACCGTTTACGGCAAGTACAACGCCGAAGCCGAAGCACTTGCGCCTGAAATGTATCTGCGCGGCGAGATCGACGAAGCCACTATCCCCGTAGAAATACTGGACAGCTGGATGAACGATCCCGAAAAGCAGAACATCGTCCGCCCGAACCGTCCCACTTACGATGCAATGTGGTGGTTCTTCGATTTCGATCCCCATATGGACGAAACCTATGACAACGATGCGTTTAAGACCGCCGTTAACAACCGCGCCTTCCGTCTTTCCATTGTTTATGGTATAGACCGCGTTAAGGCCATGAGCTGCTACGATCCTTACAGCCCGGAAGAATACCTGATGAACACCATCACTCCTCCGAACTTCGTTGCAGTAGACGGTAAGGATTACACCATGACCGGCGAACTTGAGGCCGTTACCGAACAGAACTGGTTCCAGCCCGAAACCGCTCTCCAGTACAAGGAACAGGCCATGGCCGAACTGAGCGCGCAGGGCGTGACCTTCCCGCTCGTGTTCCCGTATTACTATCGCGTAGACCAGGCTAACCAGGATCTGGTTGCCCAGGTAATCGAGCAGCAGCTCGAAGAGCTCCTTGGTAAGGACTATATCGACATCGTTCCTGTTGCCGGTCCTGCCAACAACTACAACTCCGAAGTCCGTAACGCCGGCAAGTATGGCCTTATGGAAGAAGGTTGGGGTCCTGACTTTGCGGATCCTGTGACCTATGCCGATCCTTGGGGTCTCAGCTGGAGCTACAACAACCGTTCCATGTGCACTCAGGAAGATTACCTGACCGGTTATGTTTACACTCAGGAAGACTATGACAACGGCGTTATAGACGATGCCGACTATGTTGGCGCACAGCAGCAGATATACGATAAGATGGTTCAGGAAGCTACCGCCGAGAAGGTAGACCTGGCCAAGCGTTATGAACTGTTTGCCAAGGCCGAAGCGTGGCTGATAAACGAAGGTATCGTTATACCGTTCCGTGTATTCTCCAACGGCTACGTTGCCAGCAAGCTGACCGTGTTTGATGGCGAATATTCCTCCTTCGGCGTGTCAATCTGGCGCTACAAGGGCAAGCATGTCCTTAAGGAAGCCATGAGCCTGACCGATTATCAGGAACAGTTTGCACAGTGGAAGCTTGACCGCGAGGCTGCTCTTGCCGCGGCGGAATAAGACCGAATCTTAAACCATATCGCGGGGGCGTGGGGTGTTTTCGCCTCATGCCTCCCGCTGCTTTACGCCATTCTTAGAAAGGAGCCGCTGCTTGCTCACTTTAGCGGCACGCGGATGATGCCCCATGTTGGAATATATCCTCAAGCGCACCAGCGAGATCGAACAGCTGGAGAAGGACATTGCCGACCTGAACGATATCCTTGCAAAGCCCGCCCGCATCCGCCGCATCATCATCAATGAGCTGAACGATGTGGCCAAAAAGTATGCCCAGCCCCGCCGCAGCGAGATCCTCTACGACCTGCCCGAGGAAGAGGGCGGCGCCGAGGAAGAGGCCGTGCCGGATTATCCCGTCACCGTCTTTTTCACCCGCGAGGGCTATCTGAAGAAGATCCCGCCCCAGAGCCTGCGCACTGCCGGTGCGCACAAGCTCAAGGAGGGCGACGAGATCGTGCAGCAGATCGAGACCCGCAACAACGTGGAGGCGCTGTTCTTTACCGACAAGCAGCAGGTGTACAAGGTGCGTCTGGCTGAGCTGGAGGACGGCAAGGTGGCCCAGATGGGCATCTATCTGCCGGGCCGTCTGGGCATGGACGAGGGCGAGAACGTGCTCTCCATGGTGATCACCAGCGACTACAGCGGCTATATGCTGTTCTTCTTCCAGAATGGTAAGGTGGCAAAGGTAAACCTCGCGGAAAAGACGGTGGAAATCACGCTGAAGAAAGAGACGGACGACGCCGTTCTCATCGGCGCCATCGAAAACGCCGGGTACGAAGTCGTATAAATTACCCCCGTTTTCCCCCGAATCGCAAAAATTTTGCAAAACCCGTAAAAAAGATTTGACAAAGGGCAATTCGATGTGATATAGTTTTCAAAACGAAAGGAGGATACGGCTATGACGAAGATGATGCGCGGCATGTATATGTGCATGAACTTGATCTTTGTTCTTCAGACAGCCGCTTCTTCGTCGAAATAGGTCATTCTTATCGTGTGT
>ENA-OPSV01002468-OPSV01002468.1-human-gut-metagenome-genome-assembly--contig:-NODE-2468-length-10771-cov-2.095745_pt1 | contig 10771 bp, 9 predicted proteins | sample MGYA00241460_ERZ501912 | MGnify/ENA primary metagenome ERZ501912 (study PRJEB25962, sample SAMEA2042402) | human gut metagenome | biome: human gut; feature: human-associated habitat; material: faeces...
CCATATTTCTGACTTATTATCTATAAAATATTGAGTAATAATCGGTTGTAAATACTAACCATAACTATAGCTCCTACAGCTACTAACAGAATGACACTATTCAATAAGGATATAAGAACTGTCGCTTTTTTGTAACCATAAGTAAAATGGGCATTACCATGTATTTTAACAATACGTACAGCAAGTAATGCAAGAAGAAGGCTGAACACATCACTCATGTTATGTCCGGCATCCGATAAGAGGCCTACAGAATTATATACAACCCCCATAATAGCCTCAAATATGACAAAAACAAGATTCAAGACTACACAAAACAATATAATATTGTTGATTGTAGCTGGGACATGGTTATGATGACCATGTCCCGAACAATGTATATGATGATAAATTTCCATAATTATTCTTTTTTCATTTGTAACTCTATCATGCGTTTAAAATATCCTTCTTTTCGGATAAGCTCATCAGGAGTGCCTATATCTGTTACCATACCGTCTTTCAATACCACAATTCTATCCGCATTGGCAATAGTTCTCATACGATGGGCAATAATGAGGACCGTCTTGTCACGCACAAGTTCTGAAATCGCCGTTTGTATTTTAGTTTCGTTTTCAACATCAAGTGATGCCGTAGCTTCATCCAATAGAACGATAGGAGCATCCTTAAGTAAAGCACGGGCTATAGAAATACGCTGACGTTCACCTCCGGAAAGTGTATTTCCATTTTCTCCGATAATAGTACGGTATCCGTCAGGCATCCTGGTTACGAATTCATCACATTGTGCCAAATGTGCCACACGCAAGACTTCTTCATCCGTTGCATCACGGCGACCGATACGAATATTATCCATAACAGATGCATTGAATAAAACCACATCCTGAAAGACAACAGAGAAATAACGTAGTAGAGTTTCCGGCTCTATCTTGCTGATGTCAATTCCACCAAGAGTGATTGCCCCCTGTCCTATGTCCCAAAAACGCGCGGAAAGTTTAGCGGCTGTACTTTTACCGCTCCCAGAAGGACCTACCAATGCTGTAATTTCACCCTGACGAGCAATAAAACTCACGTCATGCAATACTTGCTTGCCCGTTTCGTAAGCAAAATCTACATGATTGAACACTATGTCAAAATTTTCAGGCGTGAACTCTGTTGTTCCATGCTGAACAGGCATGTCCTGCATCTCGCGCATACGTCGAATACGTACATCAAGATAAGAAAGGGCAGCAAGGTTGTTCATCACCTCATCTATAGGAGCGTAAACCCGGGAACCAAGGACAAGAAAGATAAGATAAACAAAAAGATCAAGCCTGCCTGTTGAAAGCATATCAGCTCCAACTATGATAACAGAAGCTATGCCTAACTTAAGCAAACTTTGAGCTCCATGCACCAATACGCCAAGCAACAGTTCATTACGGGTCAGTGCCTGTTCGTAGGAGTCAATCTTGTTGGTAAGGGTCTGGCGGTAGTTTGTCTCTTGATTATATGCTTTTATTTCTTGTATATTGTCCAATCCTTCCTGAATAGCTTCACTTACTGCCCGTTTGTTCTGATAATTCTCACGATTACCCATTCTCATTTTTCGTTGAGAAAATATAAGTAACGCCATTGCTACCGGAACTACCCAGAAAAGAGCCAAGGCTAACTGCCAGTTATAGAAAAACATGCCGATTGAAATTAACAAGATCGCAATTAGAGAAGCAAATAGCTGTGGAACAGCATGTGAAAAAGTATGTTCCATGTCCGTACAGTCATCCATAATGGTAGCTGTAAGGTCTGAAAGATTCTTCTCTCCGAAAAAAGCCAATGGCAATATACGTAACTTCTCTGCCAATGACACTCGGCGTATTGCACTTTCGTCATAGACCGAAGTAAAAGTACTGTTATACTGGAAAAAGCCTATCACATACATTACTCCCATAAAACCTATACCAAGCAATCCATAGTAAAATAACCCATGAACAGGTGACGTTTCGGAAACAAGCAAAGGTTTCAGCCAATCATCCAAAAACAGGAAAACATAAACAGCTGGCAGCATCAGTGCCAGATCCAACAGTGTAGTAAACAGTACACCTCTCAGAAAATCTTTAGCTCCCTGGTATGACAGGGCAAAGCGTCGTTGTATGGTTTTAATCATGATTATTATCCTCCTTTCTGCTAATAGTCCAGCTTGCGGAACGGTTATATTCATTCCACATTGCCGCATAAATTCCCTTCTTTACCAAGAGCTCCTGATGAGTTCCTTCTTCTACTATTTTCCCATTATCTACTACAAGAATACGGTCAGCATCAACTACAGTTGACAAGCGGTGAGCAATCTTCAGAACAGTTTTTCCACGAGTCAATTCTTTCAGAGCATGTTTAATAAGTACCTCATTCTCCGGATCGGCAAAAGCCGTAGCTTCATCAAGTACCACAATAGGCGCATTTTTAAGAATGGCACGTGCCAGTACAATACGCTGCTGTTCACCACCAGACAAGTAAGTACCTTCAGCCCCAATTTTTGTTTGCAATCCATCCGGCAAACGGTCTATAATTTCCCTGCACTGTGCCGCATCAATCGCACGGTTTACTTTTTCTTTTGTAGCATTTGATTTGCCGTAAATGAGATTTTCCCATAAGGTCGTTTTAAAAAGATGAGCCTGCTGGAAAACAAAGGCAATACTGTCCATTAATGACTCTTTAGAAATATCCCGTACATCTACACCGCCTATACTAATCCGACCTTCCTGCACATCCCAGAAGCGTGGAAGCAGACGGGCTATTGTCGTTTTTCCACTGCCGGAAGCCCCCACAAGAGCATAAGTCTGACCTTGGGGAAGTTTAAAACTGATGTTGTCTATGACCTTTTGTCCGGTACCCGGATAAGAAAAAGAAACATGTTCGAACATTATATCAAACCGTTTGGGCTTTTGTGAATTAACCGCTTCTTTCAGCACTTCATAATTCAGTAAATCTTCCAACCTGTTTATCGCTTCTCCTGCTTGCCCCGTAGCTTGTTGGAGATACATGCTTTTCATAATACTTTGTGAAAAAAGAGGTGTAAGCAGAATAAAGAGGAAGAAATCTACTAGTACTGATACAGGCTCATCTCCACGCCCTATCATCAGTATGGAAACAGGAGCCAGAAAGAAGGCAAAGCCATTGATAATTACCGTATAGAATGTCATAGGATGACACCACATACGTGTGTATGCAGTTACCATTCTATTATAATTCATAATACTGAGATGAAAATTCTTAAAAGAATAAATGGTCTGTTGAAATACTTTTACTACAGGAATACCACGCACATATTCTACAGCTTCCGTATTCATTTCTTCCAGCGCAGTCATGTATTTACTCATGAATTCCCGTCCATTTCCGTTCATCATGTAAGTCATTAAGCCCATCGCTACCAGTACGGGGACAAGACAGGCCAATCCCAACTGCCAGTCAAAAGCAAAAATAAGTACCGTAGTCAACAGAGGCATCAATACCGTAGCCGCCAGATCAGGCAACTGGTGGGCCAGGAAAGTATGTGTAATACTGGCATTGTCATCAATAATCTTACGGATACGTCCGGATGTATTTTGATCAAAAAAACCGAGCGGCATAGCTACTACACGTTTCATCGCATCACGCCGGATATTGCTTTCCACACGAAAAGCAGCCAGATGTGAAGCCATCAATGCAGCAAAATAAAGTAAAACACCTCCCACGGCCAAACCAGCTGCCCACCAGGCATAAACCATCATATCCGTATTGCAAGTAGTTTCCGGTACAAGTAATTCTTTTACAATAAGCCATATCAATATGTACGGCACCAATCCTGCCAACGCACTAAGAGCCGACAGAATGAGGGACAAAGGAAAAAGAATCCGTCGCTGTCCCATATAACCCTGTAATTTTTTTAAAGTTCCCATTATTATATTATTTTCTCGCAACTATACATATATTCTCTTTCTTTTTATCTGCTTTTACTTCATTAAATCCAACAGACAATAAACAAGACTCCATTTCTTCAATGGTATGTATATTCATCCCATCAATAAGATCTGTCCACATGGTATTTGTCGGGTCAGCCATTTCATTGCATATCATGAAAAGTCCACCAGGTTTCAATACCCGGATTACTTCTCTGAAAGCAACGGATAAATCCCCCCAAAAATAAACAGTCTCAAATGCTGTAACAAGATCGAACGTCATGTCTGAATAAGGAAGTAAATCAGCCCGTCCCTCATCTATAAAACAATGCCTTCCTAACATCCTACGGTTTTTATTCCGTGCAAAAACAACACTTTCATTAGAAGCATCCAATCCATAAACTATACCATCAGGACAGCGACGAAGTATTTCAGTAATGTTAGCTCCGCCCCCACAACCGATATCAAGCACTACCCAGTTTGCCTGCCATTCAAGATGTGACATTCCCCATTCAGCCAGCCGTGCATGACCACAGTTCATACCGAACAACATCATTTTACCTAAAAAACCTTGTGGATTCTGGGTGTTTTGCAATAATTTGTTAACTAAAAATTTATTTTTCATAAACCGATTGATTTATTTATATTATTTTATATCCCAACATTGAACTAAATTTAAAACATAACCAAGGTATCCGCCCCAATACATAACCAAAGAATAATCCCCAGCGTGAACGGAAAAACTTCATATAGTTGGCTTGCTCAATAAGTTGCAATTCAGGTATCCATTTCTCAATAACATGTCCGTTATTTAGGCCAAAACGAACCTGAGCCTTATGTTCACGGAGTGAATCTGGTTTTACTCCATGACGGCTCATCATAGTACCGCATACGTCAAACCACAGTTCACCTCCCCCGAAACGTCTTGCCACGTGATGCAGGAAGGCTTTTACCTGCTTCTCATAAAAATACATCAGAACTCCTTCCACAATAAAAATAAATTCCGAACGGGGATGCTTCCGAAGCAAGTCGTCCATCCAGTCGGTTTCCAGCAAGGATGCCGCTATATAGACATTGCCCGGTTGTTCGTGTATCAATTCTCGGCGTAACGAAATGACTTCTGGCAAATCCATATCATAAAAAATAGCTTTTCCGTTTCCGATACGCTGAAAACGGGTATCCAGCCCACAGCCAACATTCACCACGACCGGATTTGGATGAGTCTTGATAAACTGCTGTACAGCATGATCAAAATACCATCCTCGCACCACGCATCCCACTTCACTCAGTTTCGCCCCATCAAATTTGGAATAATCATATTCCAAATTATCAGCCAGCCGTTCCGCAGTCTTGTCATTCAAAATGGGATTGTCTCGATGGCTTTCTTTTGCCCGCATGTATAACGGAATAAGTAGTGTTTCCGCTACGATGCTCTTAAACTCATGTTTCTGTTTCATATCTTTAAGTATTTAATAGTGAACAATATTCAGATTTGTTCATAAAAAAAGGAGGAAATCTCTGTAAAGATTTCCTCCTTTCCAGCCGTCCTAATACAGCTGTCTTTTCATATTTACGTTGTCTGTATCTCATATCTTAATGATTGCCCTCCAACCTTGAATTTCAAACAAAATATAATCATGTAAAATAGCCTCCATTTCCTGTCGGGGTACAGAGTGCATCAACAGTTCCTCGAACATTGTAAACATCCATACCGTATGCAAATGGATGATAAAATCGGACACAGCAGTATTGATTTCGGGATGCTTCTGCTGCATAGACGCGAACCAGATTTTGACCAATTCGGTAGAACGGTCGGTATAATTTTCGCGAAAGCACTCCAACGAAGAACCTTGCGCATGAAACAACAAAATCTTCATTAATGCACTATGTTTGTCAATTAGCGAAACATATTCGTCTATACAGGATTTCAGGTATTCTTCCGATCTCATCATCATAATATCCTCTCCCCGTATGCCGTGATGCTCTTGCAACATGGCTTCCAAAGCGTACAATACCGGACGCACTACCTCACGAAACAAATCATCTTTGTTCGTGAAGTAGTTATAGATATTCCCGACACCAACTCCTGCCGATTCGGCTATTTCACGCATGGAAGTCTTGGAATAACCTTTCTGTTCAAATTGCTGTCTGGCTACTTTCAATATACAATCCCGTATGTTTTCTTTTAAAATTTGCATATAAAGAACATTGTTCCTATTTGATGGTACAAATCTACAGGTTTTACTTTACCTTGGCAATACCTATTTTTAGGTATTTTCAGAAGAATTAAGGAAAGAAAAACAACATGCATATAAGATATTTTTGTAGTTATCCCCTCCATCAAAGATAAATCCCAATCCTGATTTGCCAGCCGCATTTATTCCTTTTTTCAGGAGAATTTTCTTTATGGCTTACGCCATGAAAATTCACCTGAAAAAGAATGCGGCGGCAAACGGATTAGAATTAAAGGAAAGATTACAGGGATTAACTGCGACCGACGTGACGCATAGCCGTAAATCAAAGGCGGCTATCCTTATATTCCATATATGACCTCACAAATACTGTGAAAATCCACCTTCCCAAATAACAAAACATAGCCTGCCTATCAACTCCCGAAATAATACAGGGATTTCAGCTCCCTCCGATCTGCATAGTCCGGTGGCTTAGCTATGCTTTTACTTATACTCTTCCTACTTCCTTTCATTCTTTTTTCCAACTGTTTTTGCATTCTTTCCTATCCTTCGTATGACATTTGATGACACCTGATGACATCTAACGCCATCCGTTTGTAAATCAAATGTTTACTCAATTTATCATCTTACATTTGGACTGTGAAACAAATCAAGTAGTCACTCAAAACAAAAGATTATGGCACAAGAAAACAGTCCAGGCAAGGGAAAAAGGCAAGGCCGGACAAAGAAACCGGAAAAGCCTTATGTGGAACAAATTGACGAGCTTCTGCTGGTACATAACAAGAATGACCCCAAGGAGGGTTTGGGAGTGGTCAGCAAGGCAGACGAGAAAGGCAATTATCAGACGGTTACACCGGAAGAGAAGAATGAAAACTCATTCCTGAAATTCGACAAGAATTCGAGTATTCTCGAAAATTTTATCAAGAACTTCTGGAGCCAGCTGAAGGAACCTACGCATTTCAGGCTTATCCGCATGACCTTCAATGATTACAAGCAGAACAAACAGGCCCTCAAGGACCTGGCCGAAGGCAAGAAGACAGACGCGGTAAAGGAGTTTCTGAAACGCTATGAAATCGTACCGAAAGTAAACAATCAGAAAAACAGTCAAACAAAAGAGGAGGAAACAACAATGGCAAAGAAGCAGGAACAGACAACGCAGGCTCAGCCTGAACAGGTATCACAGGTGGAAGCTGCCGCACAGGGGCGCGAACAACAGGAACCGCAACGCCAGCAGACACCCACGTACCGCTACAACGAGAACATGATTAACTGGGAGGAGTTGGGTAAGTTCGGCATATCCAAGGAAATGCTGGAGCAGTCCGGACAGCTGGACAGCATGCTGAAAGGATACAAGACCAACAGAACCATGCCGCTGACACTCAACATTCCTGGGGTACTGACCGCAAAGCTCGATGCACGCCTTTCGTTCATATCCAACGGCGGGCAGGTCATGCTGGGCATCCACGGTATCAGAAAAGAACCGGAACTGGACCGTCCTTATTTCGGACATATCTTCACGGAAGAGGACAAGAAGAACCTGCGTGAGAGCGGGAACATGGGACGCGTGGCTGACCTTAACCTGCGTGGCAACACGACAGAGCCGTGTCTGATTTCCATCGACAAGAATACCAACGAACTGGTAGCCGTACGACAGGAGCATGTCTATATCCCGAATGAAATCAAAGGTGTGACTCTGACTCCGGATGAAATTCAGAAACTGAAAAACGGTGAACAGATATTCGTGGATGGCATGAAATCCAATCAAGGCAAGGAATTCAATGCCAATCTGCAATACAATGCGGAAAGAAGAGGCATCGAATTTATTTTCCCGAAAGACCAGGCTTTCAACCAGCAGACGCTTGGCGGTGTACCGCTTTCCCCCATGCAGCTCAAAGCGTTAAACGAAGGCCACACCATCCTTGTAGAGGATATGAAACGAAAAAACGGCGAACTGTTTTCCTCCTTCGTTACCATGGATAAGGTAACAGGCGGTCTCCAATATACACGCCACAATCCGGAAACGGGAGAAATCTACATACCGAAGGAAATCTGTTCGGTACAACTCACACCGGAAGACAAGGAAGCGTTACGCAAAGGACAGCCCATCTATCTTGAGAACATGATCAACCGTAAAGGTGAGGAATTCTCGTCATTCGTCAAGCTGGACCTGGCAAGCGGAAGACCACAGTATTCCAGAACTCCGGACGGTTTCAACGAACGCCAGGCACCTACCATCCCGGCTGAGGTTTACGGACACCTGCTCTCGGCACAGGAAAGAGCAAATCTTCAGGACGGAAAGGCTATCCTCGTAACAGGTATGAAAGGCCCAAACGGCAAACCGTTCGATTCCTACCTGAAAGTAAACGCAAACACCGGACAGCTGCAATATTTCCAGGAAAATCCGGATGTACGCCGCAATACCTCACAGCGTGCCTCACAGACTGACAATACCCAGCAACAGGAGCAGAAAAAAGGTGCAAAACAAGCTGTCTGACCAGAACGGGATTCAAATCATTCAAATCATCAACTACTAAAAAAGGAAAGAACATGAACAAGAACAATCATCATATCTACAAGGCTGAACAAATCGATTGGGAGAAACTGGAATCGATAGGTATCAGCAGATCGCAAATTGAAAAGGACGGAAACATGGACCTGCTCCTTCAGGGAGAGGAAACCAATGTCATGTCCATAAAAATCAAGACTCCTGTATTTTCACTGACCATGGACGCCACACTCAGTCTGATTGAAGACGAGAATGGAAATCCGGTCATCAGCGTAAACGGTATCAACCCTTCAGGTGAATAAATAAGAATCCATAATGTATCATCTCTCTTTCCATACGGTAAGTCCGTATGGAAAGATATAAAAACAGAATTTATCATGATTGCCATATTAACAGACAAACCAAGTGTAGGAAAAGAAATCGGAAGAATCATCGGTGCAACCAAAGTAAGAAACGGATATGTGGAAGGAAACGGCTACATGGTTACATGGACTTTCGGGAACATGCTGTCACTGGCCATGCCGAAGGACTACGGAACCCAGAAGCTGGAACGGAATGACTTTCCTTTCATCCCGTCCGAATTTGAACTGATGGTACGGCATACACGCACCCAGAACGGATGGATACCGGACATTGATGCCGTGCTCCAGTTTAAAGTAATCGAGAGAGTGTTTCAGGCATGCGATACCATCATTGCGGCTACCGATGCCAGCCGTGACGGGGAAATGACATTCCGCTATGTCTATCAATACCTGAACTGTACACAGCCTTGCTTCCGTCTGTGGATTTCCTCTCTTACCGACGAGTCTGTGCGTAAAGGCATGGAAAACCTGAAGCCGGACAGTTGCTACGACAGCCTGTTCCTTTCTGCCGACAGCCGCAACAAGGCGGACTGGATTCTCGGAATCAACGCCAGCTATGCCATGTGCAAGGCGACTGGCCTTGGCAACAATTCCCTCGGACGGGTGCAGACACCGGTACTGGCTGCCATCAGCAGACGCTACCGTGAAAGGGAGAACCATATTTCATCGGACAGCTGGCCCATCTACATCAGCCTGCAAAAGGACGGCATTCTCTTCAAGATGCGCCGCACACAGGATCTTCCCGACAAAGAATCCGCAACAATGTTTTTTCAGGACTGCAAGCTGGCACATCAGGCACAGATCACAGGTATCAGTCACAGCGTAAAGGAAATACTTCCACCGGATCTGCTTGACCTGACACAGCTTCAGAAGGAAGCGAACATCCGCTATGGTTTTACCGCATCAGAGGTGTATGACATCGCCCAGTCTCTTTATGAAAAGAAACTGATTTCCTATCCGCGGACTTCCAGCCGTTATCTGACGGAGGATGTGTTTGACTCGCTTCCACCAATCATGGCGTGTCTGCTATCATGGGAGCTGTTCCCTGCAGCTAAAGGAACTGGAGGTATTGACATATCCAATTTGTCCCGCCACGTAATAAGCGCAGAAAAAGCCAATGTACATCATGCCATCATCATTACAGGTATCCGTCCCGGAAATCTGTCCGAAAAGGAAATGCAGGTTTACAGACTTGTAGCCGGAAGGATGCTTGAAACATTCATGGCTCCATGCCGCATAGAAACGACAAATGTTGAAGCGGTTTGTGCCGCACAGCATTTCAAGGCCGAACAAACAAGAATCATTGAAGCCGGCTGGCATGACGTGTTCATGCGTTACGACATGATCCCGACATCGGGATATTCCGTCAAAGAACTCCCCGAAGTGGAGAAAGGTGATACTCTGAATGTATGCGGATGCAACATGGTACACAAAAAAGAGCTGCCGGTAGATCCGTTCACGGATGCAGAACTGGTGGAATACATGGAGCTGAACGGACTGGGCACGGTATCCTCACGTACCAATATCATCCGTACACTGGTTAACCGTAAGTATATCCGTTATTCAGGGAAATATATCGTTCCGACCCCGAAAGGCATGTTCACCTACGAAACCATCCGTGGAAAGAAAATTGCGGATACTTCACTCACCGCAGACTGGGAAAAACAGCTGGCCGGACTTGAAAGCGGAATGATAACCGGACAGGACTTCCTGAACAGGATCAGGACTCTCGCCAAGGAAATGACTGATGACATTTTCAATACCTATTCCACAAAAGAAGAATAACATCCATATCAATATAACCATAAGAAT
>ENA-OPSV01002469-OPSV01002469.1-human-gut-metagenome-genome-assembly--contig:-NODE-2469-length-10769-cov-2.140284_pt1 | contig 10769 bp, 7 predicted proteins | sample MGYA00241460_ERZ501912 | MGnify/ENA primary metagenome ERZ501912 (study PRJEB25962, sample SAMEA2042402) | human gut metagenome | biome: human gut; feature: human-associated habitat; material: faeces...
GTTAGTCTTTTCGGTGTTCACGGGTCTGGCGTATTCCGATGTGAAGAACCTCACCACCGACCGCCTGCAAACCTTCTTCGACGGCAACCTATGGATTATCACCCGACGGAAGAAGACGAATACCGAATCGAACATCCGTCTGTTGGACGTTCCGCAAAGGATAATAGAGAAGTACAAGGGAATGACACGGGACGGGCATGTTTTCCCCATGCCGAGCAATACCACCTGCAACAAGATACTGAAAGAGATAGGCAGGCAGTGCGGTTTCAAGGTGCGTTTGACCTATCACATGGCAAGGCATAGAGGATTTCGTAAATATCAAATAACCAATAGATTAGTTTGATTTTTGATAAAGAATGGTAACGATAAGGAAACCAGTGAGCTTCTACACTCTACTTCATTTTGCCATTTCAAAGAACCACTTTGTTAGTTCCAAAGATAAGGGTATATTGTGAGAAAAAAGAATTTTCTCCGAATTATTTTCGTAAAGCCGTCCGTTGAGGTGGCTTTCTGTTTTCCGTATATTCTCTTCTCTCCCTGCATATCCTCCACTTATGCCCGTATATCATGTCGGGCTCAGTTGTTCGTTGTCAGCGGCAAAAGTAGTTTCGGGCTTCCACGGACAAAAAAGGACGGGGCGACCAGCCGTTTAGACGACAATCTCCACACTTCCATTTCATTGCAGGTAGTATTCTCGCCATAAAACCTTGTTTGTCCTAAGCCCTACCTTTTTACGCCACTGAAACGAAAACGACCGACCCGACGGAAAGACACATAAAAAAAATGTCGGATATGCGAGAAGCAGGGAAAAAGAAAAAGTTGAAACTCAAACTCCCTCACCTCTGGAATCCGCATAAAATCAAAAAAACAGACAATATGAAACTGAGATACAAAATATCAATTTGGGTGGCACTTGCACTCGCAGGCTCTCTCCTTTGGGGCGGAAGCGTCTGGCTTTGGCTGGCAGGGATATGTGCAGGGAAATTCCTCATTCGGCTACTCCTAACCATTGGATCGGCGGTTTACTGTTTTCTGTCATCGCCCTGGTATTCCTTATGCCGGTATTGATGTCGTATGGAAAGAAACCGGTGAGGGATAAGCTTAATCGGTAATAAAGTCTTTGGATTGATGGGTGTAACTGCCTTTGGAAGGAATGATCAGAATCAGTAAGGAACCTAAGATGATGATTCCTCCGTAAATATAATCCTGGGTATCCAGCTGTGGACGCATGGCGGCATAATAGAGGGCTGCGATCACTTCCAGTAAATAAGTGAGCACAGGTTGAAAAGCACGTACAGCCATAAAGGTTTCTGAGGTGGAAAATTTTAAAGTTGCATAATAGAGGTAAGTAGTGGATGCATTGATGAATAAACCGGCCAGACAGGCGCTGATAATTGTTTCCGGATGGATCATTTCGGGCAGATCGGGGAGGAGCGTTAGAAAACTCAAAAAAGGAGGGAGCCGATCCCCGAGAAAAAATTTCAGGAGAGCTATGGCAAAGAAAAAGACGATCAGGGACAGGCCTCCGTAAAACATCGTATATCCTGAAATACCGCATTTTTGCCGGACGCTGGTATCCGGATTCCAGATGGTGGTTTCCTCCACGACGATCGAGCGGATGCAACTGGCTGTCGCCGACAGCAACACCAGGATGGAGACAATCACACGCATGTGTACTGGAAGGGAAAAAATAAATAATATAAATCCGAGCAATATAATGAGAATGCCCAGGAAATCCCCTTTATAAGGTATTCTTCGAAAAATGGCATAGGCCAGAATGTAAGTGATTATAATCTCTATGTTGAACAGAAGACTGGTCTCTGTCGAAGTGATATAAAGGAAGGTAGAGATCATCGTGAAACTGCGGATGATCTGCATAATGGTGTACAGCCAGGAGTATTTTACTCCGCTTTTCCAGTTTTGGGGCATGACCTGTTTGCGGATGATCATTAAAGTGACACCGGTGGCGAAAATCATAAAAGAGGTGAATACCATAATATTGACATCGTATTGCAAAACACAAAACCGGTTGACTACATTTAGAATGGCCCAGACGATAACAGTGGATAATGCGAGAAGTACACCTTTCATAGATCTTGTTTTCTAAAGCAGTTCGAATGTCTGTTGTACGTAGAAATGTAAAGATAGTTTAAGCTTTGGCCAGAGCTTTGTTCGGTAGTGTTGGTATACCGTGGCCGGTGTGCTGCCTCTGACGGTTGCTGTGAGTCGGATAAGTACTGATAGGGGCCGTTCCTTTTCCAGGTATACAGAGATACATAGAAAAGGAACAGCGTGAACAGAGTTTAACGTTTGGGACGGAGAAGATCCAGGCCATCACTTCTTCTCCGTATTTTTCACTGTATACACCGATGACCTGTACGTCGGAGACCCCTTCGTGGACGATCAGAAAATCTTCGATCTCTTTGGGAGAGATATTTTCTCCACCCCGGATGATCAGGTCTTTGATACGTCCGACTATACTCACATAGCCGTTTTCATCCATGACGGCGATATCACCGGAATGAAGCCAGCGGGTTTCGTCGATGATGGCTTTGGTGTCTTCGGGATTATCCCAGTAGCCTAACATCACCGAATATCCCCGGGTGCAGAGTTCCCCGGCTGTACCCCGGGGGACGATTGCGCCGCTTTCCGGATCTATGATTTTAATCTCTACGTGGGGGTGGACGGTACCTACCGTCGTTACCCTCAGTTCCAGCGGATCGTCCGTACAGCTTTCGGTAGAAACCGGAGAGGTCTCTGTCATGCCGTAACAAACACAAATTTCTGTCATATTCATCAGGGATTGTACCTTGTGCATGGTATCGATCGGACAAGGTGCACCTGCCATGATACCTGTTCGGAGAGATTTTAAATTGTATTTGGCGAAATCGGGCAGATCCAGTTCTGCAATAAACATGGTCGGGACACCGTATAAGGAGGTACACCTTTCATTTTCGACAGTCTGTAACACCTGTTCCGGATCGAAAAATTCTCCGGGGATAACGATACAGGCCCCGTGAGTGACGATAGCCATATTGCCCAATACCATACCGAAACAATGGTAAAAAGGAACCGGCAGACATACGATATCTTTTTCCGTGTATTTCAAGCGTTCCCCGATGAAAAATCCGTTATTCAGGATATTGTGATGGGAGAGAGTCGCTCCTTTGGGATAACCGGTTGTACCCGAAGTATACTGGATATTGACAGGATCGTCGAATTGCAGGGAGGCTTCCCGTTCGGCCAGTCGGGCATCGCTCACCTGAGAAGCGCTCGATAAAAAAGTTGCCCAGTCGCGGTCGATGATGACGGTTTGTTTGGGATAAAGACAATCCGGACGGAGCTCGTCCAGCATTTTGATATAATCGGTTTTCCGGAAGTGGGAGGAAGCGATCAAAAGATCGATCCGGCTTTGTTCCAGGGCATAACGCAAACCCGAAAGTTTGTATCCCGGATTGATGTTTACCATAATAGCCCCCATCAAGGCTGTGGCATATTGTACCAATACCCATTCGTAGCGGTTCGGTGACCAGATGCCTACCCGGTCGCCCCGGCGAATCCCGTGGGCCATCAAGGCCTTGGCTACCTGTTCGACTTGTTCCAGAAATTCACTGTAATTGGCCCGGTATTGTTGATACTCGGAAATCAAAGCAGTCCGTTCCGGAAATTTTGCTGCTATTTGTCGCAGATTCTGACCGATTGTCTCTCCTTTCAACGGAATATCTGATATTCCGCAGGCATAGGATAATGTTGCTTGCATAGCTATTAATTTATTGTCGTGTTTTGTGTGCGACCACAAAATAACGACAATAAAATGAAACAACATAGCTTATTTATCAATAAATGAGATATTTACACAAATGACGTCAAGGTGTGCAAAAATTTTTGTCTTTATTTCACAAACCGGAAATAAGTGTGAAAAATAAATGGATGGTTTCTATGCCCTGGAATATCGATAAGCGACTTTTCAAACTTGAGCTGTCTTTTGAAAAAAGAAAGATTGGCGGAACTTCATTTCCTGATCCCTGTTATCGATCAGAAACGAAGCTCCGCCAATCGGCAGAATGACCCTCAAAAGGAGGTTAACTACAACAAACCGTTGGATAGTCTCTTGTTATCAATGAGCCCACTCAGCGAAAAAATCGTTGCCTTTGTCATCGACGATGATGAAGGCCGGGAAGTTTTCTACGCGGATTTTGCGGACAGCTTCCATACCGAGTTCTTCGAAATCGACCACTTCGACCGATTTTATGCTGTTCTTAGCCAGAATGGCTGCCGGTCCACCGATCGATCCCAGATAGAATCCGCCATGCTTTTTGCAGGCATTAGTGACGTCGATCGAACGGTTGCCTTTGGCTACCATGATCATAGAACCACCTAAAGACTGGAACAGATCGACATAAGGGTCCATACGCCCGGCTGTCGTCGGTCCGAAACTACCTGATGCCATGCCTTTCGGAGTTTTGGCAGGACCGGCATAATAGACCGGATGTTTTTTGAAATATTCGGGCATCGGTTTGCCTTCGTCGATCATTTGTTTGATCCGGGCATGGGCGATGTCCCGGGCAACGATCAGGGTCCCTGATAGGTTCAAACGGGTTTTCACCGGATATTTGCTCAGTTCTTTCAATACGTTTTCCATCGGTTGATCGAGGTCGATATTGACCGCCGGAGTTAAAGCAGGACTTTCTGCCGGCAGAAAACGTGCCGGATTCTTCTCGAGTTGTTCGAGGAAAATCCCTTCTTCCGTGATTTTACCTTTGATATTCCGGTCGGCACTACAGCTGACTCCGATGCCGACAGGACAAGAAGCTGCATGACGCGGAAGACGGATCACACGTACATCGTGTACCCAATATTTACCTCCGAACTGGGCTCCGATACCTTTGTCCCGGCAAATCTTCAAGATCTTTTCTTCCCATTCCAGATCCCGGAAAGCACGGCCACCTTCATTACCCGAAGTGGGGAGATGATCGTAGTAGCCTGCCGAGGCTTTCTTGACTGTGGTCAGACAAGCTTCGGCCGAAGTGCCGCCGATGACTACCGCTAAATGGTAGGGAGGACAGGCCGAAGTACCCAGATCCAATACTTTTTGCTGGATAAATTTAGTCAGGGTTTCTTCGTTCAATAAAGCTTTTGTCTGCTGGTAAAGGAAAGTCTTATTGGCAGAGCCCCCTCCCTTGGTGATGAACAAAAATTCGTATTTATTGCCCTGTGTGGCATAAAGGTCGATCTGTGCCGGCAGATTGGTCCCGGTGTTTTTTTCTTCTGTCATGGTAAAAGGCACTACCTGGGAATAACGCAGATTGCGGTCCCGGTAAGTTTCGAATACCCCTTTGCTGATCGCTTCGGCATCATTGATCCCGGTCCATACGTTTTCTCCCTTTTTACCGATACAAATGGCCGTACCGGTATCCTGACAGGTCGGTAGTTCCCCTTCTGCCGAAACCACTTGGTTCATCAACATGGTGTGGGCAACGAATTTATCGTTGTCACTGGCCTCCGGATCTTTCAGGATGTCGGCTAATTTTTGCAAATGAGCGGCGCGCAGGTAAAAAGAGACGTCTGCATAAGGGAGCCAATAACTCTAACCCTTCACGCTCTATTTTTAAAATCTTACGTCCTTCACATTCGATCGTTTTTACATAATCTTTTGTCAAAAGGCGATACACTGTGGTATCATTTTCAATAGGAAACGGTTCCTGATACTTAAATTCTGCCATACTTATCTGGATTGATTTATGAATTCATTATTTGCGCAACGAAATTAAAATTAATAAATGAAAATCCCGAGAGTTTTAAAGAAAAATTTCTGTAATTAGAAATGATCTGAATAAATCATGGAGGAATATATGGATTTTACTATTTTTGTAAAAATTAACGGCAGAATAGTTTTATCCGTTTATACTTTTTTATTTTGAATATGAATACTGAGGTTGTTTTTATTATTATCGTTGTTTTTTTAGTTGCTGATTTTATTGTAGAACGGATTTTGGAATGGGTGAATATGCGGGCTATGGCGCCTGTATTACCTGAAAATCTTAAGGGAATTTACGATGAAAAAGAATATGCACGTTTTCAGAATTATAAGCGCGAAACGAATCGTTTCGATCTGATCAGTTCCACTTTTTCTTTTATCGTGATGATGGTGTTTTTGTGTACAGGAGGTTTCGGTTGGTGGAATGCCTGGGTGGTGACCTGGACAGATCAGGCGGTTTTACAGACCTTACTTTTTATGTTGGGCTTGTCGCTGGTTTCCGGGCTACTCGGTTTGCCTTTCGATTGGTATGCTACTTTTCATATTGAAGAAAAATATGGTTTCAACAAAACGACAATGAAGACCTATGGATTGGATTTACTCAAAGGAATGTTGGTTTCCGGGGTGATCGGCGGACTGTTGCTGTCGGCTGTCGTCTGGTTTTATGAATGGGCTGGTTCTTTCTTTTGGTTGTATGCCTGGGGAATAGTTTCTGTATTCTCGGTTTTTATGGCTATGTTTTATTCCCAGTTGATTGTGCCTTTGTTCAATAAGCAGACTCCTTTGGAGGCCGGGGCTTTACGGGATAAAATCAATGCTTTTGCAGAGAAAGTGAGCTTTAAACTGGACAATATTTTTGTAATCGACGGATCGAAGCGTTCTACGAAGGCAAATGCTTATTTTACCGGTTTCGGTCCCCGCAAACGGATTGTCTTGTATGATACCCTGATAAAGGATTTGACCGAGGAAGAAATTGTTGCTGTCCTGGCCCATGAAGTCGGACACAATAAAAAACGGCATACCGTTCAATTTATGCTGGCATCTGTGATTCAGACCGGTGTGATCCTTTGGTTGTTTTCGCTTTTTGTAAACCAGCCGGCTTTGTCAATGGCTCTGGGAGGTGACCGGGCCTGTTTCCAATTGGGATTGATCGCTTTTACCATCCTCTATTCGCCGTTGAGTATGATATTGGGATTGGTGATGAATGCCTGGTCGCGGAAAAATGAATATCAGGCAGATGCTTTTGCTGCCCGGTATTACGATGGTGAATCGCTCATTTCCGGCTTGAAGAAGATCTCTGTGAAGTCTTTAAGCAATCTCACCCCCCATCCACTGTACGAATGGGTATACTATTCGCATCCCTCTTTGTTGAAAAGAATCAGGGCGATCGGACAGGTAGAAGCTGTGGATGCCGAGTAAATCCGGTTTACCTGAAATATAGGTATGTTTTTTCTTTCTATTCCGATTCCGGATTTTATACCGTCAGACCGGTCCGTTAAGACTTTCGTTGATTTTATCGGTTTTTCTCCTGTTCGGAAAAACAAAATCTTTTGTTTTTCTTTCGCTTATTCGAAGAACTCACTGAACGGCGGAACCCCTTACTGCGCAAAAAACTTTACGTTACGTTTCCGTCAGACACCATCGGTCGTTCGAAAAACCGAACCGGATACTCGTTCCCGCTCCAATGGTCTTCCGGCATTTTATAAACTCCAATTCATACTTCCCTCTCGAACTCAAGCGTATAAACGAAGCTATCGGCCCGGTAATAGCCGATATTCCATTCCAGAGGGCGTCCCCCCGGGTCATATACAAATCGTTTTCGGATGAGTATAGCGTCCCCGGGCTTGATTTCAAGCTTCTGAGCCAGAAATTTGTCGGCAAGCTGGGCACTGATTTCTTCTTTCGAAATTTTTGCAACAGAACTATAATCTTGTTCTAATATTTCGTATAGGGGACGGGAAAAATCTTCATTACCGGTCAGCCCTATCCGGGGATTGAAATAAGAGATGAAATAAACGAACGGAAATTCCGGATTACCCCGTAAACGCTCCAGTTTTAATATTTTCTTTTCATCGGTGATGGAGAAAAAACGACAGATCTCTTCTGAAGGAAGCGCCCAGCTGGTATGTAATTCATAGTTGGTCGGTTCGATTCCCTGCGCTTTCATTTCCTGGGTGAAACTCAACCAGTTTTTGGCTTTCGAGCTGACCGATTGGTTGACTACTATAGTACCGATCCCTTTTTTTCGGACTAATAACCCTTCAGTGACCAGGTTGTTGATCGCCTGGCGCAGCGTATTCCGGGAAATTCCCAATTGTTTCGACAAATCTACTTCGTTGGGTAACATCTTCCCTTTTTTATACTCCGGTTCCCGGATGATGTTCCTCAATTGATTTTCTATTTGTAGATATAAAGGTATCGCACTATTGTGATCGATCGATATTTTCATGATTGAAAAATTTAAGCAAAAGTAGGAAAATTGTATTTGCGAAAGTAAAATTTCATTCTTATAAATCAAAAAAAGTAATTGTTTTTTAGTAGTATGTTTGGATAATATGCTGATCGTTAGTTTGTTATTTGTTCGGCTTGTGTCGGTAAAACAATAAAAAGAGATAAACTTTGTAACAATAAAAAGAATGCACTATATTTGTCAATGTATAAATGTCTATACATATTAATGTGGTGAAATAATGGAATATTTATTAGGAATCGATATCGGGGGAACTCATGTAAAAGGTGGGATTGTCACAGGGACTACCGGGAAGATGGATCAGAGGACTATAGTTTATGAGAAAATAGATGCCGGAGGCTCTGCTACTTCGATTATAAAGGGGATACTTCGGGTGATTACAGCATTGAAGAAAGGGCGTTCTGAAAACGAATGGCGGGGTATAGGAATTGCTATACCCGGGCCTTTCGATTATACCCGGGGAATAGCTGCTATTCATGGGGTACGAAAATTCGATGCCTTATTCGGTTTGGATTTGAAAGAGGAAATAAAAAGGGTATGCAGTTTACCGGTTGTCTTCCTGAACGATGCTTCTGCTTATGCTTTGGGAGAATATTATGGGGGAGCGGCTCAGGGGAGTGAGAGGAGTATGGTCGTTACGGTCGGGACCGGACTGGGAAGTACGTTTATGGCCCGGGAAGAAATATTGGACGAAACGACGCCCGCCGTTCCGGAACACGGATATTTGTATAATATTCCTTTTCGGGATAGTATTGCGGACGACTATTTTTCTACCCGCTGGTTTGTAACGAACTGGAATCACCGCTTTCCCGATAAAGCGGTGATGGATGTGAAGACATTGGCGGAATATGCTTATCGGGGAGAACAGGCTGCTAAAGTCCTGTTTGAAGAGTTTGCCGATCATTTTACCGGATTTATAGCTCCTTTTCTGAGACATTTCTGTCCGGACTGTTTGGTGCTCGGGGGAAATATCATGCGGGGTGCCGATTTATTTCTGGAACGGATAAAGTCTGAGTTGGAAACCCAGGGGATCGGAGTGAGAATAGATACTTGCCGTTTATGGGAAGATGCTCCGCTGATCGGGGCGGCGATGTATGCGAATCAGGTCTTGGGCCGGAGTGGGATGGAAGAAGAGACAGTAAAGAGAAATACAAAACAGTATCTGGCTCCTATGAAAGCCCAGGCAACTCCCCGGGGAGTTTATGATTTGTATCCGGCTTTTCCGGTCGGGGAGAATAAGATCTGTTCTGGGATAGGGTGTTTGGCCGATTGGATAGAGCGACACGGGCAGGTGGTTATCGATGGTTATGGAGGAGTGTTTTGGGACGAACTGGTGAGCGAACTGGGAGATGAATTTCGTCGGAGAGGGAAGTGTGTACGCTGGTTCCGTACCGATGTCGCGATGCGGGATGCTCGGACGTTGGAAGAGATGCTCGCTCCCGATCTGGGAGGAGAAGATCCGTTGTTCGGCCGGGTGACGGAGAGACAATTGAGGGATTGGTTTGATCCCGGGAAGTTGAACGCTTTTAGGCCGGACCAGGAGGCCGATATCAATGTGCTGATCGGTATAGGAGCTGCTTTGGCCGGATGGAAAGCACCTTTGATCTATGTCGATGTACCTAAAAATGAAATACAGTTTCGCATGCGGGCCGGGTGGGTGAAAAATCTGGGCATGAATAAACCGAAGAATAATCAGCAAACCTATAAACATTTTTTCTTTGTGGATTGGGTTGTGCTGAACCGGCATAAAGCGGAGTGTCTGCCACAGATAGAGCTGATTGTGGATGAACAACGCAGGGGACAGCAATTGCTGATGATGAGCGGGGAGGATTTGAGAGAGGGATTACACCGGATGGGAAGAAATTTCTTCCGGGTTCGCCCTTGGTTCGAACCCGGCGCATGGGGAGGGCAATGGATGAAACAACACATCCCGGGATTGAATGAAGAAGTGCCTAATTTAGCCTGGTCTTTCGAATTGATGGTTTTGGAAAATGGACTGATGTTCGAAAGTAACGGATATCGCTTGGAAGTTTCTTTCGATTTTCTGATGTATAACGATTACCGTCAAGTTCTGGGAGAATCGGCCGATGTGTTTAAAACCGATTTCCCGATTCGTTTTGATTTTCTGGATACTTTCGATGGAGGTAACCTGTCGGTACAGTGTCACCCCCGGACTACGTACATCCGGGAACAGTTTAATATGCCTTTTACACAGGATGAGACGTATTATATCCTGGATAGCCGGCAGAATCCCCAGGTTTATCTGGGATTTCAGGAAAATATCCGGCCTGAAGAGTTCGGCGAGGTATTGAAACAGAGCCAGGCAGAAGGTAAGACGATAGACATTGAAAAATATGTACAGAAATTTCCGGCACACAAACACGACCTTTTTCTGATACCCAACGGAACGGTTCATGCTTCCGGAAAGAATTGTATGGTACTGGAAATCAGTAGCGCTCCGTATATTTTTACTTTTAAAATGTACGATTGGCTGAGGTTGGATTTGAATGGGAAACCCCGTCCGCTGAATGTACAGCGGGG
>ENA-OPSV01002473-OPSV01002473.1-human-gut-metagenome-genome-assembly--contig:-NODE-2473-length-10739-cov-2.642737_pt1 | contig 10739 bp, 9 predicted proteins | sample MGYA00241460_ERZ501912 | MGnify/ENA primary metagenome ERZ501912 (study PRJEB25962, sample SAMEA2042402) | human gut metagenome | biome: human gut; feature: human-associated habitat; material: faeces...
GCCCCCGTTTCGTTCCGTTCGTGCGGGAAGGTGGATGCGGCGAGTCGTACCGTGTCGGACGGAAAATTTTTCCGACCGTATCGGGTCGCGTACCTTTTCCCGGACAAAATATGTAACTTAGCGAACGCAAAAACATCGCTATTCCGGAGATGCTCGAAAGGTTGTCGATAGAGAATTACGCACTTATACAGCAGCTTGAGCTGGAACTTTCCCCGTCGCTGAATATCATCACGGGCGAAACGGGTGCCGGCAAGTCGATTCTGCTGGGGGCCCTCGGACTGATAATGGGGAATAGGGCCGATACGGCCGTGCTGAAGGATTCCGGGAGGAACTGCGTGATTGAGGGGCTGTTCGATATGGGCGGATACGGGCTCGAAACGTTTTTCGACGAGAACGAGCTCGATTACGAACGGCATACCGTTATCCGCCGCATCGTCACGCCCGCCGGCAAGAGCAGGGCTTACGTGAATGACCTGCCCGTACAGCTTGCCACGCTTCGGGAGCTTGCGGCGCACCTGATAGATATCCATTCCCAAAACCAGGGGGTACTGGTGGCCGACGGGGAGTTCCGCATCCGTGTGCTGGACAGCCTGGCCGATAACCGCGGCTTGCGGGCCGAATACGGCAGGGCGTACCGTGCCCTGCGTGAACGGGAGCAGGAGTTGGCGCGTCTGCGCGAAGAGGTCGGGCGGAACCGCCGTGACGAGGAGTATATGCGGTTCCAGTGGCAGCAGATAGCTGCGTTGGGGCTGCATGAAGGAGAGCTGCAGGAGCTGGAGGCCGAGCAGCGGGAGCTGTCCAATGCCGAGGGGATACTCGCTGCACTCTCCGAGGCGGGCGGCCTGATGGAGAACGACGAGACGGGGGTGCTTGCAGCCCTGAAGACCGCAGAGGCCGCACTGCAGCGCATCGGCGGGGTGTTGGAGGGAACCTCCGACTTGGCTGCCCGCATACATTCCGCCTACGTGGAACTGAAAGATGTAAGCGGAGAAGTCGCTTCACTGGCCGGACGCATAGAAGATAATCCTGCGCGGCTGGAGGCTGTGGACAATCGGATAGGGGCTGTTTCCGACCTGATGAGGCGTTACGGCGCCGCTTCGTCGGATGAGCTGCTGGCACTCGGGAACGACCTGGCCACCAGGCTTGAGGCCATCACCGATTCCGATGCGGAGATAGCGGAACTGGAGGCCGAGACCGGAGCGCTCAGGGTGACCGCCGAAGGACTTGCGGCTGCCGTGACGGCGAGCCGTACCGAGGCATCGGCCCTGTTCGACGAAGCCGTCGGCCGGGTACTTGCCCGTTTAGGAATGCCTTCGGCGCGGTTCGTGACGGAGATAACCCCTTCGGGTGCACTCTCCCCTTCGGGCGCGGACAGTGTCCGGTTTCTGTTCAATGCCAACGGCGGCGAAGGACTCCAGAGTCTCGAACGCATTGCCTCCGGCGGGGAGACGTCACGCGTCATGCTGGCCCTGAAATCCATCGTGGCCCGGAGTACCAAACTTCCGACGATACTGTTCGACGAGATAGACACCGGCGTATCGGGAAAGATAGCCGATGCGATGGGGAGAATAATCGCCGAACTGGGCGACTCCATGCAGGTAGTCAATATCACGCACCTGCCGCAGGTGGCGTCGAAGGGGGAGACGCATTTTCTCGTTTACAAGGAGGCGTCGCCTTCGGGAAATGTTACCCGTATCCGCCTGCTCGACCGTGAGGCGCGTGTCGGCGAGATTGCCAAGATGTTGAGCGGCAGCGAGGTGACGGAAGCGGCCGTGGCGCAGGCGCGTGCCCTGTTGGGATACGGCGGCGAAAAATAGGCGGCGGATTTGTCCGTTTGCGGAAAAAACGTTATATTAGGTACGGCCATCGGAATAGGACGGCATGGAGTGCCGGAGAGTCCGCCGGTCGGCTACGGATACCGCGGGGTTTGCCGCGGAGGATCTCCGGGAGAGGGGATATGTTGTCGAACCTTTAAACCTTATCGTTATGGATTATTCGGTATTACTTCAGAAATACGCTCCGGTGGCTTCGGACAGCCTGGTGGAGTCGGTGGTGGCAAAGGCCAGGGCCGAGATGGACAGGAACCGCAACGAGGAGGTTTACAGGTTCTGTTTCAGTGCGCTCGACCTGACCACGCTCTCCGGGAGCGATTCGGTGCGGAGCGTAGCGGAATTTGTCAAGAAGGCGGTGGACGTACCGGTACGTTTTCCCGGGATGCCCAATGTGGCGACCGTCTGCGTCTATCCCTCCTTTGTGGACATTGCGGGTCTCGGCGTGGAGGGGACGAACATCGGCGTGACGAGCGTAGCGGGCGGTTTCCCCGCGGCGCAGACCTACCTCGAAGTGAAGATGCTCGAAGTGGCGATGGCTGTCGAGAACGGCGCCGACGAAATCGATGTGGTGATGAATGCGGGAGAAATGGTGGAGGGCGAGTTCGACCGGCTGGCCAACGACCTCGAACTGCTCTGTCGGGAAGCCGGACAGGAAGTGACGTTCAAGGTCATCATCGAGTCGGGCATGCTCGAAACTCCGGAGGATGTCTATCGCGCCTCCATGCTGGCAATCCTTTCCGGTGCCGATTTCGTGAAGACTTCGACCGGCAAATCGGCTTACGGTGCCACGCCGAAGTCGGCCATGGTCATCTGCAATGCCATCAAGGATTACTATTTGCAGACCGGAATCAACGTCGGCATCAAGCTGGCGGGCGGTATCCGTACCGTGGACGATGCCGTGCTCTATTATACCATCGTGGAAAATATGCTCGGCCGCGAGTGGCTTACCCCGTCGCTGTTCCGTTTCGGGGCGAGTGCTCCGTTAGCCAACGCTTTGCTGTCGGCCGTAACGGGCGGTACACAGTCTTACTTCTGAACCTCCGTCTCTTCGGCAACCGTCCGGAGATAAGCGGTGCACGAGACAACCGTTGTATTTGCAAGGCAGGGCCGCCGAAAGTATCTTTCGGCGGCCCTGCCTTGCAAATGCTTTCACAAATGGGAGGCGATTCCCGGAATCGAATCTTATATTCATGCGTACTCAACCGACAGCCGGTCGGACGGCGCATAGCCAGGAAGACCGGGCCAAAGATTGCAGGATACACCGACATATCAGTCTGTGCCGCATGGCAATATGGATTCCGTTCTGTGAAAGCGGCCGACCGTTCGGTAAAGCGTGTTATAGGAAGAACAAGTATCGGGGAAAAGCGGGAGCTTCCTCCGCCTGCGCAACCTGTCACCCTTACGTGCGGTAACGTTGCAGGATTGACGCCGGTCATGCGGCCAATGCGATATACGGTCGAACCCGAAGTATAACGGGACCTTGAGTATTCAGCAATTTACTTTTTCGATTATCTTGCCCAGGAAATAATCAATCTCGAGGGCCGTGTATAGATTGCCTTCGTATTCGTAAACTATCGGCTCTTTCGTCTCTTCGTCGCGTATTTCTACTAATTCCGCCCCTTTTACCTCGACGAGTGCACCGGGACGGTTCGGTGCATAACCGACCCAGAACCGGATAGCATCGTAACTGTTGACAACCGTATCGACGCCCTTGTCGCTGTCCCATGCCGATTCGGGTACATCCGTATCCTTTTTGTACATCCTGCCTGTGTTGTTGTCGCGGTAGGAAATATACTTCGTGTTGGTGGGACGCACTTCGCGTGTCTCCACGGTTTTCTCGCCCGACAGAATGGCGTCGAACCATTGCTTCTTGATGATTAAAGTCAGAATCTTCATGATGGTTTCGGTTTGTTGGTGAAATTCGGAACTGTTGCGGACAAGGCATGGACGGAGGCGGTGACTGTCTCTTTCTTCCATATCACGGTCGATGCGCGCGGCGCTTTGCGATACCACACGGAATCGAATCGTTCTTCCTGCTCCGGCCGGTATCTTCCGTTCGGTCGTACATGCCGCTGCTCCGCGGAATTGCGGTTGCGGGCGATTCCGGAGACAGAACGGCAGAACGACCTGCCCTGTGGACGGGATTATTCGAGTTCCAGTTCGAGTTCCCGCCGAAGTTCGTCGAGCGCGGCGTTCTTGCTGCGCAGGTGGGCGAGCTTGTCTTCCGGCTTGACGGGGCGGACTGCGCTCCGGTCCTCTTTTACTTCGATGTCGAATACGTCGATACCGGCATAAATTTTGAACAACAGACCTTTACCCTCCATGACGGGTTTGCCGCTGAGGGCGCCAATATCGCCCAGGCCGAGCACGGCGGTTCCGTTGGAGATGACAGCTACCAGATTGCCTTTTGCTGTATATTTATATGCATCTTGCGGGTTTTTCTCAATTTCGAGGCACGGTTCTGCAACGCCCGGAGAGTAGGCGAGAGAAAGATCGGTTTGTGTACTGTAAGGCTTGGTGGGTACTACTTCAATCTTACCCGGTTTGCCTTGCGAATGGTAGAGCAAGGCTGCTTCTTTGGTTATTTTAGCCATGGTAGAATAGTTAAATTGGTTATAATTTGGCTGCAAATGTAGGTATAAAAGTTCTAAATTGTAGCTCGCTATCAATAAAATCTATTACTTTTATCAGTTAATTAGCTTAAAATGCTTATTTTTGGCATCAGATTTTAGAAATTACCCCCATTTATTAACTTAACACATGAGTTGCATGAGAATTTTGAAACTTCCTCTGGCAGGATTATTATTTTGTGTAATGGCACTATTTGCTGGATGTAAAACGAGTAATGAACCTAAGGCACCGGTTGCTCTGACCTGGGAAATGGGTGCAAGTGACATCGAATCCGGATATTATGAGAATACCTTTATTCTCAAGAATATCTCTCAAAAACCTCTAAAAAAGAACTGGACGATTTACTATTCACAGCTTCCCCGAGGGGTGAAGCAGGAAGGAACCTCTGAAGTGAAGGTAGAGGTAGTGAACGGTAATTTTTTCAAAATGTATCCGACAGACGAATTTGCTTCGCTGGCTCCCGGTGATTCCATGCGGATCACTTTCCTTTGCACTTACAAGCTGGACCGGAACTCCCATGTACCGGAAGGAACTTATTGGGTGGAGACTGTGGATGGTAAAGAGGGCAGTCCGTTGCCCGTGGCTTTGAAGGCGCTGCCGCTTCCTTCTCCCGAGTCAATGAGCGGCTATCCGGATGCGACTAAGATTTATGAATCCAATCTTCGCTTGGCTGGTGCTCCTGCTTTGGTGCAGTCAGACATTCTTCCGTCTGTAAAGAAAGTGGTAGCCATTGAAGGCGATAATGTCGTATTGGGAGGTAAGGTAGCTTTGGCATTTCCGGAGAACTTTGCCGGTGAAGCCAAGTTGCTGAAAGAGAAACTGACTGGTTTGTATGGTTTGGAAGTTGTCGAAAATGCTTCCGTGAAGATTGTGCTGGAAGAACTGCTTGATAGGAAGGAGGCCGTAAATGATGAATATTATACTATCAATATAGGTGACAACCTGATAAAAATCAGTGCTGCCACTCCTCATGGCATCTTTAATGGTACACAGACACTTTTGTCAATGTTGAAGGATAAGCAGACACCTTATTTGCTGGAGGCAGTCTCCATCCGGGATTATTCGGACTTGGCATATCGTGGACAAATGATAGATATTGCTCGTAATTTCACCGCTCCGGAGAACTTGAAGAAACTGGTGGATATTTTTGCATCTTATAAATTGAATGTCCTGCATTTCCATTTTTGTGATGATGAAGCCTGGCGTTTGGAGATTCCCGGTTTGGAGGAACTGACTGCTGTGGGTAGCCGTCGCGGACATACCACTGACGAAAGCCAGTGCCTCTACCCATGTTATGACGGTGGCTATGACCCTGATGCAAAGACTGTAGGCAATGGATATTATAGCCGCGAGGAATTTATTGATTTGCTGAAGTATGCTGCCGAAAGACATGTCCGCATTGTTCCGGAAATAGAATCTCCGGGGCATGCCCGCGCTGCCATTGTCTCCATGAAGGCACGCTATAACAAATATTTTGAAACTGATCCGGGGAAAGCTACAGAATATATGTTGAGTGAACCGGAAGATACTTCACGTTATGTTTCTGTACAATATTATACGGACAATGTGATGAATGTCGCCTTGCCTTCTACCTACCGTTTTATGGAGAAGGTGATTCAGGAACTTAATGCGATGTATCAGGAAGCTGGTCTTTCACTGTACACAGTGCATTTGGGTGGTGACGAAGTGCCTCGCGGTGTGTGGATGGGCTCCCCGAAATGCCAGGAACTGATGAAGGAAAAAGGCATGACGAAAGCTCATGATTTGTCGGAGTATTTCATTACGCAAATGGCAGATGTGATGCAGAAGAACGGACTGAAATTCAGTGGTTGGCAGGAAGTTGCTTTGGGGCATACCGAAGAGGCTCATCAACAGTTGAGGGGCCAGGCTGCCGGTGTGTATTGCTGGAATACTGTACCGGGCTCTGATGAAGTGGTTTATCAGACAGCCAATAACGGTTACCCGGTCATCCTTTGCAACGTGGGCAATTTCTATATGGATATGGCTTACAATGGTCATCCGGACGAGCGTGGACTCGATTGGGGAGGTTATGTGGATGAGTCTGTCTCTTTCTCTATGCTTCCTTTCAGCATTTATCGTTCGCTGCGTGTGGATATGGCAGGCAATCCCATTGATTTGAATAATGCGGAAAAGGGGAAGACTGCTTTGACAGAGATAGGCAAGAAGCATATTATGGGTGTACAAGGGCAATTGTTCGCCGAAACTATCCGTAGTTTTGATGGCGTGGAATATCTTCTTTTCCCCAAAATATTAGGGCTGGCAGAACGTGGCTGGAATGCCCATCCGGCATGGGAAAATTTATCCGGTATACGGGAGGAGCAGGCTTTCAATCAGGCTTTGGCACTTTATTATGAGAAAATCAGCAAGAGTGAAATGCCTTATTGGGCAAAGAATGGGATTAACTTCCGCTTGCCTCAGCCGGGATTATTGGTAAAAGATGGAAATCTGTATGCTAATGTGGCTATTGATGGTGCTGAAGTACGTTACACAACTGATGGTTCGGAACCTACTGCCCAGTCAACCTTATGGAAAGAACCGGTGAAGTGTGGTTCCCTGGTAGTGAAAGCAAAGACCTTCTACCAAGGCAAGGAAAGTTTGACGATTATATTGAATGTTGAGTAATAGAGAATATTGAAATGAAAAGGGAGTGCATTGTCCGAAAATGCACTCCCTTTTGTTTATTCCTTTAGGCGTTCAGCGCTTGTTCTATATCCGCAATAATATCCTCTGCATTCTCTATACCTACCGAGAAGCGAATCAGGTCGGGGCGTACACCTGCCTCCATCAGTTGCTCGTCTGTCAACTGGCGGTGTGTATGGCTGGCTGGGTGCAGCACACAAGTACGTGCATCGGCCACATGAGTCACGATGGCCGCCAGTTTCAGTGAATCCATAAACTTGATAGACTCTTCCCGTCCGCCCTTCAAGCCAAAGGTGACAACGCCGCAAGAGCCGTTCGGCATGTACTTCTGTGCCTGCTCGTAGTATTTGTCGCCCGGCAGACCACAATAATTCACCCAAGCCACTTTATCGTTCTGGGCAAGATACTCGGCTACCGCTTGTGCATTCTTGCAATGTTGGGGCATACGCAGGTGCAGTGTTTCCAGACCCAGGTTCAGTAGGAATGCGTTTTGTGGAGACTGGATGCTGCCCAGGTCGCGCATCAGTTGGGCTGTAGCCTTGGTGATGTAAGCCATTTTGCCGAAGGCTTTCGTATAAGTCAGTCCGTGGTAAGACTCGTCCGGTGTGCACAGTCCGGGGAATTTGTCGGCGTGTGCATCCCAATCGAAGTTACCGCTGTCTACAATGGCTCCACCTACACTGGTGGCATGTCCGTCCATGTATTTGGTAGTAGAGTGTACTACGATGTCGGCACCCCACTCAAACGGGCGGCAGTTGATGGGAGTAGGGAAGGTGTTGTCCACAATCAAGGGCACGCCGTGGCTGTGGGCAATGCGTGCAAACTTCTCTATATCGAGCACTTCGAGCGTAGGGTTGGAGATGGTTTCGCCGAATAGGGCCTTGGTATTGGGGCGGAAAGCAGCGGAAATTTCTTTCTCGCTGGCATCTGGGTTGACGAAAGTGACGTCGATGCCCAATTTCTTCAAAGTCACTCCGAAGAGGTTGAATGTTCCGCCATAGATGGTAGAGGAGCAAACAAAATGGTCTCCTGCCTGGCAGATATTGAAAATGGCATAGAAGTTGGCTGCTTGTCCGCTGGATGTCAGCATAGCGGCCACACCACCTTCGAGGGCGGCAATCTTGGCGGCTACTGCATCGTTTGTAGGATTCTGCAGGCGGGTATAGAAATAGCCGCTGTCTTCAAGGTCAAACAAGCGTGCCATCTGTTCGCTGGTATCATATTTGAAAGTTGTACTTTGATAGATGGGGAGTACACGGGGCTCGCCCTTTTTAGGAGTCCATCCGGCTTGTACGCACAGCGTCTCCGGCTTGAATTGCTTTGCCATAATGTTATCTGTTTTAAAAGTTTCTTATCTATTATCGCGTAAGTTGTCGCAAAAGTAGGGAAAAAATTATAATTTTGTGCTTAAGTATGGTAAAATGCTATAAATTAGCGGCTGGAAATTTGTAGCGAACCGAATAAATGATGAATAATTGGAATATGAAACGCATATTTTGTTTACTGACCATCCTCTTTTGTACTTTGTTTGCTTTTAATGCTTCGGCTCAGGAAGAGCGGGATAGTCCGAGACGTGGAGAAGGAATCTCTGTTTTCCTGGAACGTAACAAGCGCCCGGGGAGAGCCTATTATAAGGAGTTTTTGGAGCTGAACAAGAAACTTCTTAAAGGGAAGGAGGAATTGCGGCTGGGAGTGAAGTATGTACTGCCCCCATTATCAAAGCCGGTTGGCAATGGGAAGAAGACAATCAATGAACCTTTGTTCGGGAAAGCGCTTGCCAGTGTAAAAGTGACATCTAACCGTTTGCAGGGCGCTTGTTTTTATGTAGTGAGCGGACATGGAGGCCCCGACCCCGGAGCTATCGGCAGAATCGGCAAAGTAGAACTGCATGAAGATGAGTATGCGTATGATGTGGCTTTGCGCCTTGCCCGTAACTTGATGCAAGAGGGGGCGGAAGTCCGTATCATTATCCAGGATGCTAAAGACGGAATCCGTGATGACAAGTACCTTTCCAACAGCAAACGTGAGACGTGCATGGGAGCTCCCATACCCTTGAACCAAGTGGCACGTCTCCGGCAACGTTGCGCCAAAATCAATGAGTTTTACAAGAAGGATCGCAAGAACTATAAATATTGCCGTGCCATTTTCCTTCATGTGGACAGTCGCAGTAAGAGCCATCAGACCGATGTGTTCTTTTACCACTCTAAAAGCAAGCCCGACAGCAAGCGTCTGGCTAAGACCATGAAGAAAACTTTCGAATCGAAATATGACAAGCACCAGCCCAACCGTGGGTTTACCGGAACTGTCAGCGCACGCAATCTTTATGTGTTAGCCAATACTTCTCCCGCTTCCGTATTCGTGGAATTGGGAAATATCCAGAACACTTTTGACCAGCGCCGTTTTGTAATCAGTTCGAACCGCCAGGCCTTGGCCAAGTGGATGATGGAGGGTTTCATCACGGATTATAAAAAGGCGAAATAAGGACAATCAACTCTCACTCTCCTTTTTCTTTTCGTGTACCACCACGACTGTAACGGCCGTTATTATCAGCGCCATGCCGATGGCGCTGGCCGGTGTGAAGCTTTCATTGAATATCAGGCAACCGATAACTACGGCTGTCAGAGGTTCCAAGGCCCCGAAAATGGAAGTCAGTGTAGGCCCTATGTATTTAATGGCTTTTACCAGGGTGATGTTGGATATAGCTGTTGCCGGCAGCGCCAGTCCGAGAATATTCAGCCATGTGTGGGTATCATTGGCCAGCCGGATGCCTCCGGTCAGATATCCTCCTATAATAAAGAACAAGGCTCCCAGCCCCATTACGTAGCATGTCAATGCAGTGGAGGGAATCTGCACGGCACGGCTCTTCCTTACTCCTACGATATATCCTCCATAAAAGAATACGGACAGGCCGGCAGCAATCAGCCCGATGGTCGTGTTTCCTCCTTCAAAGTCTATTTTGCCGGATGACAAAAGTCCAGCTCCGCTTAGTGACACCAACACGGCAAACAGAATGGCGAATGACCTCTTTTCTCCGAAAAAGCCCATCATGGCCAGTGCCACGGCCAGCGGATACATGAAATGAATGGTGGATGCCACTCCGCTGGCTATGTTCTGATAGGCGATGACCAGACTGAAGGAGGTAGCTGCCCGGAGCAGGCTGAGGATGAACACCGTTCCCCAGTCTTTCCTGCTGATGCGGAATGTCTCGCCCAGCATAATGCCGAAAACGACCAAGGTAAGTGAAGCTATTCCCCATCGGTAGGCCAATACTTCGAAAGAGGAGAAGCCCGCAAGGAGTAATGAAATGGTGAAGAAAGGAGCCAGCCCGAAGGTGGCAGAGGAGAGAGCCGCATATATAAACCCTTTTATGGAAACATTTTGCATTTTTTATCTTGATTTTAATGGAGATTTTAAAATTATCTGTTTGCGTCAATTGCTTGATTCGCATTGCGTCGTGCAAAATTAATGAATAAAAACAAGCATACAGACAAGGGAGTGTCCTTTTTTTACAATACAGTATAGATATGGGTATCTAATATAGTATCGACCGGCTTGCCTGATATTTATTCGTTCCATCATGAGGTAAAAATCATTCCACCGCGGAGTAAAAATCGT
>ENA-OPSV01002482-OPSV01002482.1-human-gut-metagenome-genome-assembly--contig:-NODE-2482-length-10710-cov-6.829188_pt1 | contig 10710 bp, 7 predicted proteins | sample MGYA00241460_ERZ501912 | MGnify/ENA primary metagenome ERZ501912 (study PRJEB25962, sample SAMEA2042402) | human gut metagenome | biome: human gut; feature: human-associated habitat; material: faeces...
CGGAAACGTCCAGCGCCGTTGTCGGTTCGTCTGCAATGAGGTAGTTCGGCTCGGCCGCCAGCGCGATAGCTATCATCACACGCTGTTTTTGGCCGCCGGAGAGCTCAAACGGGAATGATTTCATTCTGCGTTCAGGCTCGGGAATTCCGACTTTTTTCAGCCAGTCGAGTGCCTTTGCTCGCGCTTCATCGCCGCGCTGCGGAGTATGAAGCAGAATCGTCTCGACAATTTGATCCCCGACGGTCATCACCGGATTTAACGACGTCGCCGGTTCTTGGAAAATCAGACTGATCTTGGAGGAACGAATATTGCGCATCACCACTTCCGGCAGACCCATGATTTCCGTTCCGTCAACGGTAACAACACCGCTCGAGACTCGTCCGGAGCTTGGCAGAAGTCTCAATAGAGAAAACGCCGTCATTGATTTGCCGCATCCGGATTCTCCGACTAAGGCGCAGATTTCTCCTCGATTCAACGTCAGACTCAGGCCGTCTACGACGCGAACCGTATCCTCGGAAGTGAGGATTTCAGTCACCATATTAGAGATCTGAAGCATTATTCCTTCCTCCCGATTTTGAGGACCAATCTCGGGTCGAACGCTTCCCGAACGGCTGATGCAAATAAGTTTGCAGACAACACAAGTGTGAGCATGAAAGTGAAAGCCGCGCAGAGGTTCCACCAAACAACCGGAGTGCGGGAAAGTTCAAGACGCCCGGCATTAATCATGGAGCCGAAACTGTGCGTTGTCGGATCAACGCCGACACCAACGTACGAAAGCACAGCTTCGTAAAGAACAATGCCGGAGAAATCCAACACCGCCACAATCAAAATGATGTGGATAACATTCGGCAAAACATGACGCTTCATGATTTTGAACGGTCCCAAACCGAAGGCACGAGCCGCTTGAATGTAATCAAGCTGAGAAATCTTCAGAGTTTCGGCACGCAGCAGACGAGCGAGCGTGGCCCAGCCTGTCAAACCGATGATGATCGAAAGCATGAATAGACGAAGGTCTGCTCTCTCAATGCCGGTTGCATACATGCCGGGATGAGAGTCAATAAACACCTGGATCATCAGAACCGAGGCCGCAATAAGAAGAACGCTCGGGATCGAAGACAACGTGGTGTAGAGGTACTGAATCAAGTCGTCCACCCAGCCTTTGAAGAAGCCTGCACAGATTCCCAACACCACGGCAAAAGGAAGCGTTGTCAAAGTCGCCAGTGTTCCGATCACAAGGGCGGTACGCACGGACTTAAAGGCTTGATAAAGAACATCGTTTCCTGTTTGATCCGTCCCCATCACGTGATAGTACGGCCAGAGCGCGCCGATCAGGCACCCGAGAACTATTAAGACAGAACATGTCGTCAGAATCGCTTCATAAGGAACCTCGTCGCGGCGCTTAAATAAAGTGCGCACTTCTTCCTTAAATGAGCGGCCTTTAGAACGGGAAATCAATCCGACCGTTAAGAACCACAGCAAAGCGCTAAGCGCCAGCCCCGCGCCTAAGCCACTGGCAGACTTAATAATGACGTCTTCTGCCCAATCAGCTCGAGCTTTAAGATGCGCGCCGCCGGCTTTCAGCGGTTCGTAATCACGTACAGGTTTGCCGTCTTCAAAGCGGGAAATTTTCTCAAAGGTCTGAGTCGCCAGCGGCATCGAATAAGACTTCTCTTCCGCCGAAGACGCTTTGCCGAGCGCTTTATCCAGAAGGGAATAGGCTTTGACGTCATAGATCGCGCGGCCGTCCTGAACATCAATGACGGGACGGAAGTGCACCGAATCTACGACGGAGAGCAGAAGAAAGAAACACAGCAGCGAAAGCGAGCACAGCGAGGCGCCGGAACTCACAACATAACGCCAGCGTGCTTTGAGCTCTTCGGAGCGGGCAACATGAATCAGATAAAACGTCAGTGCCGCAAGAAGAACAACAACCACGATATCCGTCGGAAGCAAAACAAATTTAGGCATCATTTCAAACGGATCCTCGGGTCGGCAATCGTGTAAGCCACGTCCGTCAGAATCAGACCGATGACATACAAGACTGTTCCTACAAAAACCATCGTACGGACAATCGCGAAGTCCTGAGCATTGATCGCATCAATCGTGAAGCTTCCTAAGCCCGGAATGCCGAAGAAGCTTTCCATCACTAAGGAACCTAAAAACAGCATCGGGAGCACGGCAACCGTTGAAGTCAGAATCGGCAGGCTGGCGTTGCGCAGCACGTGTTTAAAGAGAACTGCCGTTTGGATTCATTTTCAAAGGGTCTTTCGGTAAAACTGACTGCGGATATCGATTTGAGCGGAGAGACGGATTATGCCGTTCCCGTGTTTTTCGGAAACTTTGACGGCGGCGGACATACTGTGAGCGGAATGAAGCCGAATACGGATGCGGAAAGAACAGGGTTGTTTCGAATTATCGAAAAGGATGCAACTGTATGTGAGTTGAATGTCAGCGGTTCCGTGACCGTAACCGGACAATCCGGAACGGCGGGGATGATTTGCGGCGTGAATCGCGGCACGATTCGCAATTGCGCTGCAGCGGGCAGACTGGATGCATACAATGCTGTCGGAGGAATCGCAGGCATAAACGAACAAAGCGGGAAAATAATCGAATGCAGTTCTTCGGCGGAGCTTTCGGGAACATACAAAATCGGCGGCATTGTCGGTGTGAATGCGGGAGAAATCCATGAGTGCACGAATACCGGCGGGGTTAATCTTTCGGCAAACGAACGGTCAAGAAATATCGGCGGCATTGCGGGGACGAACACAGGAACGGTGACGGGCTGCATGAACAGTGCCGAAATCGGATATCTGCACACGGGTTATAATGTCGGCGGCATTGCGGGGCTCAACAGTGGCTTTACAGGCGACTGTATTAACAACGGAAATGTTCGCGGAAGACGCGATATAGGCGGAATCATCGGTCAGTCTGAACCGTTTTACAAAGTTGAATACGGGAAGAATACGCTTGAAATATTGAATGAAAGCATACGGGGCTTTTCGGACGCCTTGGATGAAACGATATTGAATCTTCGACAGGCTGTGCAGGACGGTGGAGAAGGGCTTCGCAATGTGCTTGAGGAAGCGGAAGAGCTTAGAGAAGGGTTGTCTGCCGATCTTGATATCATTGCGGGTGATGCCGCATGGCTTGCCGATGCGGAAAAGTATTTGGACACCATTGAACAAAACCTTGAAACTTTGTGGAAAGCATTCTCGGATTCAGCGGAAGTAACTCAGCTGATTGCCGAAATTGAATTGATAATCAGAGAACTGCGGAATGCAGAACCGTCCGAGTGGGTTGAACTGCTTCAGGAATTGGAGGCAAAGATTGAGCAGCTGCGCATTCTGCTTGGCGATATTGCTTCGGCCGCTCCTGCATTGAAGGCACTTGCGGAGGCACTGAACGGGCTGTTGTCCGTGTCAATCAGCGGTTTGCGGCAGGCGGCGGAGGATTGCTGCAAGCTTATTAAAAATGTCGAACAAAAACTTGATGAACTTACAAAAACAGCAAGCGAATACCTTGAACTGGTTAAAGCAGACGGTAACAGACTGGAAAAAAGCGTTCAAAAATGTGTGGAGTCAATGCGGCTCCTCCGCGAAAACATACGCAACGTACTGAACGGAAACGGCGGGAATATTGAAGATGTTTCCGAAAATGCGGAACGTGATGCCGAAAATCAAGCAGGCGGAATGGCCGCAAAGTGCAGAAATTTCGGCGATGTTTCCGGCGACTACGGTATAGGCGGAATTATCGGTAATCTTTCAAAAGAACTTCCATCCGACTTGGAGGAAATAGACATTCCGTCAATCGATGATGTTCTTTTCACCGATACGACCCTTTTTATCAGGGCAACCGTTTTCATGTGTTCAAATGATGCGGTGATTTCGGCAAAGTATGATAATGCAGGGGGAATTCTCGGTTACGGCAGCCGCGGCTTTTTGCTTGGCTGCGAAAGCGGCGGCAGCGTTAAGGCGGGAAGGGAATACGCAGGCGGTATTGCCGGAAGACTTTCAGGAACAATTCGTGAATGCGGCAGCATTACTGCACTCGACGGCAAAGCTTATGTCGGCGGCATTGCGGGAAGTGCGAAATCGGTGATTGACTGCGCGGCGGTACCGACAATGCTGTTTGCCGGAAAAGCAAGCTTTGCCGACGGAGCCTATATCGGCGCAATTGCGGGAGAACTGACGGAGGAGTGCAGAAACAATATCTTTGCAGACACATCTAAGTTTAAGGACTCGTTCGATTCGGTGCGCGGCTTGGGCGGCATTGACGGCATAAGCTATGCAGGCATTGCGTATGCGGTGAGTCTTAACGAACTTGCCGAAAAAGCAAAAACACCGAATTTGTTCAAAAAGGTAACGGTCAAATTCAGCATAGACGGCAAAATCACAGAGGTTTTCGAGGTTCCCTGCGGCGGCAGAATCACGGATCTTCCGCAAGTCGGGAATGAACAGGGCAAGTATTGGAGGTGGGATGATTTCGGAGCGGATTGCGTAACGTTCAGTCAAACCGTGAGCGGGGAGTGGCACCGAATGATAACAACAATTGCAACAAACGAAGAGATTCCCCGAATACTTGTTGAGGGCATTTTTGACGATGAAGCATATGTCGTTGCCGAAGATGCGGCGGAGTTTGCGTTAAAAAACGGGTTTGGCGAAGGAGTTCCGACAGCGGCTTTCCGCGTTCGCGTTTTCGGCGCGGAGGCCGGCGAAAGCACGTACACCGTGCGCTGTCTCGCGGAAGAGGATTGCAAGCTGAGCGTATTGACCGATGCCGGTTGGACTGAGCGCGAATTCGAGCGTGACGGTAAATACATTGTGTTTGAGCTGAACAACAATGGTATTTTTGCCATTGAAAAAGTCATAAAAAAAGACCGTACGCCCTATATCATGATCGTATGCGGTGCGATTATACTGACTGCGGCCTTTGCGGCGGTTATTGCGGTGAAACGCAGGCGCGGCAAAAACAAGGCGGAGTGAGGCACAGCAAACTGAGCAAATGTTTCGGCGGCGGCAGACAAAGGCAGAGATAAACCGCCGAATGCCTTTTGAAAGGAAAAGAATGATAAAATTCATCGAAAAGACACCGATAACCCAAGGTTGGTCGGATGATTATAAGTATTTTGCATTGGGTGCCGACGGCAAAAAGTACCTTTTGCGCATTACCCCGGGAAAGATAAATCCCGATTTTATAACTCTGTTTGAAGCACAGAAGAAATGCGCATCGATAATTAGTGCGGCCGAAAACATTCCGATGCAGCAAGTTCCGATGAGCATACCGATCGAGTGCGGTAAGCTTGATGATATCCATGCTTTTTGTGATGATATTCGACAGCACACCGAAGGAACATATGCTGTTTATGCCTGGGCGGACGGCGGCGCGGCCGAACCCGCTGTTGCAGTGATGCCCGCTGCAGAACAGTACGCTTTCGGACTGAGGGCAGGCAGAGTTTTGAAATACATACACGAAGTTCCGGCTCCGGACAATGTACAGAACTGGGAAGAACGCATTAATGTATCCATAGAGAACAAGTTAAGGCTTTGCCGTGAATGCAGCATCAAAAATGATGTTGCAGATTCCTTTGTCGAATATATCAAAGCGAATCGGCATCTGCTGAAAAACAGGCCGCAGACTTTTCGCCACGGGGATTATCATATCGGCAATTTTCTTGTAAACGATTCAGGCGAACTTATCGTTATAGATTTTAATCGCTCGGATTTCGGCGATCCGTGGCAGGAATTCAATCGCCTTGTGTGGAGCGCACACCTTTCACCGTATTTTGCATCCGGGATTGTGAACGGCTATTTTGATAATGCCGTGCCGCAGGAATTCTGGAAACTGCTCGCACTGTATACATGCATAAACGGGATTGCATCCGTGCCGTGGGCAGTTAGATTCGGAGAGGAAGAAATTCAGGTTATGCTCCGTCAGACCCGTGAGGTTTATGAATGGTACAACGGTATGACGAATGAGATACCGTCATGGTACATCGGCGTTCCTGAGCTTTGGGATGCATACACGGAAACAGGTGAGCGCACCGGGCAGCTCCTGATACGCGGGGAGCCGATACCGGAAGGGTTATACCACATTGTTGTTGAAGTTTTGGCAGTGCATCAGGACGGTTCGGTTCTTTTGACACGGCGAGATTACAATAAAGGCGGTTATCCCGGGCTTTGGGAAAGCAGTGCGGGCGGTTCGGTACAGCGTGGAGAAGATCCGGAAACCGCAGCAAGACGAGAGCTCCGTGAAGAAACAGGGCTTGCCGCGGATGTGCTTCAGCCTATATTTACGGACCTCTCGCAGGATTCAATATATATGGGCTATTTGTGCTTTATCAGCGCGAAAAAAGACTCCGTTGTATTGCAGCCGGGAGAAACTGTTGAATATCTTTGGGCGGATAAAGAGGAATTTATAAAAATATATAATTCGAAAGAGTACGTTCCGCCGCTGCGTAAGCGTCTGCGTGAAACGGTTGGAAGGCTGTTCGGAGAAAATGCGGCAGAATAAAATGTTTAAAGGTCGGGAAATGATTCAATATTAAACATGCCGAGTCCCTGTGAGTTTTTTGAACCGAGACCTGCGTCATAAAGAAAGTTGATAAGCTTGCCGTTGCCGCGCAAAACATAGCTGCCGCCGTATGAAACGATGGTGGATTTTTTAAACCTTGAAACGATGCGATGATTCTGAATTAACTCCGCCGGAGGAAGGGCAGGTTCAAAGGAAAAATCCGTCGGTGCGGGCGTGTTGAAATAGCTCTGCCATTTTCTGAGCGCATTGTTGACCACAGCAGTATAGAACAGAGATTCATCGGGGGCTATAAAGCGGCGATAACCGCTTCTCTCGGTTTCAAAAACCGTAATAGGCGACAGCATTGAAATTTTTGCACAGCAGGTATTGGGTGAATAATCTTCAATGCGGCTGTCCAGAATTTCAAGTGTGTTTTCAAACAAATTGATTCGGCTGCTCGGACACAGCACCGAACCGAGTTGATACACGAAATTCGGATCAACGCTGCGAACCTCAAAATGCACGGTATCCTTAAAGATGATTTCACGTTCGCTGTGCATGAACGGTCCCGAAAGACGGCCGAAAGTAAAAAGCTTATAATTGCGCGCGCCGCAAGAATATCCGCTGTTGTGTACATAATTTGAATAATGCGGATTGCTTGCAAGAGCATGATAGAGCATTCCCTGCAAGGCGTATCGGTGCGACAGCGGCAAACGGACATGCCGAGCGCTGAATGTCAAATGTAACTGCATAGTTGTCCCTTTCTGAGTTTTTAAAGAATAAACAAGAACGGTTCCCGATAAAATACCGCACTCGGTGATTATCCGAAAACGAAATAAACCAATGCCTGCTGTATAGTTTTAACCGGTCTTTTTGCGGAACGGCTGTTCATGAAATATATAACCCGCATTGCCGCGATCAGACAATGTGAAGTTGATTGCATTATGTCGACTGAACTGCGGCTCCGCACAACATAAGCTGTTGCATTTTTGCCCGCTGCGGGCAGCTTAGAAGTCGTATTATCTGTTTCGCGCACTCATTATATCATAACAAAACGCGATTGCAACACCGTCATGTATAAAAAAACTGCCTCTTATGCTTTTTGGCTTAAATGCAGTTACTGAGTGTAATAAAACAAAAAACGAGGTTGTGCAAGGTTCAAAATGAAAACGGCGGCTCGTTCGAAGTGTTGTCAGATGAAACAGAATTGCGGCATACGGAGCGGTGCTGTCGGATTAACCACAGATATGTATCAAAAAAATGCGGCCTGAACGGGTACAAAATTTGACAAATGCGGCGCAGCGGGCTATAATAGATATGTTTACAGTGGGAAGTATACATGATGCTTCCAATACCCGCTGAACAATGGGAGAATCAATACGATGGAAACAAACCGAAAGCGTCGCCGCGGCGACCGCAAGGATGCATACCTTTTGAGAGATCTTGATGCAATGCACAAATTTATTCCGTATCTGCTTCCGAACAGGTGCGATAATGAGGCAGTGATGAGCGAGCTTATCGACCTTACCGCCGTGAATGAATATGTTGCAAAAAAGAATGCATCAAATCCCGCATTCAGGTACACTTTGTTTCATGTGCTCTGCGCTGCTATTGCAAAAACGGTAACCCTGCGCCCAAGGTTGAATTGCTTTGTTGCGGGACATCGGGTTTACGAGCGCAAGGCATTGAGTGTCTCCTTTGTTGTTAAAAAGCGTTTCGAGGATAATTCCTATGAAGCACTTGCGATTGTAGACATTGACAGGCAGGGGCAGCCGCCGGTTGATCAGATTCACGATAGAGTTGAAAAATTCGTAACTTCCGTGCGCAAGCACGACAAGACGGACGGCACGACCGACGCAATGGAAACGTTGACAAAAATGCCGCGCTTTCTTCTTCGAATCGTGGTCGGCATTCTGATGTGGCTGGATTATCACGGTTGGGTTCCGACATGGCTTACAAAGGATGACCCATACAATTCATCCGTTTTTATAAGCAATCTCGGAAGCATCAAGATGCATGCGAGCTATCATCACCTGACGAACTGGGGCACTAATTCTTTATTTGCTATTATTGATGAAAAACATTTGCACCCGTTCTTCAACGCTGACGGAAGCTATGAAATGCGTGAGGCGCTGAGACTCGGGCTGACTGTTGATGAACGCATTGCGGACGGCGTTTATTTTGCAAAAAGTGTAACGCTGCTAAAAAAACTGCTCAGCGAGCCGGAATTGCTTGATCTGCCGATTCAGACTCCTGTTGAGTTCTGAACAAACGCAAACAACAACGGAACAACGGCACAGCGGTCGGACAATGACGCAAAACAGAAAATGCGCGCATTGTCCTCCGTGTGTTGCTGCGTATTTCGATTTTTCCCAAAAATCGAAAGGAATAATATGCAAAACAATCAAATGAACCCGTTGGAACAGGGCGCACCGTGGCTTGCAAATTACGGTGACGTTCCTTTTCACCTTGAGTATCCGAATGTGAGCATTGCGGATGCGGTGTTGAAGACGGCAGAAAAGGAAAAGGATTTTCCTGCAATTTCCTTCATGGGCAAAACATTCAGCTACACCGTTCTTGTTGAAAAAATCAATCAAGCAGCTGCGGGATTTGTAGCTCTCGGCGTAAAAAAAGGTGATATGGTCACAATTTGCATGCCGAACGTTCCGCAGGCGGTGTTCTGCATGTACGCACTCAATCGAATCGGTGCGGTCGCAAGCATGATTCATCCGCTTTCGGCTGTCAGCGAAATAATTTACTACCTTAAGGAAGTAAAAAGTGACTATTTGCTGACGCTCGATCAGTTCTATTCAAAAGTTGCGGAGGTTGAAAAAACATATCCTGTCAAAAAGGTTATCATAACTTCTGCGGCTGATGAGCTCGGCGCCGTTAAGTCCGCTGCATTCAAGCTGATGAATGCAAAAAAGAGCAAAGTCAACAAGGCGGATGCTTCCGTTATCTTCTGGAAAGATTTTATCGGGAACGGAAAAAAAGTCGATCTTGCAAAATATATCGTTCATATGCCGGCGAATGAAACGGCTGTCATACTGTTTTCGGGCGGAACAACGGGTATCACAAAGGGCATTCAGCTCAGCGGAATGAACTTTAATGCTCTCGGACTGCAAACCGCGGCTATGTGCAACAGCGTTGTGCGTCATGCAAGAATGCTGGCGGCAATGCCGATTTTCCACGGTTTCGGACTCGGCGTCTGCATACACACGATGCTTGAAGTCGGCGGAACAAGCATTCTTGTTCCTCAGTTCAATGTTAAGAAATATGCAGAGCTCATCAAAAAGGAAAAGCCCAATTATATCGCGGGTGTACCGACCCTGTTTGAAGCGATAACGCGCAATCCTTATCTTGACGGCGAGAAACTCGACTACCTGCGCGGCGTATTCTCGGGCGGTGATTCGCTTTCGGTTGAATTGAAACGCAGATTCGATGCATTCCTTGAAGCGCACGGTGCAACAGTTCATGTTCGTGAGGGCTACGGAACGACCGAATGCGTTACAGCAAGCTGTCTTACGCCTTACAATCAGGAGCGTGAGGGCAGCATCGGCCTGCCTTATCCCGACACATACTATCAGATTTGCGCTGTCGGCACAAACGATGAAGTTCCTTACGGCGAACTGGGCGAAATCTGCCTTCGCGGACCTTCCGTAATGAAAGGTTATCTCAACCACAAGGAAGAGAATGCAAACACATTGCGCACGCATTCGGACGGCCATGTGTGGCTGCATACGGGCGACCTCGGCAGCATGGATAAGGACGGATTCATCTATTTCAAACAGCGCATTAAGCGAATGATTGTTACGAGCGGATACAACGTTTATCCGTCCCAGCTTGAAAACATCATAGACGGACACGATGCCGTTCAGATGAGCTGCGTCATTGGCGTAAAAGATCCGTACAAGATGGAAAAAGTGCTTGCATACGTTGTCCTGAGGGACGGGTTCGAGCCCTCCGAGGAGCTGCGGCAGGATATTCTGAACTATTGCAAAAAGCATATTGCAAAATACGCAATGCCGTATACTATCGAATTCCGTTCGGAATTGCCGAAGACTCTTGTCGGCAAGATTGCATACACGGTGCTTGAAAAGGAAGCCAATGCGGATCTTGCAAAGGAACTCGTAAGTTGATTTGAATAACAAGCGGCTCTGCTGCGGGCAAAAATGGGCATAAAAAATCCATCGTGCAAAA
>ENA-OPSV01002483-OPSV01002483.1-human-gut-metagenome-genome-assembly--contig:-NODE-2483-length-10709-cov-1.941712_pt1 | contig 10709 bp, 9 predicted proteins | sample MGYA00241460_ERZ501912 | MGnify/ENA primary metagenome ERZ501912 (study PRJEB25962, sample SAMEA2042402) | human gut metagenome | biome: human gut; feature: human-associated habitat; material: faeces...
TCAAGAATCCGGGACTATTTGTTTTTATTGTACACCGCCCGATTCCATTTTTTATGACTATAATTTGGGCAGTTCAAATAAAGTCAATACATTTGCTTTATGCACACTCCGAAGAAGTGTAAACAATATGTCCTAATATAACCCGATAAAAGATGAATGAAAATTGGCCTGAGATTGTGGAAACACTGATACCGTATTTTGAAACAAATTCGGTAGAAGGTGATTACCAGTGGGAAATAGAGAACTGCTTGAAATTTCTTGGATGGAAAAAGACCAATGGAACAATGGTATCCCAGTATACATTACCGATAGGCAATAGCAACTCCATACGCCCGGACATTGTACTTTGGCGAAAGAACGAACATGATACACAATCCCCCGTACTCCCAATTGAAATAAAACGTCCGTCTAATATACAAAATGAGAGGCAAGAAAATCAGTTGATGTCGTATATGCGCCAACTGAAACTTAATGTCGGATTATATATAGGAGAAAAGATACAGCTTTACTACGACATTCCCAACGATGGCGAGAATCCCATCTGTGTATTTACAGCAGAATTTAAGAAAGAAGATGTAAATGGTTCCATCATCTGTGACCTGCTAACTTACGACAAATTCAATCTGGGAAAAATAGAAACATTCTGTAATGAGCAATATAAAAAAATCCAAGCGCGTAATAATCTGCATAGGAGGGTGTCAGAATTCTTATCCGAAGGCAATGGGGTAAAGAATATAATTTCGTTGCTCAAAGACAAGTTTACAGCTGAAGGATTTGAGGAATCCGCCATTAATGAAGAATTTGCCAATCTTACGCTTACAGTACATTACGAAAATAAGAGCATTCTGCCTTCATTACAGCTTAAAACGAGGCAAACATCTAAAAACTCACAAAACGACTATAAAGAAAGTGACTCCAAAGACCATACAAAATTCTCATTGGATGGAATCAACTTCTATGTCAAAAGACGTTTTGTATTGGAAGTAATCAAGCATTATATCAAAGACCATCCCAACATAAACTATGTTGAGCTGGAGAAAGTCTTTCCATCCAATTTACACAGTAAAGCATTGGGTGTAATACGTACTTTGATAGAAGTCCAAGAAAAAATCAAATCTCATCCCGATTTAAAGAAACGTTACTTTCTTAAGCCTGATGAAGTTATTTTATTGGCAGACGGAACAAAAATTGTTGTCAACAACCAGTGGGGAACATTATTTCCAAGATTTCTTGAAGCAGCAAAGAAACTGTACCAAGTAACCAATGATACGGAAAGCAATACTCCAATATCCCGATTAAAGATCACTTTTGGTAATGGGAAAGTAATTCAAGAAACACAAGCAGCCGAGACTTTCCGGCAATTTGTGATGACAGTAGGTGTGGAACAAGTGCAATCTTTAAATATCAAGGTATGCAAGATTCCCTTGATATCAAACACACTTCATGAGAAATACCAGCGCGCTCAAAAACCATTAGGCAACGGACGGTTTCTTATGACCTGCAGCAATACAAAAACAAAGAAGCGTGATATCGAGCGTATTGCCAAAGCTTTGGGTATTCAGGTGACCGTGGAAATTGTATAATGGAAGACAGTAATTCAAGAGATATGTCTTGAAAAATACTTTTTCATGAAGAGTACGTATATTGCGCTCAACAGTAAGATACACCCTATCAAGAAGATATAGCCATACCGTTGGTAATAAATATATCCTACTATTATAAAAGTCTGTATTGTCATATAGGCCAGAGAGACTATGACATGAGGAATCTTCAGCTCATTCGCCATAATCTGATACAGATGTTTGCGATGCGGCAGCCCGATATTCTCATGAAGCATCAGGCGGTGAATGATAGTCAGTACACTATCCACACCATAAACGGATAAAAGGACTATCCAACTGAAATCTTCCGTTTCAATGATGAGCCTGCCTATCAGGAAAAGAAGGATAAAGGCAATGCTCACCGACCCCACATCACCGGCAAAGCATTTTGCCCTCTTACGGAAATTAAAAAAATTAAAAACCAGCACCGCACACAGCATGGTATAAATCAAACCCGGTTCAACGAACGAAACAACCCAATGATTGATAAACGCCAAAGATCCAAGTACAACAAGCGAATATCCCCCCGTGATGCCATTAATTCCATCCATAAAATTATAGGCATTGATAATCCCTGTACATGCGATCAAAGCCACAACTACAGTCCACCAGGGAAGAGTAAACAACTCCCACTGATAGAACATCAAGCCCATCGCCGTAAAATGAAAAACAAGACGAAGTCCTTGTGATATGGAGCGGATATCATCTACAAAGCTGATCACCGTCACCAGAGTGAGAGCCAACATAAACCAAGGGTACTCAAACTGATTTGTCAGAAAATAAGCCAATGCACCCAAGTAGAAGATAATTCCTCCACCCCGCAGTGTAATCCTGGTATGCGAACTTCGTTCATTCGGTTTGTCAATAATATTATATTTATCGGCAATATGAAAATAAAAAAGTTCTACTAAGAATAGCAGAACTAAGATTAGCAGATAATACATAAGTTATTTAGTTTCTTCAAATGAACGAATGGTCTTCATCAATCCTTCTTTAGCCGTTACAGGTAATTTATCAATGCCCAAAGCGGCCTTGATCTTAGCGTTGCTTACCACATAATTTTCCGTCAGTTTACGAAGTCTTTCGGTATTCAAAGGCAAGTGGAATAAAGTGCCCAATCCGGCACAAGCTTCCATAAAACGCTTATTCATCTTCCAGATACGAGGTTGTTTCTCCATTGCCTCGCACATGATGGCAATCAATTCATTTGTTGACAAAGCTTCATCATCCCCCATGTGATAAATGCCCGTAGGTACATCCTGATTCAAAAGCCCCTCAATCACATAACAAAGGTTATCGATTGAAGTAAACGAACGACGATTATCAAAATCGCCAAGAGGCCAAGGGATTCCTTTTTTCACTACATTATATAATAAATTCAGATTCCCTTTATTTCCCGGTCCGTGAATCATGCAGGGACGAAGAATATACACCTGTTTATTCTTGGGTATCCTCCCCTTCTCTTTCTCCAACCGCAAAGACCGATCCTCACTAATAGAAACAGTTGGAAACATAAAATGATTTTTTATATATTCTTCCGCCTTAATCTTACTCTCCCCATAAGGACCAACCGGAGTCGGAATCACGTCTTCGGTAAGCACGTCTCCTACTACACTATCGGCAGCAGCTTTCACCGAACTAAAGAAAATGAATTTCTTGGCAGAAGACTCCAAAAAGAAGTCGAATATCTTTTGAGTCAGACCGGTATTAATATCAAAATAAGACTGAGCAGCTGATTGGTTTTTCGTATCATGAGCCTTTCCGGCAAGATGAATGATTGCATCAAACTGGGGAAGAGTTTGAAAAGGAAAAGATGTGGGTTCGATATCTAGCCAAGAAAAAGTAGTTACGACTCCCTCTTTAGCAGGAGAAACAATATCAAGCCCATAAAAGATACAATTCTCTTTTAAAGCTTCAACCAAGTTAGAACCCACAAAGCCATGAATCCCTGTTACTAATATATTCATCATTACTGTCCAATACACGTATATTCAAAACCCATATCATGCAGTTCTTTCTTATCATAAATATTCCTGCCATCGATAATCAAAGCACGATTCATCGTCTTTTTCAATACACCCCAGCTAGGCATACGAAACTCTTTCCACTCTGTAACCAGTAACAAGGCATCCGCATCAAGAACCGCATCATACATATCATTGGCATACTCTATGCTGTCCCCTATCCGCCGTTTACATTCTTCAACAGCAATAGGATCATAAGCTTTAACAAGACCGCCACAAGACAAGATCTTATCTATTAGAACCAGAGCAGGAGCCTCGCGCATGTCATCCGTTTCCGGTTTAAAAGACAGCCCCCACAACGCAATACGCTTTCCCGAAAGATTTCCATCAAAATATCTGATCAACTTATTAAAAAGAATACTTTTCTGAGAATTATTAACTTCTTCAACAGCCTTAAGCACACGCATGGAATACCCATTCTTATCGGCCGTTTTTATCAGGGCTTTTACATCCTTAGGAAAACAAGAACCACCATATCCACAACCCGGATATAGGAATTTACTACCTATTCGGGAATCAGCACCGATCCCCTTACGGACCATATTTACATTTGCACCAACCAACTCACAAAGATTCGCAATATCGTTCATAAAACTAATACGAGTGGCCAACATAGAATTTGCCGCATATTTTATCATCTCGGCAGAAGGGATATCAGTAAAGATCAAACGATAATTATTCATCATGAACGGTTTATACAAACGCTCCATGATAGATTTGGCTCTCTCAGACTCAACTCCCACAACTACCCGATCCGGCTTCATGAAGTCATCAACGGCATCTCCCTCTTTCAGAAATTCAGGATTGGAGGCCACGTCAAATTCAAGATTCAAACCGCGTTTATCCAATTCACCCCGGATCGTAGCTTTCACCTGTTGCGCTGTGCCGACAGGAACAGTACTCTTCGTTACCACCAGTACATAATGGTTCATCGTTTTACCAATCGTACGGGCAACTTCAAGCACATACTTTAAATCCGCACTGCCATCTTCATCAGGAGGAGTACCAACTGCACTAAACACAACCTCAACATCATCCAAACATGAGGCTAAGGAAGTAGTGAACTTCAAACGCCCCGCATTGTAATTGCGGTGCACCATGTCTTCAAGTCCCGGCTCATAGATCGGAATTATGCCTTTTTTAAGATTATCAATTTTAGATTCAATCACATCAACGCATGTGACGTCTACTCCCATCTCAGAGAAACAGGTACCTGTAACCAAACCGACGTAACCTGTACCAACTATAGCAATCTTCATAATTATAGATTATAAAATTCTTTATACCAACTTATTGTTTTCTTAACGCCCGCCTCCAAGGACGTATTGGGTTGAAAACCAATTTCCCGCGAAAGAGAAGAAGTATCCGCATAGGTCTGATACACATCCCCGGGCTGCATCGGAAGATAGATCTTGTCAGCTTCCCTCCCGATTGACATTTCTATAGCACGTATAAAATCCATCAATTTTACAGGACGGGAATTACCAATATTATAAATCTTATAGGGAGCACAGGACATGCTTGGATCCGCAACCTCAGCATCCCAGCACTGATTCCCTTCCGGAATAGAATCAGCCACTCTCAAGACACCTTCCACAATGTCATCTATATATGTAAAATCACGAAGCATGTTGCCATTGTTAAAGACCTTGATGGGGCGACCATGCAAGATAGCATCCGCAAATAGAAAAGGAGACATATCCGGTCTACCCCAGGGACCATATACCGTGAAGAAACGAAGACCCGTAGAAGGTATATTATATAAATGGCTATAAGTATGTGCCATAAGTTCATTCGACTTCTTGGTTGCGGCATACAGACTCACCGGATGGGCTATGCCATCTTTCTCTGAAAAAGGAACCTGTCCATTCAAACCATATACACTACTGGAACTGGCATAAACCAAATGTTTCACCTGACTGTGACGACAACCCTCGAGAACATTCAGAAAACCGTCTATATTACTTTCAACATAAGCATATGGATTCTCAATGGAGTAGCGCACTCCCGCTTGTGCGGCCAAATTGATTACTACATCAAAATTTCCATTAGCAAACAGCATTTGCATAGCCTGCCTATCCTCGAGGTTCATCCGCACAAAACTAAATCGAGGATAAACATTACTCCGTGTGAACTTATACCATGACAGTTCAGATTGAGAAACACCTAAGCTCGAAAGGCGTCCATACTTTAAATTAATATCATAATACGAATTAATATTATCCAAGCCCACAACTTCATCCCCACGTTGCAAAAGACGCTTACAAACATGCGAACCTATAAATCCGGCAGCACCGGTTACTAATAATTTCATAAAGTTCCAATAACTAATGTTCTATAAATATCCAAATGTTTCTTTATTACGTCATCAATAGAAAAGTCCTTCTCAGCCAGCTTCCGGGAATTACGTCCCATACTCTGTCTTACATCTTTATTTTCAAATAAAAAACTTAATCGGGAAGCCAACGTATCACTGTCTTTTATGGGAATCAGATATCCATTATAACCATCAATTACAGTCTCTTTACATCCGATCGAATTAGTAGTTATAATAGGCCGTCCTATAGCGGTTGCCTCAATCAAGGATTTAGGCAGTCCCTCCTTATAGTAAGAAGGGAAAGCGACAATATGGCAGTCCTTTAACAAATCCAAAACATCCGTCCGATAACCTAACCACTTGATATACTTCCCGTCACATACCGCTTGTAATTCACTTTCTTTTATTGCCATGGGATTATCATCAAGTCCGCCACACAATAAGAACTGAACCTTACCCTGGTATTGCTTCCTAAGTTTTATAGCGGAATCTGTCAGGATAAAGATACCTTTCTCTACAATCATACGAGCTGTTAACAGAACTTTAATCTTCCCCTCCTCCGGTTCAGGAGTATAATTATACTGTTTCAAGTCAACCCCGGACCCCTTAATTTTATAAGCTTGAGATTCCTTTATGATCTGATGTTTTAAAAACAATGACTTGTCTTCATCATTTTGAAAAATAACAGCGACATTATTACGATAATGAGAAAAACGAAGTACTTTAGGAAGTAATTTCGAAATAATAGACCGGTTTCCCTCTGAAAAAAATATACCTAAACCGCTAACGGCATTAACGATCCCATGGATATTAGCCAATTTCGCAGCCAAAGTACCCCAAAGAATCGTTTTCAAACCGACATGATGCACAATATCCGGATTCTCACGACGATAAAGATGGTAAAGGAACCAACAAGTATGCAGCTCCTCTAACAGGTTTTGTCCCGAACGATTCATGGGTAAATCGATCACCTTCAGGCCAAGTGACTCAATATCTTTCTTTTTTCCGGTATCCTTGGTTACGATAGTGACATTGTAACCAGACTTTTGAGCAGTTAGTGCAATATCTTTGCGATGAGAGAGAAAAAACCAATCAACGTTAACTACGATGAAAAGGTTATACATTAATATTATTAAATAAAAGATGAAATATCAAACTGTTGACCAAGTTCAAAATCAAAAGAATCTGGGACGAATCCCCAATACCCACTTCCTGAATAAAAAGTCATCTCACCAAAAATAATATTACCATCAATATTATATAGATCAATACGAACATGTGGAAAATCCTCTGATAAAACCTCTGCTATTTCTATCATACGATCAAAATTTTTAGGCTTCAATATTAATTGATTAGAAGTAGGATAACTATCTGATTTTACATTCAAAGGATTCCAATTCCGATCAAAGAAATTTATCTTAGCACCTTTATCCCTATCTGTTAGAACAAATAAACTATGGACATGTCCACAAAAACAATACATTTTATAATCTGTAAGTGAAGTTTCCGAATTAATATTTTTAATAAGTTTTTCAATAATAACTCTTGGCCTTCCTCCCAAATATCCCCACTCTCTTCCCGGATTAACTTTTCTATTTAATTTTAGCCATGAGTTCACTGTCTTAATTGTTTCAAATATATTTAATTCATCTTTATTCTTACATATAATAATATTATTGCTTCCTCCTCCATCCGTGGATTTTATTACAAACTCATTAGGTAAACTATCAAAACAGATATCTTCAGCAGAGTCATATATGCCATACAATTCATTGAGGTATTTAGCCATTCCTTTTGAAGCTACATAGTCTCTGACCATATATTTATCAGAACAGACCTTCAGTAAAGGGTTTCTATAGAAGCATTTATAAGATTGTATTTTTTCAGTATAACGTTGAGGTTTATTTAGATTCAATTTATGCCCTGTTTTTATCCAATATTGCAATCTTAACATAATAGCATCTGGAATAAAAGACAAAGCTCTTAACATCGCAAGACGCGTTGTCTGGTTCTTTAAAATTCTTTTATAATTCATTTTCGATTTATCTTTATCACTTCTTTCACAATATCATGATGAGATTCACAGTCCATAAAGTTTTGGATAAATAACCTTGTTTTAGAAAATAAAAAAGATGGTAAATACCCCATACGATAAATATACTTGAGATAACGCCCCGGATAAGGTTCAAATAAAGACAGATATAAACGCCTCTTGGTCATACAGAAAGCATAAAAGGAGTCTTTCAACATATCCGGACTCTGGATAATTTTATTTAAAGAAGAAATTTTATCAAAAAAAACAGCTTTTTCACTTTCCTTCAATAAACGAACCTTAGGCAACTGATCACATTGTATATATGGTATAAGAGAGAAATCAATCTTTCCATAGTCAGAAAAATTAAGACTTAACATATATCCTTCATTCCAAATACTATTTCTTTTAACAGGATTATCAAAGCAAAAATTACCCAACCCATAAAAAATATATTTATTGTTATAAATCTCATAACCACTAAAACAATGTTGATGATGGTTTACCACAACATCCGCTCCAGCATCTATAAAAAAGCGATATGTCTCTTGCATACGCAAACTAGGCAATTGATAATGTTCATGTCCTCCATGCACTATGATAATAACATAATCAGCTGTTGCTCTAGCTTTTTGTATATCATAATAATTAGATATAGGATTCAATGGGTTTGAGCCACCAGTCGTTTGTGTTGCTATAGAGAATTCATGTTCACAAACATTGATAAATGCAAAACGTTTTCCGAACAAATTTTTAAATTTAATAGCTCGAGCTGCAGATAAAGACTCACCACCACCAACAAAATCTAAATCCAAATTTTTGCAACATTCAAGTGTATGCTTAACACCTCCGTCTCCATAATCATAAAAATGATTATTAGCCAAGGTAAGAAGATTAAAATCCAATAATTTCAAAATTTCTACAGCTCTCAAAGACGAAGACAAATTTGGACCTTGCTTCTTAATAGCACAATCGTCATGCTCAACAACAGGACACTCTAAATTCACTATAGAATAATCATGTCCCTTCACTATAGGAATAATATCTTCAAAAACAGACTGATATTTTCCTAGATTAATCAGATCATCAATCCTATTTCTAGGACAATAATCTCCTGTTATTAATATTCTAATCATAATAAAAATATTGTCCAATATATCATAGAAAGTACTCCTCAGACAGAGAAAGCACTAATTAGCAGATAATTAAAATACTACAACTCTTTTAAAAATTCTGTCACAGAATCTTTATAAGAAATTAAATTGAAAACTCTACGCCCCAATAAATAAGAGTTCTTTTTAATTCGTGCTGTCTGATCCATATTGTCATATAGCCAGTCTAACTGTTCGGCTATTGATGCCACGTTAAAATCATCTGCAATCAATGCATTTATTTTATCCTCAAAGTAATAAGGTATTTCCCCATACCGAGTTGTCACCACTACGCCATGACACGCTGTATATTCACATATTTTATTAGGAAATCGGGCAATATCTTGAATGGTATTTCTCAGTGGTATAAATAGAGCTAAAGCACCCTTAAACATAGAAATCAAATCTGTATATTTTAAATTTTGAAGAATCTCCATTTTAGGACAATATCTCCTAATCTCAGAAATCACTACAGGATTACCATTTATTACCATCTTTAATGAAGCCACTTCTTTAATCCTAGATTTATTATAAGCGTCTATTATCATATAAATTATCTCAGAATAGCTTGTATAGCCACAAAAAAGCAAATAAGGAGAGGCTTCTTTTTCACAAATAATATGATCAAAATAATCATAATCACAGATGGGAGGGATTTGAATTATTTTAATAAATTTATTAACTTCTTTTGTCTTAGATACCAAAAAATGACTAATACAAATAGCACCGTCCCAAAACTTCGGAGCATAGCAATTGATCAATTTACCATTAATCCGATGGTATACATTTCTTGATTTAAAGGAAGATCTATATTCACAATAATGATAAACAACCTTAGCACCTATACAACGTGCAATTATAACATAATAGAAAATATCTATAAAATGTCCTGAAGCCACATGGAGAACATCTATTTTCTTTTTCTTATTCAAGAATATAAGTTTCCAGAATTCAATTATTATTGTATAAATTAATAAGAACTTTGACATACATTTGGGTATTCCCTTCAAATTACAAAGTTCTATTACACTAACTCTATCATCAATAAATTGAGCATCATATTCCCAATTAGGTTTCAATGCCGAATAACGATTTAATATTACAACATCGTGATTCGATGAAGTAAACAAGTTTGCAAATGAGAGTAATCTTGTGTCAATAGCTCTACGCGCATATGGAACTCCAGAAAGTCCTACAAAAACTATATTCATCTTCTTTTTGTCTTAAAAATATCAATCAAATGAAGGCAGTATCCTAAAGGGAATAGTAAAATAGTAGACTTATTAACCAATTTCAATTTGCATGCAAATCCTCTTTGTTTATCGCAACAAAAAAATCTCCAAAAATTAATAATATACCTGATCCTACTATTAAAAGGAACATTCATTTTAGAGAGCTCACTATATGTAGCCAAAGTCGTTTTAGGACTTTCCATCCTTTTATTCACTCCTAATGCAGTAAGACCATCAGGATAATATTCAGTCAATATTATTGGATGTGCAAAATATCGTAATTTATAGTGCAAAGCTATTTTATACCAAATAAGTCCTTCCCCACAATATTTCTCTCCTTCAAAAATCGGAA
>ENA-OPSV01002490-OPSV01002490.1-human-gut-metagenome-genome-assembly--contig:-NODE-2490-length-10675-cov-3.419868_pt1 | contig 10675 bp, 7 predicted proteins | sample MGYA00241460_ERZ501912 | MGnify/ENA primary metagenome ERZ501912 (study PRJEB25962, sample SAMEA2042402) | human gut metagenome | biome: human gut; feature: human-associated habitat; material: faeces...
CCCCTGCGCCGACACCCGAACCGACACAGGCCCCCACGCCCGCGCCGACAGCAGAGCCTACGGCAGTCCCCACCGCAGAACCCACGCAAGCCCCGGTGGAGGAAACCGTAGCCGCCACTCCGGCACAGGTTAGTATGAGTTATGGTGCGGTGCCATTCGACCTTGCAGCCGGTACGGAGCAATGGTGGAGCATCGACAGCAGCGACAGCGCATACTGGGCCGTGCAGGAGAACATCAACGCCATCCGTGCGGCGGCGGGACTTTCCCCGCTGGCAATGGACGGCGTGCTGAGCGCGGCGGCAGATGCCCGCTGCGAAAGTTTTGTCGCGGGCGGCGCGTTCGACCACAGCGGCATGACCACCCGCAGCGAAATCTGCGCAGCCGGTCCTATCGGCTCAGCCAGCAGCGTATGCAGCTATTGGCAGAACAGTCCTGCCCACTATGCCAACATCACCAACGCCAGCTTTACGAGCATGGGTGTGGCCTGTTGGTTTTGCTCCACCGCCGAGGGGCAGTATACCTACTGGACTGTCACCTTCAACTAAAACTCCTACTTGTTTTCATACAGAAATTATGATATAATTTCTGTATGAAAGAGAGGTGCTATCTATGCCGAACATTCGTTCCAGCGCAGATCTGAGAAACAACTACAATGACATTTCCTCTTACTGCCATGCCTACAACGAGCCGGTCTTTATTACCAAAAACGGTAAGGGCGACCTTGCCGTTATGAGCATGGAAACCTATGAGGAAATGGCGGGCCGCATTGAACTGTACAGCAAGCTGCAAGAGGGTCTTGCCGACGTGGAAGCCGGGAACACGCGCCCCTTTGCCGATGTTATGGCTGATTTGCGCCACCGCAGGGAGCGCAGATGAAATACAACATTCATGTAACCCACGCTGCCGAGCGCGATATGGCGAACGCCTACGACTATATCGACCTTGTACTGAAAAATCCAACTGCCGCCGACAAGCTGTTGGACGTGGCCGACGAAAAAATCGGAGCACTGGCAGAATTCCCGCACAAATTTGAAGTCGTTTCCGACAAACTGCTTTCCTTATGGGGAATCCGCTTCACCATCGTTATGAATTACCTTGCGTTTTACACGGTGGACGATGCCACGCAAACGGTGCATATCGTGCGGTTTCTCTACGGCAAAAGCAACTGGATCACCATTCTGAAAACAGATGCAGCAAACGGAAGTTTACCGGTGTTCTCATAACCGAATATTTTATCTGGGCGCTCACTTTTGTGGGCGCTTTTTCTATTGGAGGAAAACATGATTTATGACGAACTTATTGAAGAATTAGCGTTGACCCTGCTTACAAAGGCAAGGTATGAGGGCTGTATTAGCGTTATAGACGGTTTCTCACAGTGCGAGGAGGATAAAACTCGCATAGAGTATCCTATTGACGGTGTTATGCGCATCATGCCGGTGGGCAGCGAAATCTGGCCGGAAGAGTGCGAACCGTTACTGAAAAAAATCGGTGCTGAAACGATTGGAGACGTTGCCGATTATCTAAACAAAAGCAAATCCGAAAATTCAAGTGCCGATGATGTTCTTTTTACTGCGTTGCTCAAAATCTGCTATGAGAATATGGACATGGACGGCAAGATGGTATTTTGGGAAGATATGCTTGAAAACAACTCCTTGGAATGGAGAGATGTTGAATGATTTGCATACACGAAGTGATTTATTCAGTATGCAGTCGTAATTTTTGTGGGATCTTATCTGCTTCGGAGGATTTTATGACGCACGATGAAATGATGAGTCTGTTAGCCAACACATTGGCAGATGCAGCCGGACACGCTGGCTGTTTACCTATTTTGGACTGTTTCAGCCCGCATCCGGGAGAGGAAGTAACCGTAAGCATTCCTATGTGTGACGACACGGTGGATATTGTGCTGGAAGATCTCGGTTTTCCGCACGAGTGGGAAGAATTGTTGGAGAACAGCGGTGCAGATACTATGGGCGACCTTGTTGATTACCTGTGCTATTGTTCGCAAAACAATATTTCTCTTGCCATTTCCCCTGAAGATGAGGAAAAGCTGTATGCAACGCTGATTGATGTCTGCTATGAAAATATGTCTTATGACAGGCAGGTCGATTTTTGGCGTCATGTGCTGGAAACCAATTCTTTGGTGTGCGAGGTAAAAGAATGACCCTGCAGGAGCAGCTCTGCGAAAAAATGCGGGTGGAGCAGAGCGCCTATTGCCTATGGCTGACCGCACAGCCGCCAGAAGAAATTCTACATCACGCCTACGAGTACAGCGTCCGTGAGGACATTATTCTTGCAACGGAAGAAATGAACCTCACCCCTGCACAGGTGCGGGCGCTGCTGAAATCTCCCGCGCCGCTGGCGGATGTGTATAAGGATTTTTCCAAGCTGGAAACCGATTATATGAGCATTGTGGCTCAGTGCGTGGAAGACCGTGCAGATGACTTGCTGAAAAAGGAGCAGCAGCAGAACCCACCAAAAGTATATCGACAGTCCGTCACTTATGCCCGCGAACACGGCGAATTGCAGCAGTACCATGCGTCTTGCCACTTGAATGAAAGGTGTCGGGACGAGATTGACGCAGCGCTTGCACAGCGCTTTGATGGTATGCGGCTGGGCGCTGGCGCTGTTGAACAGGTAGTGGCGGAATATGGTTTGGAGCGCACAAAATATGTGTTGGCAGCGGCCATTCAAACCCGTGATGGAGATGGTCGCATTTCGCTCATAAATAGAAAATGGGCAGATTCCATTCGCACGATCAAAGATATGGATCGCCGTGGATTTGACCGTTCCTGTTACTACGCTGACCTACAAGCGCATACCTGCCTATTGGACGGTTTTGTAAGCCAAGTGCGAAAATTTGAAAAAGCAAAAGGCCAGCCCGCCCAAGATACCCCCGAAAGATAACCGCAGCGTCTGCATTTTGCAGGCGCTTTTTTTCGTGAAAAAATCTCTGTTTTGAAAGGATTTCACAATGAAAGAAACACATTATAAATTGAAGCAACGCGTTACCGCGCTGTTTGCGGCGGCGGTAATGCTCTGCTCCATGCTGCCCGGTGCGGCGTTTGCGGAGGAACCCACACCGCAGCCCACCGAGGAAACCGTGCAGATGGAGCAGCAGACCGAGCCGTCTGAAACAGACAACGGCCAGACCGACGAGAGCAGCCCCGACCCCGGTGAGGATGTAACCGAAGCTACCCCGGAAACGGCAGAAGAGCAGCCCGCTGAAGAAGAAATCTCTGCTGCCGTTGTCGGCGCGGAACTGTACACTGACTTGCCCGATACACCCATTGGTTCCTACATCGGCAGCGAGGGTTTGCCGGTTGCCACTGGTGAAACTAAAATCGGTATTTCCGAGTGGCCCGAAAGCCAACTGGAAGAAACCAGCGACAGCTATCTGACCGCCGCTGCACTGGACAATGACGGTCTTACCATGGCAGCGCCCCTGTTGGACGGCGCAGACTATGCCATTGTTCCCATTATGGCGCAGGTCGAATATCCCGCAGACGGCAGCAGCACCGACATGATCCTGCCGGATGGCGTGACCTTGCTGGACTTTTACGGCGAACCCGCCACTGATGCCGATGCCTTGCTGCACAATAGCTACCATGAAACCTCTGCCGCCGTCATGGGCGTATATGTACAGGCCGCTGCCGATTTTAACGCACAGCTTGTCTACACCGGCTCGGACGGCAGCACGCAGACTAAAACGCTGTATGTCACCATTGACCGTGAACACACGGTGGCATCTCCGTTTGCTGATGCCGGTATTGCTGCCTACGGCGAACGCCCTATCCCCGACGTAACAAGTGGCAAGATCACCAAGGTTGCCAAGGTCAACGGCACTTGGCTGATCTGGTTCAACGGCGAACCCGCCTACTGCTGCACCCCCGGCGCAGACGGCCAGCCCAAGAACTGTCCAACGTACACTTATGTCAATACTTCTATGGTTGGCGCAGACCAGTATGTACCCGGCGACCACTATGGCAACCAGTACAGAATCTGGGGCGGTTTGACCCAGCTTTCGCTCGGTATGCAGGAGCTCCCTCCGGTTGCACTCTCCGCAGAAGCGCCGAGTTTGCTGGATTCCTGCCGCACGATCTATACAGATGCGCAGATGCAGATTATCGAGAATTACCCCGACAGCACCGCCGCTAAAATTCTTATGGGATCCGCACAGGCGCTGTTGGAGGGCACAGACGCCTACGCATCCGCCCGTGGCTACTACACCTATATCTATCAGCCAGGCCGCGCGGGCTGGCAGACTGTGGCTGTGATTGGCCCCGAAATCTCCGATGACGAACCGAATCCCAAACCCATCGTGCAGGAAATTTACGCCAACTGGGAAGCCCCTGCGCAGACCGCAAGCGGCAGCTTTGATTTTGACTACGGCATCATCACCGACAAGGTGCAGCTTAAAACCAATGAAAAGGTGGACGGCGCGACCATCGAGATTGAACCCATCACCAAAAGCGGTACTATTGACGGCGGCACATGGAATATTTCTCCCGCAGATAAACAGACCGTTACCACTTCTGGCCACACCAACGATGACAATTTCCAAAACAATGGCGGTGCTGCATCCGCAAGTTGGACGCTGCACTACTCCGTAAGCAAAACCACCGACAGCCGCAGCGGGCGAGTAGGCCCCTACACCACGCAGGATGAAGCCGATGCAGCCGCCGACAGCGCCCGCGATGCTGCGATTGCCGAGTTGCAGGGCGAGGCTCAGCGCATGGTGGACAATGCGGTTGCATCTGCAAAGGCAGAACTGGCGAACGTCAAATTCCGCTATGAGGAAGTGGGTGTTCCTTACGGTTTTGCAATGTATTGGGGCAGCAACGGCAGCAACCAGACTATTTCTGTACCGGCCAATTCCAACAATGCCTATCTGATGAAAAACGATGAATGGTCCTTGCAGGTCAACATCAAGAAAACCGACAGTGAAACCGGCAATCAGATTGCTGCCGACGCGCAATATGAGATTTTCCAGTGGGATACTGTAACAGGCAAATACCAGCCCACCGGCGGTTACAACACTTACAGTGTGCAGCGCCAAGGCGATGGCACTTATGCGGTCATCAACAGTGCAGCCTATGTGACCACGGATTCCATGCGGCATACCCTTTACTACACCCAGCGTAATACGGGCAAGTTTATCATCGTGGAAAGCAAAGCGCCCACAGGCTATTTTGGCGATTGGACAGACATCAATCATCCCGGCATGGCCAACACTCCGCTGGGCAAGCGCGGTTACTATATCGAAATCACCGAGGACAGCGACAATTCTGTAATCTGGCTGGACAACGCTGACTATAATGCCGATATTGCCGCTACCGACAAAGGCGGCACCAAACTTGTCACCAGTACAGGCGTAGAAACCACCGTTACCATCTACGACACTGCCAAGGATCCCCGTCGTACTTATAACACCGACAATAGCGGCAAGGCGGCCAATGAGGACAGCTACACAATCACGCCCTCAGACGGCGTTATGAAAAATGACCGCACCTTGGGCGAAATCAGCATCTCCAAGGTTGACCTTGATGCCGTGCGGTATGTGGGCGGCAGCACCGCCCACGGCACAGCCCTTGCCAGCGGGCAAGCTCACGGCGATGCCGCGCTGGACGGCGCGGTGTACGACCTTTACGCCGCCGAAGATATTACGCACCCCGATGGCGTGACCGGCGTAGTGGACTACTCCAAAATCGTGGATGCAGACGGCAATCCCATCTGGCACACCACAATCCGCGACAACAGCGGGCAGTGGGTGTCTGATTATTTACCCGTTCTGAAAAAAGACCACCTTGTAGCCAGCGCTAAAATCGAGAATGGCTGGCTGTGCTTCAGCAATTTGTACCTCGGCAAGTATTATGTCGTAGAGCGCTCCACCGGCGTGGTTATCCCGCTGCGTGACGGCGCTCTTGTTGTTTCCAGCACCTATCCCACCGTGGACAGTCGCACCAAGGCAGCCACCGGGCAGACCGCCGCGCTTGCCAAGAACGGCAGCGGGCAGTACACGGATTGGGTGTACAAGAACCAGTTTTCTACAGTCTCTAAAGGTAAAGCGTTGGATGGCTCTTGGACTTACGATGCCTATTACCTGTCCTTTGCAGACGGCTATCTTGTCGATGAGCATAACTACTACATCACGCCTGCCTATTCTGATGAGGGTTGGTATGTAGAAAAGACCACCTTTGCCGACAACCGACAGGCAGCCGGTGAACAGATCGACAAGACCAGTTACAGCGCCAATTACCACATCCATGCTGACAATGCGCTGGCCGAGAGCCAAGACCAAGCGGCAAAAGGCAATGTGGAAATCAGCAAAATCGTATCCTCCAGCGGCCAAAGCAACGGACTGGAACTGGAGGGCGCGGGCTTTACATTCTTCCTTGTGTCCGACCTGTCCAAACTGAAGCAGTTTGAGCAGACCCGCAGCGGCAGCTACACCCTGCAAAGCATTTTGGATGCCTACATTGATAAGACCTACGATAACGAGCATCCGAAGTGGGATTTTTCTGCGGAAACGCAGGCCATCGCAAAGACCTATGAGGTCAACGCTGACGAAATTGCCGCGTACAACAAAACGTTGACTGCCGCAGGAGAAAACAAGAACGGTAAGGGCGATGGCTGGCAGCCCACCGGCAGCGCCAACGAATACCAGCTTGCCGAGATTTTCAGCAATGACACCGGGAATATTCGTGTGCAGGGCTTGCCCTATGGCACTTATCTGGTCGTGGAAACCACCGTACCGCACGACCTGTTCCAAGCTGAGCCTTTTATTGTCACCGTTGACCCCGAACAGGATAACAACCCGTGGGGCGCTATGGCCACCCCCAAGGACAGCGTAATGACAGGCTCTGACAGTTATCAGAAATTCACCGTACTGGACGAGGAAATCGAAGTTTATCTCCGCATCACCAAAGTTGACGAGGAAACCGGCAAACCGGTACTGCTGCCCGACACCGCTTTCCAAATCTATTGGCTGGACGAGCAGGGGCATTACCGTTATGACAGCAACGGCAACCCGAAACTCGTCACGATGACCGATACCGTCAACGGCCATCTGACAAAAGATGTAGACACTTTCTACACCAACAGCGAGGGCATCTTGACGCTGCCTGAAAAATTGCCGCTGGGTAAATATCGCATTGTGGAAGTCACCGGCCCGAACGGATTCTACAACGAATGGCTGGATTCTGCCGGATATGAAAACGGCATTTTGACCGACGATGCAGATGGCATCTACTATGTGGATTTTGAAATCACCACAGACCGCATTTATGCAGCCACCGGCGATAAAAACGAGAACGGCATGGATACCCTTGTGATTGGTGAAAACTACTCTAACCATGAGACGCTGGGCAAATTGACGATCCGCAAAACAGGCGAGGTCTTAGCTGGCTGGAAAACAGAAGCTGGCGCACTTGACCCGTGGATGACCGGCGAGGCCGAGGACGGCAATTTTGTGTATGAAACCCGCCCGCTGGCCGGTGCGGAATACACCATCACCGCCGCCGAGGATATTTATACGCAGGATCGGCAGACCGACAATTATGGCAACCGCACGCTCTGGTATGCCAAGGGCGATGTAGTCGCCGTAGTCACTACCGGCAACGGCAGCGCGGATATTGCCACCTTTGCCCCGGCCCGCACTAAGGCCACCTACGATTTCCTGTCTGTAATCCATGACGGCACGATTGGCGAAGTCAGCGTGACCCTGCCGCTGGGCAGCTACCATATCGAGGAAACCAAACCGCCTTACGGCTATGTCGGCACTTCTGACAGCTATGATGTCACTTTCGTTTGGGATGCCCAGTTGAACGATGTGGTTATGGCCACGAGCATTGCCAAATATGATGGCGCTGCATCTTCCCAGAGTTTTGAGGTCGTGCGCAGCAAGGATGCCAACGCCGATTTCATCGAGCAGCAGACCTTGAAATTCTACAATGACCGCGAAAAAGCCAAAGTCGGCGTTTACAAGGTTGACCGCGAAACCGGCAAATACCTTGCCGGTGCAGTATTCAACCTGTACACGGCTGATGATATTTACAGCGTTGACGGCAAACTGCTGTTTGCAGCGGGCGAACTGGTCGCCACCAGCCCCGAAACCGGCGCAGACGGCTACACCTATTTTGACTGCGATATTCCCATTCGCGGCGAGTATTACGGCAGCAGCATCCGCAAGGACGCCACCACCAACAGCGGTAATTACATCGTCAAGGAACTCCGCGCCCCTCTCGGCTATTATGTCAACGAGGAGCCGATGGAGGTTACTTTCACCTATGACGGACAAGCTATTATGGTGCTGGATAACACTTGTTCCAATAAGCCTACGGAAATGTGGGTAAGCAAGCGCGACCTTACCAACGATGAAGAACTGCCCGGCGCTACACTTGCTATCAAGGACATGGATGGCAACATCGTAACCACATGGGTGTCCACCGATGAACCGCATCGCGTGACCGGGCTGCATTTCGGTGAATCTTACACACTGACGGAGATCCGCGCCGCCGATGGGTACGCACTGGCCGATAATATTACGTTCCGCCTGATTCAGAAAACTGACGAGGGCGGCAATCCTTTGGAGGAGTGCGAAGTTTACTATCTGACCACCAAGAACATTTTGTTCTGGAAGTGGGATGACTGGAGACTGCTGGACGATGCCACCGTTATTATGCGGGATGATATTACCAAGGTGCAGATTTCCAAGAAAGACCTTACCACCAAGGAAGAACTTCCCGGCGCAGAACTTACGCTTACCGATGAAAAAGGCAACGAAATTGACCGCTGGGTTTCTACCGATGCACCGCACTACATGGAAAGGCTGCCTGCTGGCAAGTATACTTTGACCGAGGTGACTGCCCCGGACGGTTATGCCATTGCGGAGCGCATGGAGTTTGAGGTGCTGCCCAACGGTGAGGTGCAGACCTTTGAAATGTTTGATGATACCATCAAGCTAAAAATTTCCAAGGTAGACATCACCACCAACGAAGAACTTCCCGGCGCAGAACTGGTTATCAAGGACAAGGACGGCACCGAGATTGACCGTTGGATTTCCACAAACGGACCACATTATGTGGAAAAGATGCCAGCAGGAGATTATACACTGACGGAAATCACCGCACCCAACGGCTACAAGGTTGCAGAAAGTATCGACTTTACCGTTCTGCCCACCGGCGAGATTCAGACCGTGGTAATGAAAGATGCTCGCGAGGACACCCCGACACCTACCCCCGACAACACGCCGACCCCGAACCATACCCCGCAGCCAACGCCGAACACGACCCCAGCGCCCGCTGCACCCACTGCACCCCCCACGCCGCTGCTGACGATTCCTAAGACCGGCGATAATTCTCCGCTGGGGTTGCTGCTGGCGATTGCGGGAATCTCTCTTGTAGGGTTGGCAATTTTGATCTATAAGAGTGCCCGCAGCAAGGAATTGGCTCCCCGCACCGATGAGGATAATGACACCGAGGAATAAGCAAAAATGAAGTACACTTATCAGACGGACGGTCCACGCGGACCGCCCGCTTTTTATTGGAGAAAAAACATGAAACATATTTTAAGTTGCAGTTTCGGAAAAGACAGTATCGCCACCGCGCTGCTGGCCTTGCAGCATGGTGAACCGCTGGACGAACTTGTGTATTGCGAGGTCATGTTCAGCGAGGAAATATCCGGCGAGCTGCCCGAACACAACCGATTTATCCACGAAACGGCAATCCCGTATTTTGAACAGCGCGGCATCCCAACACGGGTTTTGCGCTCCGAAAAGACCTATCTATCCTGCTTTTACCATGTTGTCACACGAGGAAAAACCAAGGGGATGCTTTCGGGATTCCCTCTGAGTGGGCGCTGTACAATTCAGCGGGATTGCAAGCTGCCGCCGATCAAGGCATATCAGAAGGCATTGCCCCCGGACACGGTGCAGTACATCGGCATCGCCGCAGATGAACCCAAGCGACTGGCACGATTAAAGCCCGGTCAGATTTCTTTGCTGGACAAGTACCATGTGGCCGAACCCGAAGCGAGGTCTATGTGCGCAGCTGAGGAGCTGCTGTCCCCACTGTATGACTTCACTAAACGCGGGGGTTGTTGGTTTTGCCCGAACGCGTCAATCAGCGAACTGCGGCATCTCTACAGATACCACCCCGAACTCTGGCAGCTTTTGCTTGAATTACAGGACGTGCCGAATAAACCCACCGAACGTTTTAGTTGGCGGCGAACTTTTCGTGAGATAGACGAACGCTTTCGGCAGGAGGGCGAACAACTAAGTTTTTATGAGGAACGGTGAACAATGGACGAACAGAAAAGACTCCGCGCGTGGGTGTACGCGCGTATTCCCGGTGACTATGACGGCACAATGAACAGCTATAAAGTTTGCTCAATGCAGGCTCTGCATGACGGCTGTGATATTGTCGGTGGAAGCATTGACGAGCGCGGCGGCTGGCTGCTGCGTCCCGGCTACCGCGATATGATGCAGCAGATTAAGGGTGGAAAAGTTGACCGCGTTTACATCTGCCGTATGCGGCAGATCAGCGGCAAGGAGCGCCACTTGTACTCCTTTTTCAAGCGGCTCATGCAGCACGGTGTACAGGTCACGGCGATGGAATACAGCCTGCGTGACCGGGTTAATATGTTTCGGCTGGCTCGTCGTGTCGAACGTTATGCG
>ENA-OPSV01002491-OPSV01002491.1-human-gut-metagenome-genome-assembly--contig:-NODE-2491-length-10675-cov-1.800282_pt1 | contig 10675 bp, 13 predicted proteins | sample MGYA00241460_ERZ501912 | MGnify/ENA primary metagenome ERZ501912 (study PRJEB25962, sample SAMEA2042402) | human gut metagenome | biome: human gut; feature: human-associated habitat; material: faeces...
CCTCTCAAGGTGGAATCATGGGTTCGATTCCCGTAGGGGTCACCAAAACGTTCCAAAAACCAAAATGTATTTCTTTGTAGGAGGCTTTGCAGTAAGCCTACCACTGAAATTGGACAAAATGAAAACTCACTGATTTTGCAAGTGAGTTTTTTTCATTTACTTGATTATTAAGTTTCTCAAAGCTAAAAACATTTATATATCTTACACTTACTGACTTGTTTGTTATGCTACTGAAAGCTAAAAACATTTCAACTTTTTTCATTTACTACTATTATTTTCTTGTTTATATTTCTTCTAATCTTCCCTTAATTACTTAATATATGTATGTATTTATTATATTAGATTTTACTTGTCCGCTTCTTCTTGTTATTCTTATCGTTATTCTTGTTCATTTTCTCTTCAAGCATTGTTTATTTATTTACTGAAAAAGGTTTTGCTCAAAACTGAAAAACTTGTTTAAAGTCTTTCTTAATCTAAACTAATTATTGTTACTTTTTAGCATTTATTTCTTTGATTTTCTCTTTTAATCTATCAGACACACCTTCCAACGAACGAGATATATCTATTACCATTATTTTTATATATTCTTTGTCATCATCATTGTAGTATTTGATTTGTTTTAGTAGTTGTGTTATTTCCCTTACTTGCTTTCATATTTTGTCAAATGACTTATATATATTAACTCTTGTTTCATCTTCCTTTATTATTCTTACCATTTTTCTGACCTCAACTTTCTTATATTTTCACTAATTCGGTTATTCTTTATCTTAAAGTTATCTTATTTCGGTTGAAAATTGTGTTTAAGAGATGTTTATCGTTTTAGTGGGAAAGGTTACGGCTGAAAGGCAAAAACTCCTTAAAAAGTGCTATGGACTGTTATTGTATTATTGATAGATTTATGATAGAATTACAAGAAAAAAAAGGAGAGTGATAGTATATGATTATGTATGGCGGTGGTTGGTGCTATGATAGAAAAGGCAAGTATAGTAGAGAGGATATTTACAATGAACTTATGACAAAAGGAATATTTTTTACTGATTACGCAATGGACACTTCTCCAAAAGTAATGAATTTATTGAGAAAAGCAAAAAAGGGCGATATTATTTATTTAAAATCATACAATATTCGTAAACAAACTTTAGTAATACAAGCAATAGGTTATTTTGATGATGATTATAGTGGAGATGATAAAATAGGAACTATTGGTGGTCAAAAAGGGTATGTAAGAAAAGTAAAGTGGGTTAAAGAATTATTTTCAGATCCAATTCGTATTGAAATTCCTAGTGCAAGAAAATACAATACTACTTTTTATGAGGAAAATTGTGTTGAAAATATATTAAAAGTTATAAATCGTTTAGATGAAAAATAATTTAGAAAAGAACCTCTTGTTAAAGAAGTTCTTTTTTACTTTTATTCTTATCGTTATTCTTGTTCATTTCCTCTTTAAGAGTTTTTTATCTATTTAGTGGGAAAGGTTACGGCTAAAACTAGAAAAATGACTGTTGCTCCTTATGAACTGATATTGTATTATTTGTAGATTTATACTGATATTAGTTAATTTAAGACACAAGAAAAACCAGCTAACTTAATAACTGGTTTATTGTAATGTTTATGCTGATTTTGTATCTATTATTTTTCTACTTCTATTGACATAGAAAAACCATATTCACTTGAATACTCAAGACGTGGATATAATCCTTTTACATTTGTATCAAGTTTTAATTCAAGATTTAAATTTTTTATATACTCTGGATCAGAATTATTTGAAACAACAGATAGCAAACCGCTCATATATATAATTTTTTTTGATGCTAATTCATCATTATTTAATTTTGTGAAAGATATATATGTAAAGGTTAGTTTTTTAGTTTTATTATTTACTAAATCCATTTTAACTACAATTGAACCACCGTAAAAATCTAGTGAATAAAATTTCTCTGTACTGGTAGAGTCTGAAGCTTTTTCAAATTGACTTATGTTCTTACCAAAGGTTTTTGCAACTAATGCTAATGTTTCTTGCTCTGTAAGTTTAAGTGTAAAATCATTTGTATCAATGAAATCGTAGTATTCTTTTTCTTTATTATTTGCTATTGAATTATTAGTTTCTATATCTACTTTTGAATTAGTGGCTGTTTTGAATGTGGAATGAGAACTATTAATTATTGTAATAATGACTGCTACTACAATTATGGCTGGAATAGAAATTAATGCTATTTTTTTAACTCCAAAACCACTTTTTTCTGTTGAAGTAGAAATATCTTCTTTTTTCTTATTTGTGAATATTTTTACTATTAGTAATATTATGATTATTGGTATTACTATACTTGATATACTTTTCAAAATTAACATATTTGTGGTTACCATATATATTTCCTCCTTTCTTATTATATATTTTATTAGACTAAACTATCTATATTATACTATACATGCTTTATTTAATCAAGTGCTATTTATAATTATTAAAGTATTGTTTTCTTATCTTAAATTACTATTTTGTGTAAAATTCTTCATGGGTGATAATATGAAAGAAAACAAAGAAAACACATTAAAAGTTATAGGTCAAAATATCAAGCAAATTCGTTTGCTGAAAAATCTAACACAAGAAGAACTAGCAGAAAAGCTAGATAAAAGTATAAATTTCATTAGTTTAATCGAGAGGGGCGAAAGTGGTATCAGCATTTCTACTATTATAGATATATGTAATGCACTTCAAATCAACTCTGATGAACTATTTAATGGCTTAATAGATAAGCAAGTTGTTACAGATGATGAATTTATTACTAATTCCTTAAATATGTTCAACAGAGAAGATAAGAAAATTGTTAAGGGTCTTATAGAATATATCATTAACTCTAAAAAATAATGCTATTCTTCTATACTATCGACATTAAAATTAGATAGCTTTATTCCTAACGATAACCCTTTATAAAACATTTGCTTATTTAAGTCATCATTTAATTCACATACAAGACTGCATAATTCATCTAAACTTTCAATGTTTTGATTTTCTAGGTGTTTTATGAAGTCTTGTTTTGCTTTGGTTAAAATTTCAAGATTTTTCTTGTAATTCTTTGTAGTTGGTGTTTCTTCCAATGATGTTTCGTATAATTTCAAGATAATATCATTATCGTTCATAATTTGCTCCTTTCATTTTTGTATTTATAGCCTAGACTCTAATAATAACTTAATTTGTCAAGAAAAAGAAATACCCTCCTAAAATTTAGATAAAAATATTAAAAGCCCTAGTATTTATTGACTAGGACTTTATTCAACCCAATATTTTTCTGTTGTTGGTTTTCTTGTTTTAGAGGGAAACCTTGTAAAAAATTCTTTGTCATATTTAGTTAGCCATTTTAGGAGTTCTTGTTCAATTTCTTCTTCATTTGAATATTTTTGTTCTAGCAGTTTCCTTTTTTCTTTATAATTGTAGTTTTGCTTAAACTTTTCAAATTCTTCTTTGTGATTACGCCTAAGTCTTGAATAAATTGCATCATAAAAGATTTGTGAAGTAGATTTTATAGATAACTCTTGTTTTTTCCATGAATATTTATCTTTTACTTTTTCATCAGACATTGTATTACAATTAACTTGGTTATTTTCAGTAGGTATAAAATATTTTTTGCAACACTTACATTTTATAATTCTTAATCCCTCTAATTGTAAATGATATAAACTAGCATATATAAAATCTGTTAGTGTAGATAGTTCGTATTTGTATTTAGTTTCTTTTGCTTTTTTTGACTTTGAAAACTCTATTGTTGGTCTTGGTAATTGTAATGTAATTCCAGAGAAAGTATAATATCGAGAATTTTCATAAGTTGGTACAAAAGCATTATCTACAATTTTTTTCATATTTTCAAATTCATTCAACCAATTATCAAAAAAGCTAATACATTTATCTTTTAAGCATTGAGCTGTACTCATATACATAAATTGTTCTTGTAGATTTTTATAATGGTTGCTACTTTGTAAATATGCTTTTTCTTCTAGGCTTAAAGTGTTTATATAGTCTTTGAGAGTTTTTTCATCAGCTTTTAATTTTTCTGCTTCTTTCTTTATTTTTAGATACTTTTCTTTAAGTTTAAATGAACTATGGTCAAAATATTCACTTTGTTTTATTTCATTAGTTAGATTATACAAATCTACATTGTACTTATAATATATATCAAAAGTAAAGCTATCAATAAAATTATTAAATATAGATAATGCTTTAGAAATATCTGTCAAATCTTCTTTTAATCCTTTTAGACTATCTTTGTAGTCGCCATCGCTTTCTTTTTCTGCATTATATATCATATTTTTATGATTTTCTAAAACTTTTTTTATTCTATTATAATTATTCAAAATAATAACAAGAATAGTTCCTATTGGTAATTTTTTTAACTTCATATTATTTTCTTTGTTGTTTTTATCTACTATATAAAAATACTCTGTTCCACTTTTAAAACCACTTTCTGTTTCATTTTTCACTTTTAAAGTAAATTCAACAAAAGTTTTTGCATTATCTTTTGATAATACATAAGCATTTATATAGTTATGGTTTTGGTTTTCCATAGTATCACTTCCTATCTAATAAATGTGTCAAGAATTTAACAAATTTATTTTTATTTTTTACAAATCTTAATGCACATTATTTTAGTGTCATAATTAGGGTACACTAAAGATTCAACTTGAAACAATTATACAACACTTATCTTTTTAGTGCAATTCAAATCAAGAAAGAGGTGAGAAAAACGGAAACTAAAAACAACAATAAAATCAAAATCAAAAAACTTCCTTACGCTTGTTTAAGTAGTGCAGAAATCATAAAAGTATTTGAGGGTAATGGCATTATAGAAGTTGAAAGTATGCAGAAAGCACCATATTCATTAAGTAATAGATTTGTTAGGCTATCAAAGAGAGAATTTTTAGACAAGACAACTGGAGAAATAAAATACTACAAGAAAACAGAAACAAGAAACCAAAACCCAAGCGAAGTAAGAAAAACATTTAAAGCATTAAGACGCTTGATAAACTACAATTTCTGTGGAGGGAATAATGAGAAACATATAACTCTAACCTATGGCAAATTACAAAAGGACTATAAGCAAGTGAATAAAGATTTTAGGCAGTGGTGGAGAAAAATCAAAAAGTATTTTCCTAGTTTAGAATATATATGTGTAATTGAATATCAAGCAAGTGGCTCAATCCATTTACACATACTTGTGAAAGATACAGAAAATGAAGATTTACCATTAGACAAGACACTACTAAATGAAACTTGGACAAAAGGTTTTAGTGAAGTAACAGAGATTAAAAATGTAAGTAATCTTGGAGCATACTTTTCAGCTAGATTTACAGATATAGACTTAAAAGAAGAAGATATACAAAATGAAAATACAAGTAAGTTAATACTCAAAGGGGCTCGACTTAAATATTACAAGACAGGACAAAAGATATTTACTAGATCAAAGGGTATTGTTAGGAATAAAGGATATACAGTTACAGAAGAAGAACTAGAAGAAATAACAAAGGAAGGTAAACTGGTATATGCAGATAGCAAAGTAATATCAAAAATAAATGATAAGGGTAAAGAAATTGTAGTAAATACGATAACTTACCAACAATTTAATAAAAATGTAAAGGAGTAATGAGATATGGAAAATGAAAAGTTAATAAGTAGTGGTGTAGAGTTAAATAAAAATCAAGCAAATGAATTATTAAATCTACAACAAAAAACAGATAATAGACTAAAAGAAATAGAAGAAAAGTATAAAGATAACGAGGTAATAATTTCAAGAGCAAAGTACATATTAGGTAGAAAAGAATTTCTAATAAGTATAAGATTTATTATGAAATATTTATTTAATGTAGATTGTCAAAATAATGCTCTTTCAAGTACAGAAAGTAAAGAGTTAAATAGTTTGTCTAATGACATATATCATAAGATGGTAGAAATAGATAATAAACTAGAAGAATATATAAAAACATTGTAGAAACAAAAAGATAAATAAAATAGAGTTATTGTGATTTAACTAATAAAAGTAGTTAATGTACCCTGTATAATCAAGTAATTGTATAGGGTGCATTAGAACAAAATCACAATATAAATTGAAGATAAAAAAGGAGAAAGAAAATATGTTTGAGATAAAAACAACTCTTAATCAAGTACAAGAGATAGAATTAAAAGCATTCAAAAATAAGCTAAAAAAGATAAAAAAAGATTTAGGAATATCACGAAATACAAAATTGAAAGATGATAATATAATAAAAAGAAAAGAAGACTTGATAATACTTTTGAGTATAATAAAACGAACGGATGCGAATGTTTTATGTATGAACTGGTTTTGTGAAGAAGATAGTATTTATATAAGTCAAGAATTATCAAAAATAGAAAAGAGAATATTAGAAGTAGATAGTAAGCTACTAGATATATATAAAACAATATTAAAATCTATTGATAGTGCTTATACACCCTAATATAATCAAGTAAATACATAGGGTACATTAGAACAAAATCAATATATAAATTGGAGGTGCTATTATGCAAAATGAACAACAAGCAAATCAACAAGAATTATATTCAAGTTATGCAAGTGAAGATGAACTTGTTATGACAGAAGAAATAGAAAACCTACTAAATGAGTGGTTAAATGAATTTGAAACACAACAACAAGAAGATACAACAAGCAAGTTTCCTTAATGGTATTAGAGAACATTGGTAGGTAAAGTAAAAATGCTTGGACTATGTATTATTACTTAAATTTATATAGTTCAAGCTAAATATTAAACAAAATTTCTAAAATAAGAAGGGAATTGGTTGTTATGAACGAAGTTAATTTATTAGAGAAAGAAATTTTACTTGATGACAAACAAATTGAAATGTTAGCCTTTGCTATATCAAGTCAAGATATTAAGAAATACATACAAGAAAACAAAAACGAATATATACATTGGTTAATTCAAGACTTTGTTACACAAGCTTATGAAAAATATGGAGAAAAGATAACTGAAAAGCTAAAAGAAAAAATTTCTATATTGAACAAAATGCTAAATTTACAGATAGATATAAGTTCAATGTTAAAAACAAAATAATTTTATATGAAAAGGAGATAATGAAAATGGAAAATAATAATTGTTGTCTATACGCTAGGTATAGCTCACATAAACAAAACGCTACTAGTATTGAGGCTCAAATCTTAGAAATTACGGCATATGCTGAAAGGCTTGGTTATAATATTGTCGAACAGTATATTGATATGGCTATCTCGGGAAAATCTGATGACAGACCAGAATTTTTACGAATGATAGAAGATAGTTCAAAAGGAAAATTTAGCCGAATACTTGTTTACTCTCTTGATAGATTTGCACGTAATCGTTATGATAGTGCGAAGTACAAAGCTAAACTAAAAAAGAACGGAGTCAAAGTTCTTTCTGCAAAAGAAAATATTTCTGATGACCCTGCTGGAATAGTAATGGAAGGTGTGCTTGAAAGTATGGCAGAATATTATTCGGCTGAATTATCTCAAAAAGTAAATAGAAATATGTTACTTAATGCAGAGAAAGGCTTGTATAATGGTGGGGCTGTCCCACTAGGTTATCGTGTTATAGAACAAAATTTTGACACGTACAAGAAAAAGAAACTTGTCATTGATGAAAACACAGCACCTATTGTTCAAGCAATATTTAAAATGCGAGCAAACGATATTCCAGTTGTAGAAATTATAGATTTTCTTAACAAAAATGGCTATAAAAATGGAAGAAACAAACCCTTTAACAAAAACTCACTACAAAATTTATTCAAAAATAAGAAATACATAGGGACAACAACTTATGGAGAAAAAGAATTCCCGAATACTATTGAACCGATAGTTGACATTGAAACTTTTAATAAAGTTCAAGAGGTTCGAGAGAAGTACAAACACGCTCCTGGAATTAGAAAAGCAGAAGATAGATACCTACTAACTGGAAAACTATTCTGTGGAAAGTGTGGTAGTAAATATATAGGTGTATCACGGAAACTCTAAAACTTCAAAAATGTATAGATATTATCGAGATACTAAACGCAATGATACGAATTGCAAGAATAGAACTATATCAAAGGACTATATTGAAGATTTAGTTGTCAAAAAATGCAAATCACTTTTAACAGACAAAAACATTGAAAAAATCTCTAAAAAGATATACGAAACTTGTCAAAAGGAAAATAACTCAAATGTAGTGATTAAAAGCCTAGAAAAGAAAGAGAAACAACTTCACAAGAAGATAGATAACTTAATGGAAGCATTAGAAAATGGACAACACATAGATATGATAAGTCAAAGAATTACACAAAATGAAAAAGAACTTGAAGAAACACAAAGTCAATTTATGCTAGAAATGGCAAAAATATTCAAACTTTCTGAAAAAGAAATCAAATTTTTCTTGACAAGACTACAAGATGGTAATATACTAGATGATAGTTATAGAAAAGTGCTAGTTGATATGCTAGTCAACTCAATACTGGTTTATGACAATGAATTAGTTATAATCTGTAATGTTGGAAACAAGCCAATTACTTTAACGATTGACTTGATTGAAGATATAAAGAGTGAATTAGTAACTGAACCTTTTACGTTTGTTAAACGGTTCGGTTCACCAAAATTTTAAACTTTATAATTATTGTTATTAGGGATGTATACTAAATTTAACATTAAATATAATGCAGTAAATAATACAATAAATATTTAAAAGGGAGTAGCTTAAAATTACTAATCAACAGTCGCGATAAGAAATTATCTGGTTAGTAAGCTTAATAATTGATTTATTTATAATAGAGATAAAAAGTTAATATAAATCAAATAAAGTAAGTGAGACTTTTAAAGGAAAATTAGTAATATTAGATTATTAAATAATTTTTCTTTAAAAGTCTCATTTTTTATTGAAAGAACATTGTATAAATAAGGCAGAAAAGTAAAAAATATTAAAAACAATATTTATAAAAAGTCATAAAAATATTAATGAAAAAATACATAGTAGATTAGTATTTGGAAAGGAATGAAAATTATGGAAAAGAAAAATTGGTTCAACAAAAAGATAGAAGAAATAGAAAAAGAGCTAAAAACAAATATAGAGAATGGACTAAAACAAGAACAAATACAAGAAATAAGAAATGAAAAAGGTTATAATGAACTACAAGCAGCAAAAAAGAAGACTATAATACAAAGATTTATAGACCAATTTAAAGACTTTTCAATAATAGTTTTAATAATTGCAGCAATCGTATCTGGAATAGTAGGAGTAAGCCAAGGAGAGGGAATAACAGATACAATAATAATATTAATAGTTGTTATAGTAAATGCTGTAATTGGAGTGGCACAAGAAAACAAAGCCGAAAAATCTTTAGAAGCATTACAAAAACTTAGTGACCACGCATCAAAAGTAGTAAGAGATGGGAATATGCAAGTAATTCCAGCAAAAGATTTAGTTACAGGAGATATTGTAGTTTTAGATACAGGAGATTATATTCCTGCAGATTTAAGAATTATAGAAGCAGTTAACTTAAAGTCACAAGAAAGTTCATTAACAGGAGAGTCAGTTCCAGTTGAAAAAATAGATGATGTAATAGAAGAAGAGGAAATAGGTATTGGAGATAGAAAAAATATGCTATTTTCATCAAGTTTAGTAACATATGGAAGAGGAAAAGGAATTGTTGTAGAAACAGGAATGACAACAGAAGTAGGAAAAATAGCAGGGATGATAAATTCAACAGAAAAACAAGAAACACCATTACAACAAAAATTAAATCAATTAGGAAAAATATTAGGAATTGTTGCAATAGTTATATGCGTTATTATTTTTGCATTAGGTTTATTACAAGGAAAAGAAGCAATTGATATGTTTATGACAGCAGTAAGTTTAGCAGTAGCAGCAATTCCAGAAGGATTAGTAGCTGTATCAACAATTGTACTTGCAATCGGAGTACAAAAAATGGTAAAGAAAAATGCAATTGTAAAAAGATTACCAGCAGTAGAGACATTAGGAAGTAGTACAGTAATTTGTTCAGATAAAACTGGAACATTAACACAAAATAAAATGACAGTAGAAAAAATCTTTTGGAATGGAGCAATAAGAGATGCAGAAAATATCCAAGATGATGAAATTGATGAGGAATTAACAAAGCTTGTATATGCTAATATGTTGTGTAATGATACTAAAATATCACAAGATGGTAATTTGACAGGGGATCCTACAGAAACAGCATTAGTTGATATGGCATTTAAACTTAATTTTGACCCAAGTATATATGATAGAATGCCAAGAGTAGAAGAAATTCCATTTGATTCAGATAGAAAATTAATGACAACAGTAAATAAAGTAAATAATAAATACATTGTGTATACAAAAGGTGGTATAGATGAAATTCTAAAAAGATGTAGTTCATATGAAATTAACAATGAAAAACATCAAGAACTAAAGGAATATATAAATCAGATAAGAGAAAAAAATGAAGAAATGGCAAGAGAGGCTCTAAGAGTTTTGGGTTGTGCATACAAAGAACTTGACCATAGACCTTCAAAAGAAGAAATGCAAGATATTGAGAAAGACTTAATCTTTATTGGAATGGTAGGAATGATTGATCCACCAAGAGAGGAAGCTAAAAAGGCTGTTGAAAAATGCAAAACAGCGGGAATAAAAACAGTTATGATTACAGGAG
>ENA-OPSV01002498-OPSV01002498.1-human-gut-metagenome-genome-assembly--contig:-NODE-2498-length-10653-cov-3.192489_pt1 | contig 10653 bp, 8 predicted proteins | sample MGYA00241460_ERZ501912 | MGnify/ENA primary metagenome ERZ501912 (study PRJEB25962, sample SAMEA2042402) | human gut metagenome | biome: human gut; feature: human-associated habitat; material: faeces...
ATCTTCCCGGGCTTAGCTTTTCTTAAGACCCGAAACCGAGCCGAAGAGAATTGTTTGGGGCTGCGTCCCCCTTTAGCAGATTTTCCGAGGCTTAGCTTTTCTTAAGACCCGAAACCGAGCCAAAGAGAATTGTTTGAGCTTGCGTCCCTTTCATCTGGAATAAAACCCACTCTCAACCTCCACCGGAATCACCCTCTCCTCAATCCCCTCAATCTCAATAAACCTCTGTCTCCCCAACATCTCCACCATCTGCGCAAGCAGCTCCCTGCTCCCCTGCGCCTCCATCTCCACGCGGTCATCCCAGTTATTTCTCACCCAACCGGTAACCCCCAGAGAACTGGCAATATAACAGGCCCGATAGCGAAATCCAACTCCCTGCACTCTCCCCGAAAACCAATAATGCTTCCTTATCAGATTCTCTCTCATCTCCGAACCCTTCCCATCCTGAACATCATGCTTTTTCCAGACTCCCCGGCCTTTCTCATACTCCTCAGCAATCTCCTCACCTGTCTCAGAATCCTGCAGAAACGTTCTGTACTTCTTTCTCTTAAAATCAAATATACTCAACAGCAACCCTCTTTCACAGCTACTGTGCCGGCAACTTGATTTCCCGAACATTCTCACATCTTTCCTGCCAGCCTGTTTCAGGAAGCACTCTGCCGCCACACTACAATCACACCCTGATCACAAATCCGTCTTTTCTCGCTTTCGCTTTCGGATATTCCCCGGAGCGATAACCAAGCACACAATGACCAATTCCAACATAAGACTCCGGCACACCCCACTCTGCCTTCAATGCCTTTCCTTCTTCAGAAGCAAACACCTCTCTTGCACGATGAATCCAGCAGGAATCAACCCCAAGGGCATGAGCAGCATTCATCAGATTTCCCATAACCAGACTTCCATTTTCCACACATGTAGGCATATTACTGTCTGCAAAGACCACAACAACTGTCGGTGCCCCATAGAACGGATCACTCTCAGTCCCCATCACATCCGCATTCATTTTAGAAAGCTTCGCAACAAGTTCCGGATTCTGTGTTACTACCATAAGTGTACCCTGTTGTCCCATTCCGCTTGGTGCGTATTCCCCTGCTTCAAGAATTTCATTCAACACTTCTTCCGGCACCAGATCTTCTTTATAACCACGTACACTTCTTCGCTCCAAAAGATTTTTTATTGTTTCATTCATGTCTCATATCCTCCTGTATTTATTTTCATCACTGTCAAAGCAACATTACTGTCCAACACGTTCTCAGCAACACAGCCAGGCAACAATATCTTCCTATATTATAGCACTACATCTACCAAAACTCACCTGTATTTCCCATAATTTTCAGGCAATTTTCCTTGCCCCTGCATCACAACTGGTCTATAATAAAGAACAGACTAACATGAGGTATAAACTATATGAACAAAAAAGAAATTTCTGAAATCAAGAAACAGTTCACTCCCGAGAACTGTTCTCTCACCCGCATCTGCGGATGTTACGTTGACGGAGAAAAGAATAAAAAAACCGAACTGAAAGAAGCATTTCTCTCTTTATCAGAAGAAGAAATGTTCAAATACTTTGAAATTTTCCGCAAATCCCTTTCCGGAACAATAGGAAAAAATCTGATGAACATGGAATTTCCTCTCGAGCAGGAAACTGAGGGCGGAACTCAACATTTTCTTATGAAACTGAGAGAAAGCAAACTGACCGATGATGCACTGGTAGAAAGTTTCTACGATAAGATCATTGAAAACTATGATTATCCCGAAAACTACTACATCATCCTGATCCATGGAGTATATGATATCCCCGGAAAGTCTTCCGACGGTGCAGAAATGTTTGATGCATCTGATGAGATTTATGAGCACATCATGTGCTGTATCTGTCCTGTAAAACTCTCTAAGGCAGGTCTTTGCTACAATGCCGAAACCAACAGCATCCAGGACCGTATCCGCGACTGGATCGTGGAACTTCCGGATGTTGCTTTCCTTTTCCCGCAGTTTAACGACCGCAGCACTGACATCCATGGTGTCCTTTATTATAGTAAAAATGCAAACGAGCTTCGGGATATTTTTATCGATGAACTGCTTGGATGTACAGCACCTCTTTCTGCAGGAGGACAGCGTGATTCCTTTAACGCACTGGTTGAAGATACTCTGGGCGACGACTGCAGATATGACACTGTATTAAGCATTCACGAGAAATTAAACGACCTGATCGAATCACAGAAGGATGAGCCGGAACCTGTAGTTCTGACCAAATCTGAGGTAAAACGCCTCTTTGAAGAATGCGGCGTAGAAGATGAAAAACTACAGTCATTTGATGAACAATACGAGATCACAGCCGGGGAAAAATCCTCTCTGGTTGCTTCCAACATCACCAATACAAAAAGATTCGAGATCAAAACCCCGGATGTTGTAGTCCACGTAGATCCTGAACGTGCCGATCTTGTGGAAACACGCATAATTGACGGACGCAAGTGCCTTGTGATCCCAACGGAAGGCGAAGTTGAACTGAACGGAATCCGCGTACATACAGGAAATGAAAATCCTTCTGATGACGAATTTTATGACAATACAGATACTGAGACAGAGGAGACATCTGATGGAGAATAATCGTAAACTCTTATTTTTTGACATTGACAAAACCCTGTTAACCCCTTACCCATGGACAGTTCCGGACAGTGCGAAACAGGCTTTAAAAGAAGCCCGCTATAATGGTCATCTCCTTTTCATCAATTCCGGACGTACCTATACAATGATTCCGGAAATCATTAAAGAAATGGGATTCGACGGCTATGTATGCGGATGCGGCAGCCAGATTTATATGAATGAAGAGCTTTTGTTTTCCAGTTCTATTCCAAATCCGCTTTGCCGTAAAACAACAGAATTACTGCGGGAATGCAGAATTCCTGCGTTTTTTGAACGCCCGGATAAGATTTTATATGACAGCAGTTCATGTGCTGTTCCTGAAACTGTTCAGAAGCTGAAAGCAGAAGTTATAGTAGAAGATCTGGCTCTCTACCCGCCCGAAACATACAACCATTTTACATTTGACAAGTTTCTGGCTTTTCCGTCTGCTGATTCTGATATGGAAACTTTCCGCAAATTTGTAGATGAACATTTTCTGTGTTTCATACATGAAGACAAGGCTTGGGAACTGACTCAGAAAAATCTCAGCAAAGCAACCGGAATCCGGTTTCTGGCAGACCGCCTTGGGGTTCCGATCAAAGACACCTATGCATTCGGCGACAGCACGAACGATCTTCTTATGCTGCAGTTCGCCGGAAACAGCATCGCAATGGGCGACTCGGATCCCCTGATCCTGCCTCACTGCACTTACCAGACAACCAATATCGAAGATAACGGAATTGCCAATGCTTTGAAGCATTTCCATCTCATTTAGCAGAACATACAAAATAACGTATTATCATATCTCTATTTATCTGTGTTATTTTTGCATATTTAGGAGAATGATTTCGGATTTATTTAAACTTAAAAACAGCTATGTGAAAACACTCAGGTTTTCATCATAGCTGTTTTAATTTACATTAATCAGTTTACATTAATCAATTCCCATCAGCAGGCTACTGACAGTTCGGATTTTCTTATTTAGCTGCTTCTGTCGGTGTTGCTTCCGGTGTTTCAGTAGTTTCTGCTGCTTCTTCCTCTGCCGCCGGAGTCTCTGTTGTCTCTGTATCTTCTGCTGCAGGTGTTTCTGTAACTTCCTCTGTTTCCGGTGTTGGAGTTGCCTCTTCTGTCACTTCAGGTGTCGGTGTTTCCGGAACCGGGGTAGGAGTCGGTGCCATGAAGGTATGTTTGTCAGTGATCTTAAGTGTCTTAATGACTTTCTTAACTACCTTTACATCTGCCTCATCCAGCCATTTAGCAGTTGTATCTGTAAAATAGGTACTTTCTTTGGAATTCTGAAGAGATTCTCGCTTGGAAGCTGTGGCATCTTCATCATTGATCTTGTCAAGTCTTACTACATAGTATCCTGTGTCAGTCTCAATAATATTGTCTGCAACTTCTCCGTCCTTCAGTCCTCGCAGAACCTTCAGAACCTCATCCGGATATGCCTCGCTGCCGGAATCTTTATCCTCATCTTTGCTCTCTTTGGTTGTAAAATTACCCTGTACTGCAGAATAACTGTCATCTACACCCTTGGCAATCTCACTCATATCTGCTGTAGGATCCTCTTTCATCTTATCCAGAATCTCCTGAGCCTGTTCTTTCTTAGTCTTTTTCTCCTCATCAGTTATATCATCACCGCTTGTAGAGATACTTACATAAGTGAAGGTTGTCTGATTCGCTTCATCATCAGAAACTGTGATCTTTCCTTCTGCTACAACCGGATCATACATCTTCTTCTGAATTGTCTGAAGCTCCAGAAGTGTTTTTACCTGATCTTCCGTTACCGCAAGTTCCTTAATTGTCTCTTCACTGTTTGCAGCCATAAACTGTGATGCTGCATCTGCGATCGCTGCTTCATCATCATCTGTAAGCTCTATGTTATAATCCGCAGCCTTCTCTTTGAGAATATACATTTTCTCAACAGACTCCAGACTGCTTGTCACTGCCTGATCACCATAAGTCTCATCTGAATCATCACCTGCTGTCTGATCCCAGATATGATCTGCACTTCCCATATAATTTAAATACATGGTTGTTGTCTGCTGTTGTTGTTCGCGGGCATAAAGACTTACAACTCCAAGCGGAATATCTGTTCCGTCAACAGTAGCCACTGTCTTTGTTCCATCTAATGTTTTACTCCCACAGCCGGAAAGCATACCAACTGACATCACACCTGCCAGTGTCACAACGGCTGTTCTCTTTACCATTTTTTTCATTTCTTCCTCCATATTATCAATCTGGTCTTTCTTCCATACCACTTTCCCAGAATGTACTGTTATTAGAGTATAAACTTTTTTCCTGCGAAGGGCAAGGCAAATCGAAAAATATGTAGTATATTTCACATATTTTCCGCCATGCTCTTAAGTTCCTCTGCAAATTCCGTCAATGCCAGGATCAGATTCCCCTGTGGTTCCAGGATAAATTTCGGTTCCTGCTCATTCTTAAACTGCAGACCTCTTCTGTATTTCTGCATAAGAGCCGGAAAGCCTTCTGTATTCAGCCTTGCTTTCTCATAAAGGGTAAACCGGACTGTTTTTCCAGTCTGCTTTATTTCCGTTACGTACCCCTGATGAGCAATCGCCTTTAACTTCGCAATCGCCAGAAGATTCAGCACTGCCTTTCCGGGTTCTCCGAAACGGTCCAGAAGTTCTTCCAGCATATCATCATAATCCTGTTGTGTCTCAATCCCCGCAATTCTTTTATAAATATCCAGCTTCTGAAATTCATTACTGATGTAGGAATCAGGAATATACGCATCAACATTCAGATCAACCGATGTCTCGAAATCCTCCATTGTATGAATACCCTTCGCCTCTTTCACTGCTTCATTGAGCATCTTACAATAAAGATCATATCCAACCGCATTCATATGTCCATGTTGCTGCGCACCCAGCAGATTTCCGGCACCTCGAAGTTCCAGATCTCTCATTGCAATCTTAAATCCGCTTCCCAGATCCGTATACTCGCGGATCGCAGCCAGACGCTTCTCAGCCGTCTCCTTCAGCATCACATTCTTTCTGTACATCAGAAACGCATAGGCAGTTCTGTTGGAACGCCCGATCCTTCCCCGAAGCTGATAAAGCTGAGAAAGCCCGTATCTGTCTGAATCATGGATAATCATAGTATTTACATTGGAAATATCCAGCCCTGTCTCAATGATCGTGGTGGAAACCAGCACATCAATATCCCCGTTTACAAAGGAATACATCACATTCTCCAGTTCCCTCTCACTCATCTGGCCATGAGCAAAATCCACCCTTGCGTCCGGCACCAGCTTCGCAATACGCAGGGCAACATCTGCAATATCCGTCACTCGATTATAAACATAATAAACCTGTCCGCCTCTGCGCAATTCCCTGTTGATAGCCTCTCGGACCGTCTCTTCATCATATTCCATAACATATGTCTGGATCGGCATTCTGTCCATAGGAGGCTCCTCCAGGACACTCATATCCCGGATTCCGATCAGGCTCATATGAAGAGTACGGGGAATGGGCGTTGCAGTCAGTGTAAGGACATCCACATCCTTCTTTAACTGCTTGATTTTTTCCTTATGCGTAACTCCAAACCGCTGTTCCTCATCAACGATCAACAGGCCAAGATTTTTGAACTGTACGTCTTTGGAAAGGATTCTGTGCGTTCCAATGATCACATCCACCTGACCTTTTTTCAGATCTTCGATTGCCTTCTTCTGTTGTGCCGGGGTCCGGAATCTGCACAACAGTTCCACACGTACCGGAAATTCCTTCATCCTCTGCACAAAGGTATTATAAATCTGCTGCGCAAGGATCGTTGTAGGTGCAAGATAAGCTACCTGTCTGCTCTCCTGTACTTCCTTAAATGCGGCACGTAGCGCCACTTCTGTTTTGCCGTATCCCACATCCCCGCAGATAAGCCGGTCCATAATCCTGGTACTCTCCATATCACGTTTGGCATCCTCAATAGCACTGAGCTGATCCTCTGTCTCTTCATATGGAAACATTTCTTCAAATTCTCTCTGCCATACAGTATCAGGACCACAGACATATCCTTCCTTTTCCTGACGCACTGCATAAAGCTCTACCAGTTCTTTTGCAATATTTTTAACTGCCCCACGAACCTTGCTCTTTGTTTTATTCCACTCCTGAGTACCAAGTTTGTTCAGCTTCGGAGCCTTTGAAGCATCTGCCCCTGAATATTTCTGCAGACAGTCAAGCTGAGTAGCAGGAATATAGAGATTGCTTCCGCCTCTGTATTCAATTTTAATATAATCTTTAACGATCCTGTCTACTTCAACTTTTTCAATTCCTCGGTAAATACCAAGACCATGCTTTTCATGGACAACAAAATCGCCGATAGAAAGCTCCGCAAAATCCTGAATACGGCTTCCACTGTAATTTTTTTTCTTCTTTTTCTTCTTCTGTTCCTGTCCAAAAATGTCAGATTCTGTCATTACCGCAAACTTGATCAACGGGTATTCAAAGCCCTTCTTTGCATGGCCATAAACCACCATGATCTCGCCCGGACAGATCTCCCTGTCATAATCTTGTCCATAAAAGGCTGCCAGTCCCTCTTCCTGAAGATCCTTTGCCAGCCTCTCGGCCCTTGTGCGGGAACCGGAAAGCAACGCGATCCTGTATCCCTGTTTCTTATACTGATGAAGATCTTTTACCAGAAGTTCAAAACTGTTGTTATAAGCGCTGATTGATTTTACCTCCAGGTAAAATTTCTCCCGCACTTTCCAGCCTGCCTGTTTCGGTTCCAGCGCACATACAGAAATACAGTTGCGTTTATTCAGTTCTTTTTGAAGCTGTTCAAAAGAACAAAGCCAGTTTTCCGGCAGATTCCGGCTGCCTTTTTCCTCTCTGTGCATACGGCTCTGTCTGTACTCTTCTTCTACAGCCCCGCCTTTCTCAGTCAGTCGGTTTGGTTCATCCAGAAAGATTATGGTTCTTTCCTCCGGAAAATAATCTAGGAAGGAAACCATATCCTTGTCCCCTATATGCTCCACCGCCGGATAGATCGTAAGTTCTTCCAGATTTTCCAGAGAACGCTGACTCTCCGGATCAAAACTCCGGATAGAATCAATCTCATCTCCCCAAAGCTCGATTCTCCATGGATTTTCCTCAGTGAGACAGTAAATATCCACAATACCGCCACGCACAGAGAACTGCCCCGGCATTTCCACCTGTCCTACCCGCTCGTAACCTAAAGCCACCAGCTGGTTCTTCAGCTGTTCTGTGTCTACGGTGCTGTCACTTTCGTAATGAATCAGCTGTTCTTTTATCTTTTCCAGAGATTCCAGAAAATCCATACATCCGTCAATACTTGTAACAACTGTCAGTTCTTTCTCTTCCAGTAACGCCTTAATGACCTTCATCCTCTGACGTATCAGCAGATTTCCATGGATATCTGCCTGAAAGAACAGAAGATCTTTCGCAGGATAAGAATACACTTTTCTGTCATAAAATCTATAATCTTCATAAATTTCTCTGGCGCGGCGTTCGTCCTCCGCCAGGATCAGACGATAAGGCGCAATCCCGGAAAGTCCGTACATCAGATGAGATTTCTGCGATTCCATACACCCCGAAACCTGCAGGATTCCCTTATTCGTTTTGCTTTTTTCTTTAATCTGTTCAAACTCTGCAAGCCCCTGCAGAGGTGTTAAAAATGCTTTCATCTTCACCCCTCATGATCCTTCGACGTAATAAAAGCGGCTTCTGTTTCCAGTTACCGCTTTCTATACCTTTTGCTGAACAATCATCTGTTTCCTGTCTGCTTATTTCTGTACAGGTACTTTTCTGTTATATTCGTTCATGGCTGCATCTGTACCCTGTGAGATTATGATATCCACAGCCTTTGCCGCCTTTGCTATTGCTTCATCCACAAGTTTCCTGTCTTCTGTGGAAAATCTGCCAAGTACATGATCTGCCAGATCCCATCCCTTCGGCTTTGCACCAACTCCTACTTTGATACGGAGAAATTTCTCTGTGCCAAGCTGGCGGATAATATCTTTGATCCCGTTATGTCCACCCGCACTTCCCTGCTTGCGGATGCGAAGCTGCCCGGGCTCCAGATCAATATCATCATAAATAACAATAAGCTCTGATTCCGGATCAATTTTAAAATAATTCGCCATCTCACGAACAGGACCGCCACTCAGGTTCATAAAAGAAAGCGGCTTCATAAGAATCACTTTCTCTCCGCCGATCATGGTTTTACCGTACATGGCATTAAATTTCACACCACCCTGAGGGACATTGTAATCCTCTACCAGACGGTCAACGGTATCAAATCCCATATTGTGGCGTGTTGCTTCATACTGTTTCCCGGGATTTCCCAGGCCAACTACTAAATACATATATGTGTCTCCTGCTTAATTTAACACCATTTTCCGGAATTACCATACCTGTCCTGATGTCAAATTTATTTTTTACATACTCTAAAGTGTGTTTAAAAAATCAATCTTACAAATTGTAACGCACATCTTGCGGAAAGCATTTTTCAAACACACGCTAAGATAATTAATTAAAATATACCATCTCTTCCTTAAGCGGCTCGCATTCTTTCACATCACTTGCATAAAGAACAATGCCCTCACCCTGATATTCTGTACGGTTCTCAAATGCGACCTTTGCTGTTACTTCTACCCAGCTGCCCTCTTTGATATGCGGTGCATAATCGCTTCTGCACACGTATCCAAGGAATGTGGTATCATCTGCGCAGCAGGTCATGGCAGTACGTCCTGGAATAAAGAACTTGCTGCCCATTCCTCTCGGACGTCTTGCACGAGCCTTAAAGCGAAGAGTTTTTCCCACATAGCGATCCGGATGATCCATAGCATCTACAAACCAGATTCCGTAATCTTCAGGCGGAATATCTACAATCTCTGCATCCAGGTCAAATGGCATCTGATCTGCGAAAATATCCGTCATCTCGCCTTCTTCGTCCTCAAAAATAACCTCTGCACTTGGGTTTACAACCTTAATGCTTCTGCGGAAGTTTGCAAGAGGATATTCTTTCTTGCTGCGGTTAAACACAACCATATCCGCATTACGAACCATATCCATAAAAATGGATTTCATATTCTGCATATATACCTGGAATGTGCTTGCATCTACACAGGTAATGTGCTGTTCAATTCCCCAGCCTGCCGGGAGCTTCATCTCCTCAAATTTGCTTACCAGCCACATTCCATTATATTCCATAACCACACGCTCCGGCTGATGGATAATATCCAGTGCCTGAAGGCGCTCCGGTGTAAAATCTTCTTCTTTCTCAATAACCTCAACTACAACATTATCTTTTGCAAGAGCCTCTTCATCGTACTCTTCCTCTCCCTCTTCGCAGAGAATGAGAAGTGTCTTTCCCTCTGTACGGAAGTAATCCTGCTGGAGGGTAAAGCTAAGGAAAGAGGTCTTGCCGCTTTCCAGGAAGCCGGTTATGAGATAAATCGGTACTGTAATTTCATCCATTTACAGAAACCTCCCTGTATTTTTCTTAATTAAAAGCAGTACATTCGCATATATCGCTTATAAACAGCAACAAATAAGCTTACCAAAAGTCTTTTATCCCGTTTATATGTCAATCATTAAGCTACGCCGAACAGCTTGACCAGTTTCTCTTCATTTAACTTGGAACCAATTACGCAAAGACGTCCGGTGTACTCCGGTGAACCTTCACGGATCTCAGTTTCTTCCGGAACCATATCGAAGTAGATCCATGTTCCGTCCTCTGCCGGAAGCATTCCTTTTGCACGGAGGATGATACCATATTTGTCAGACTCGGAAAGTGCCTCAAGGATCTTCTCAAGTCCCTCACGTGTATATTTTTTAATAGTCTCACGGCCCCAGCTTGTGAAGACCTCATCTGCATGATGGTGATGATGGTCATGTCCACAGCCGCACTCACCGTCGTGGTGATGATGGTGCTCATGCTCTTCGTGATCATGGCCGCAGCCACACGCGCCGTCATGGTCGTGATGATGATGCTCGTGCTCGTCATGGTCGTGGTCATGGCCGCAGCCGCACTCCTCGTCATGGTGATGAT
>ENA-OPSV01002508-OPSV01002508.1-human-gut-metagenome-genome-assembly--contig:-NODE-2508-length-10616-cov-2.602026_pt1 | contig 10616 bp, 10 predicted proteins | sample MGYA00241460_ERZ501912 | MGnify/ENA primary metagenome ERZ501912 (study PRJEB25962, sample SAMEA2042402) | human gut metagenome | biome: human gut; feature: human-associated habitat; material: faeces...
AGAATTACAACTAACCAATGCAACATTAGAAAAACTAAATATATTAACACGGAATATATTTAATATTACAAATGAAGAAGATGTTTTAAAAATCATTAATTAATAAGTTAATATATAAGTAAAAAAGCAAATCAAATAAAATGATTTGTTTAGACTGTTGAAAAAAATAAAAAATCAACAGTTTTTTCTTTTGTTAAGTTGAAATATATACTATTATATATATGTCGTGGATGACTTCGTTCCAATTACGTAAAATTTGAAGCTCCACGGCTTTTTATATAGAAATTAAACCAATAAAAAGTAAGAACATGATAAGAGGAGAGTTTGAAAGTAAGAAAAATTTTTAAAGTTATTTAGTAAACTTTTTTCTATAGAGAACATCAAGTATTTGATAATTTTTCTTTACCAAATGTACTCAAATATTTAATATATTTATTAGAAAATAAAAAAGGAGATATATTATGGAATTTAAAGATGTTATTCAAAACAGATATTCATGTAAAGATTTTTCTACACAACAAATAGAAAAAGAAAAATTAATGGAAATATTGGAAGCAGGAAGAGTTGCTCCAACGGCTAAAAACTTGCAAGAACAAAAAATCTATGTTGTTCAATCAAAAGAATATTTAGATAAAATAGATGCATGTACACCTTGTCGTTATCATGCACCTACTGTTTTAGTTGTAGCTTATGATAAAAACAATGTTTTTGATTATCCAGGTAATGAAAGAAATTCAGGAATTGAAGATGCTACCATTGTAGCCACTCATTTAATGTTGGCTGCTTATAATGCAGGAATTGATAGTTGTTGGATCAATTTCTTTGATCCTCAAGAAATGAAAAAAGCTTTAGATTTACCTGAAAATGAAGAAGTTGTTATGATGTTGGATTTAGGATATGGAAATCAAAAAGAACCACTTCCTAATCATCATTTAAAAAAAGAATTAGCTGAAACAGTTAAATACTTATAATTTTTATAACAAAATAAGCTTTGCTTGTTTTGTTGTTTTTTTGCTACAATATGGATAAGAGGTGAGTTCTATGAAGTTGTTATTTAGACAACAACCATCTTTTATTTTCCACTTTATGTAACAAATCAAAATAATGAATTGTTTTATATTATAAAAAGAAAAATGGCAATTATGTATCAACTTTATATATATGATGCTCATGAAAATATTGTTGCTAAGATTGAAGAAAATCCTAAATCAGCTATTTTTTTATTTATAAAAATGAGGAATATATTGGTGCTGTAGAAAAAGAGTTTTCTTATTTTATTCCTTATTTTTTAGTGGATTATCGAAAATGGAATGTTGGTGGAGAATATGTTGAATATAATTATGAAGTAAAAGATGAAAATGATTATCTTATTGGAAGAATTGAAAAAAGATCATGAAATATTTTAGATACATATGATATTTCAGTTGATTTAAAGGAAGATATTTTAAATTTCGTCATTTTAACAACTGTAATAGATATTGAAAAAGCAAGAAGAAATAGACATTATTAAAAATTGGAGGGAATCTTATGAAACTATTATTTAAACAGCGTATTTTTTCATGGCTAGACAGTTATGATATATATGATGAAAAGGGGGAAACTGTCTATACAGTGAAAGGACAACTCAGTTTTGGACATAAACTTTTTATTTATAATAAGTATGGTGAACATCTTGGTACGATCAAAGAAGAAATATTAACGTTTTTACCACGTTTTGCTTTATATGAAAATGATGAATATATTGGTAAAATTACCAAAGAGTTTACTTTCTTTAAACCTAAATTTATTTTAGATTATAAAGATTGGCAAATAGAAGGAAATTTTTGGGAATGGGATTATCAGATCGTGGATTATTCAGGAAATATTATTGGTTTAATTAATAAAGAAATCTTTCATATGAGTGATACATATTCTTTAACAATAGAACATGACGAAGATGCTTTTTATGTTTTAATGATTGTTCTTGCGATAGATGCTCAAAAATGTAGTCGAAATAAATGATTGTAAGTCAATCATTTTATTTTCTTAAAAAATTAGCACTCTGTGCTTGACTATGCTAAAACAAAGTAATATACTATCTTTAGCATTTAAACAATAGGAGTGCTAAAGGAGGATATATTATGGCAGAAAAAAAACAATTTAAAGCAGAATCGAAAAGATTATTAGACTTAATGATTAATTCTATATATACACATAAGGAAATCTTTTTAAGAGAATTGATTTCTAATGCAAGTGATGCAACAGATAAACTTTATTATAAAGCGTTAACAGAAAATATTTCTGAAATCAATAAAAGTGATCTTACAATTGATTTAGCTTTTGATAAAGAAAATAGAACATTGACTGTTACTGATCATGGTATTGGAATGAATAAAGAAGAACTAGAAGAACATTTAGGTACGATTGCTAATAGCGGTTCTTTCAAATTTAAAAATGAAACTGAAAGTGATGATATTGATATCATTGGGCAATTTGGAGTTGGTTTCTATTCAGCATTTATGGTAGCTAAAAAAGTTGAAGTTTCATCAAGAGCTTATGGTAGTGATCAAGGATATACTTGGGTATCTGAAGCAAGTGATGGTTATGAAATCTTTGAAACAGATAACTTACCAACAGGAACAACAATTAAACTTTATTTAAAAGATAATACAGAAGAAGAAAATTATGATGATTATTTAGATCAATATCATATTGAATCTCTTGTTAAAAAATATTCTGATTATGTACATTATCCAATTAAAATGGATGTGACAACATCTAAGAAAAAAGAAGATAGTGATGAATATGAAGATGTCGTTGAAAATAAAACATTAAATTCAATGGTTCCTTTATGGAAAAGAAATAAAAAAGATATTAAAGATGAAGAATATAATGAATTCTATAAAGATAAATTCAATGATTTCTCTGATCCAATGAAAGTTATTCATACATCAGTAGAAGGAAATGTTTCTTATGATGCATTGTTATTTATTCCAAGTCAACCACCGATGAATTTCTATTCAAATGATTATGAAAAAGGTTTACAACTTTATAGTCGAGGTGTCTTTATCATGGATAAAGCAAGTGATTTAATTCCAGAACACTTTAGATTTGTTAAAGGGTTAGTTGATTCACAAGATTTATCATTAAATATTTCAAGAGAAATGTTACAACATGACCGTCAATTAAAAGTCATCGCTGATCGTATTGAAAAGAAAATCCAAAGTGAACTTACAAATATGTTGAAAAAAGATCGTGAAACATATGAAAAATTCTTTAAAAACTTTGGGTTACAATTAAAATTTGGTATTTATCAAAGCTATGGAATGTTAAAAGATAAATTACAAGATTTACTTTTATTCTACTCTGGTAAAGAAGAAAAAATGATTACTTTAAAAGAATATGTTGAAAACATGAAAGAAGGACAAACAGAAATCTACTTTGCAAGTGGTGAAACAAAAGAAAAGATTTCTCATTTACCTCAAGTAGAAGCTGTTAGAGATCGTGACTATGATGTTTTATACATGATGGATAATGTTGATGAATTTATGATTCAAATGATGAGAGATTATGATTCTAAAGCTTTCAAAAACGTTGCTCAAGGTGATTTAAACTTAGATAGTGAAGAAGAAAAGAAAGAATTAGAAAAAATCAATGAAGATAATAAATCATTATTAGAATCTTTAAAAGAAGCTTTAAAAGATAAAGTAGTTGATGTTAAAGTATCAAATAGATTAAAATCTCATCCAGTATGTTTAGTATCTGATCAAGGTGTATCTTTTGAAATGGAAAAAGTATTAAATGCAATGCCTGATGGTCAAGATGTTAAAGCAGGTAGAATTCTTGAAATCAATCCAAATCATGATATTTTCAAGGCAATTCAAAATGTTTATCAAAATAATGCAGATAAGATCAATGATTATGCTTCATTGTTATTCGATCAAGCATTATTGATTGAAGGATTATCTATTGAAGATCCAGTAGCTTTTTCAAATAAGATTTGTGAGCTTATGATTGAATTAAATAAGTAAGGCTATCATTCGATAGTCTTTTCTTTTATAATAAAAGTAGGAGAGTGAAAATTATGGAGTTACAAAATGTTTTACAACAAAGAAGAAGTATTCGTAAATATAAACAACAACCTGTGGAAAAAGAAAAAATTGAAGAAATGATTCAAGCAGCTATCTATTCAGAAAGTTGGAAAAATAGTCAAACACCACGATATCATGTTATTCAATCAAAAGAAATGTTGGAACAATTTAAGAAAAAATGTTTACCTGAATTTAATCAAAAAAATATAGCTGATGCACCTGTTTTAATTGTGACAACATTTGTTAAAGATCGTGCAGGTTTTCAAAGAAACGGAAGTCCTGACAACGAATTACAAAATGGTTGGGGTGTTTATGATTGTGGATTAGCTAATCAAAACTTAATTCTTAAAGCAACTGAACTTGGTTTAGGAACACTTGTTATGGGAATCAGGGATGAAAGAGCGATCCGTGATCTTTTAGAAATACCTGTACAAGAAACAATTGTTTCTGTCATAGGTGTGGGTTATCCAGATATTGAACCAAGTATGCCAAAAAGAAAAACAATAGAAGAAGTGAGTACGTTTTATTAATGAAGAAATTACTGTATAAAATTTGCAAACCACATCATAAATATAAAATCAATTTGGTTGATGTTTTATTGCTTATTGAACCGGTGGTGATGAATACGTCTTATTTTATGGTTGGAAGAATCTTTTTGCTTATAGCGTTAGTTCTTAACTATTTAGCACACTATCTTTATCATGATGATTATAGCGAATTTGAAAGACGTGTCCTTATTTCAACAATGATTATTATTGCTTTACTTCTTATCTATCTTATTATTACAGGTAAATAAAAAATCCACTTTGGGGTGGATTTTTTGTTTATTTATAAAACTCAATAATATTTTGATAATCATTTTTTAAACTGAAATTTGCAGAAACAAAATAGAAATGATTTTCTTTTTTATACAGTAAAGTATCATACGATGTATCAAGTTTAAAGAGATAAGTGTTTTTATCAATTTTAATAACAGGAACATCATCATACGTTTTTAAATAACGTTTAAAGAAAGTGTTTGTTTTGTCAGTTGATCTAAAACAATAATCTTTACTATACATGAGATCACCTTGGTTGTTTTCTTCAAAATAAGAAGTAGATTCAACGATAAAACTTTTAGTATATTTGTAGTTTGGATATTTTTTTAAATTTGTTTCTTTATCAAATGTTTGCAATGTTAAAATATTTTGATTTAAAGGAATATCTTTTCTATCAGTAATATCTAAAATACATCCAAGTATAGCAACTACACAAGTAACTATAGTCATAGCGTAGAAGATATGTTTAATAATCTTTCCAAAGCTTTTTTGACAGGCTAAAACAATTTTATAAAGGCAACGAATAAGAATTGTCGCAAATAGAAGAAGAGGTAAGTAATGAATTAAAATACTTCCATTTGTAAGAAATTCTTGAATCTGATTTTTTTGTAAAACAAGCTGTGCGACAAAAAAAGAAAGGAAAATCCATAAAACAAAATAAGTGGTTGCAGAGATTTTACGAGTACTTAAGTATTCATCAATTGCTTTTTGTCTTTCTTTAGGTAAAGCACGTTTATTATCTGTTGTAAAAATAATAAATTTTCCTATTTTACCATAATAATCAAACATTTGTTTTTCATATTCATTAATAAAATCATGTAATGCTTTTCTTTTAGGAGTTGCCGGTTTTTTGATTAGTAAATCTACATGGAAGTAGTAGTGTTTCTCATTTTTTTCAAAACGGCTGATTTTACCTAAAGAAGTAGGATTGTAACCTTGTTTAGATAACTCATTTAAAGTATTTTCTAATTGTTTATATTCAGTTATATCATAATCTAATAATTTATACATATGTGACTCCTTTGACTGTTACATCATAACAAAAATAGTCATGGAAATCCATGACTATTGATTAAATGCAGAATCAACTTCATAATCTGGTTTGAAGTTTTCTTCTTCTAACATATAAGATTCAGCAATGTTTTGGCAATGATCACCAATACGCTCTAAGTTAGATAAGATATCAACGTATGTAGAATTGACAATAACTGATTTTTCAGTTTTATTAGTAACACGTTGAATATGTCTTTGTTTTGCTTTTTTATTATAATAATCTAAATTACTTTCATGATCATCAACATAAATAATATCATCTAAATCATGTTTATCAAAAGCAACCATTGCATGATTCAACATTTCAATATCCATATTGATCATGGCGATAATGTCATCTTTAGCTTCTGATGAAAAATCATCTTTTTCATCATAAACAGCTTCAAAGAATTGAGTTAAGTTAATACATAAATCACCGACACGTTCTAGATCTTTAATTGATTTCATATCAGCAAAATATTCTTTTGAATCATGATCGTTTAATTGTTCGTGTGAAATAAGTAATAAGTATTCTGAAATCTTTTTATCTAATAAGTTGATTGCATTTTCTAATTCTTCAACTGTTTCTTTTGCAGTAGAACTTTTAGAAATAAAGTATTCTTTAACATTTTCACAAGCTTCAACAGTAATAGCACCCATTTCTAAAATCTTATTTTTAGCGATAGCTAAAGCATGAGAAGGGAACAATTGAACCACATGAGGATCTAATTCTGATAAATCCATTTGTAATTCTTTTGAATGATTTGGAATGATTTTTTTAATAATAACAACAATCTTATTAATAAATGGAAAGAACAAGATGGTTGTTACTATGTTAAAGATACCATGAGCTACTGCAAGTTGTAATTCAGGAGACATGGTACTTACTGAATTAATATATTGAATCAACATTGTAAATGGTGATAAAACAATCATAAATAAAACAGAACCAATGACGTTAAATAAAACGTGGAAGAACGCTGCTCTTTTAGCGGGAATAGATCCACCAATAGAGGCAAGAACCGCTGTAATCGTTGTTCCAATATTTGATCCAAATAAAAATGGTAAAGCAATATTTAAACCAATAGCGCCGGCACCATACATTTGTTGAACAATGGCAATCGTTGCAGCTGATGATTGAATCGCACATGTAAGAATTGTTCCACCAAGTAAACCAAGCCAAGGACTTTTCATTAAGAATTCTGTAATTTGTGTAAATTCTGGAACTTCAGAAATCATTGATAAATTGTTACCCATTAAATCTAATCCATAGAATAAACAACCAAATCCAAAAATAATTTGTGATAAGTATTTTGACTTTTTATTTTTAGAAAACATAGAAACAAACGCACCAATAATAATGAAATAAACCGCATATTTAGAAATCTTTAAACCAACTAAAACAGAAGTAATAACTGTTCCAATATTGGCCCCCATGATAATTCCTACTGCTTGATTTAAATTCATTAAACCAGAACGAATCAATCCAATTGTAAGGGCTGTTGTTCCTGAACTTGATTGAATTAAACACGTAACTAAAGCCCCAATTAAAATTCCTTTTACAGGACTTGAGGTGTATTTATCAATAATGTCCTTTAATTTATCTCCGGCATAACTTTTTAAACCATCACCCATATAATCGATACCAAATAAAAATAAACCAAGCCCTGCCAGAATTAAAGGCCAGTTGATATCTGCTAATGTCATAAAATCACACTCCTATACGTCTCATTTTAAAGGAATGTTAAATTTGTGTAAAGATTATGTTAAGTTTCTTTACAAAACCTTAACAATTCTTTTTGAAACAACTTTCAATCAATGTAATTATAGGCTTATAAAAAGGAAAAATAAGGAGTGTAGTAACAATATTGAAGAAGCCATGAATAAAAGCGAGTTGCAGACGAGGTGAAATAGGAATATAAAAGCGAAATGTTAAAAAAAGATGATAAAAAGGAGTCAGGAAAATCATAAAAAAAGTAGTTCCAATTACATTGAAGAGAAAATGAAAGAGGGCGGCTTTTTTGGCAGATGAATTGGTTTTAAGGGCAGAAAGAAAAGCGGTAATGGTTGTACCGATATTACAACCAAAGATATAAGGAATAGAAACATAAAGGGAAATGGCTTTTAAATGATACATTTGTTGGACAATAGCAATCATGGCACTTGATGATTGAATAAGAGCAGTTGTGATGGCTCCACCAAACATGGCTAGAATTGGATGATTTGTAAAAAGTGTTACTAATTTCATAAATTCAGGAAGTTTAGTAATAGCTTCAAGATGCATTGACATAAGTTCTAATCCATAAAATAAACAACCAAGCCCAAAAAGAATTTGTGCAAGACCTTTTATTTTAGGATGATTAGAAAATAATAAACAAAAAGCACCAATAATCAAAAAGAAAGAAGCATATTGAAAAAGATCAAAACCTACAATAATCGCTGTTATGGTTGTGCCAATATTGGCTCCCATAATAATGCCAATACTTTGCGAAAAGGTCAAGAGGTTTGCATTGATTAAACTCACTGTTAAAGCAGTTGTGGCAGAACTTGATTGAATGATACAAGTTATAAAACAACCAATTAGAATAGCCTTAAAAGTAGAAGAAGTACATTTAGCAAGAAGATTTTTTAAACGGGTTGATGAAAGTTCTTGTAAAGAAAGAGAAAGATAGTCGATACCAAATAAAAAAAGTGCCAGACCGATTAGAATAGAAGTCCAAGAAACTTGGTTCATGAAAAAGCCTCCTTTTTCATATTTTAAAAATAATCATTTTTAACTAGAAAAAATAATCATTCTTTGTAAAAATATATGAAGGAGGTGTTTTAATATGAAAGGAAGATGGAAGAAATTTTTATCTTATTATACAAACTATAAGGTTTTGTTTTTTAAAGATATGTTTTGTGCGATGGTTTCGGCAGCTATCACACTTGTTTATCCTATGATTACACGCTATATTACAGGAACGATTTTAAATCAACCAAAAATTGATTATTCTAAAATTTATTTATTAGGGATTTTTATGCTTTGTTTGATCGTTGTTGAATATTTTTGTAATTATTTTATAGGTTATCTAGGACATGTCATGGGTGTCTATATGGAACGAGATTTACGTAATGAGTTATTTAGTCATTATCAAAAATTATCTTTTCGCTTTTATGATGAACAAAACACAGGACAATTGATGTCACGTCTAACGAATGATTTATTTTCTTTAACTGAACTTTATCATCATGGACCAGAAGATATTGTCATTTCAATTATTAAGTTTATAGGGGCCTTTATTTTACTTTCCTATATTAATGTTAAGCTGACTTTAATTTTATTTGCAATCTTACCATTTATGTTTTTATTTGCTTGGTATTATAATAAAAAGATGAAAACAGCTTTTAAAAGAAATAAAGAGAGAATTGGTGATATCAATGAACGCATTGAAGACAATTTATCAGGAATTCGTGTTGTTAAAAGTTTTGCGAATGAAGATCAAGAGTTAGAACGTTTTGATAAACAAAATGGACATTATGTAAGTGCTAAGAAAAATAGTTATTATTATATGGGAAGATACAATGCAGGACTTACTTCTTTTACAAGTTTAATTACAGTATCGGTTATCTTTTTTGGAACCTTATTTATTTCTTATGGAAGTATTAATGTTGCAGATTTAATTGCCTTTTTACTTTATGTCACGAACTTAATAGATCCTGTAAAAAAACTTTTAAACTTTACTGAACAATTTCAAGAAGGTGTTACTGGTTTTGAACGTTTTATGGAAATATTAGAAATTGAACCAGATATTCAAGATACAAAAAATGCAGTTGTATTACAACATGTTGAAGGGAATGTCATGTTTGATCATGTTTCATTTCGCTATAATGAACAAACACCTTATGTGTTAAATAATATTAACTTGGATGTAAAACCAGGAGAGTATATTGCTTTTGTTGGTTCATCAGGAGTTGGTAAAACAACGATTTGTTCTTTGATTCCTCGTTTTTACGAAGCAACGAAAGGAAATGTCTTGATTGATGGAATCAATGTCAAAGAAATCAAACAACAATCTTTAAGAGAAAATATTGGGATTGTTCAACAAGATGTTTACTTATTTACAGGAACCATCATGGATAATATTCGTTATGGAAATTTAGAAGCGAGTGATGAAGAAGTCATTGCAGCCGCTAAAAAAGCGAATGCTCATGATTTTATTATGGAATTAGAAGAAGGTTACGATACGGATTGTGGACAACGTGGAGTCAAACTTTCAGGTGGACAAAAACAACGTATCTCGATTGCACGTGTTTTCTTAAAGAATCCACCAATTCTTATTTTTGATGAAGCAACAAGTGCATTAGATAATGAAAGTGAAGGTATTGTACAAGAATCTTTAGAAAAATTATCTCAAGATCGTACAACTTTTGTTATTGCGCATCGTTTATCAACGATTAAAAATGCCAAACATATTTGTGTTTTAACGGAAAATGGCATCGAAGAACAAGGAAACCATGAAGAATTGATGAAATTAAATGGAAATTATGCAAGATTATATAATATGCAATTTAAAGGAGAAAAGTAACATGGAAAGAAAATATATTTTTTTTGATATTGATGGAACACTTTTAGATGATAATCCAGGAGGAAAGATTTTAGAAAGCACATACCGTACGTTAGATAAGTTAAAAGAAAATGGGCATTTTGTTGCTA
>ENA-OPSV01002510-OPSV01002510.1-human-gut-metagenome-genome-assembly--contig:-NODE-2510-length-10610-cov-3.036191_pt1 | contig 10610 bp, 7 predicted proteins | sample MGYA00241460_ERZ501912 | MGnify/ENA primary metagenome ERZ501912 (study PRJEB25962, sample SAMEA2042402) | human gut metagenome | biome: human gut; feature: human-associated habitat; material: faeces...
AGGTCGTATTGTCGATCACCTCGGCCACCAGCAGGTCGTCGTCGCCGAAGTAGAGTTTGTTGCCTATGCGTATCTTCCTTGCCGGGTCCACGAGTACGTCCCACAGGCGCAGGTCGCGGTTCAGTTCTCTCAGCAGGAAGATTTCTATTTCCGCGCCTGTCTTCTCCTTGTTCCCGTAGAGCCTTGCGGGGAAAACCTTCGTGTTGTTGAAGATGAAGACGTCCTTTTCGTTGAAGTAGTCGATGATCTCCTTGAAGATGCGGTGCTCTATCTTGCCTGTTTTGCGTTCTACCACCATAAGCCGCGATTCGTCGCGGTTGTCGGCAGGATATTTCGCCAGCAGTTCCGGCGAAAAGTTGTAATTGTACTGTGAAAGTTTCATCCTTTATTCCCGGGAATTTATATAGCGATGTTTTGTCGTAAGCAACGTTGCGGCTTCTGTACAAACAGGGACCGAATAATTATTATACGAAAAAAAAACGGGTTTGTTTCACCCGTGCCGTTTTTTCCGTCAGTACCCGTGCTTCCCGCCCGGACAGGCTCCGGGGGTTGCCGCTGCATCCGGTGCCGTACATGGCTGGCCGTGCATCTCCTGCAGTTTCGGAAGCCTCCGATTCGATAACGGTTATTTCAGGATGTTTATTATTTCGTCCATGGAGTATCCCTCCTCGACAGTGAACCGGCCGCTGCGTGTCCGGCGGAGCGAGGTGAGGTAGGCCCCGCTGCCGAGCGCTTCGCCTATTTCGCGGGCGAGCGAACGGATGTAGGTACCCTTGCTGCACACCACCCGTATCCTGATGCGGGGCAGGTCGTATTCGAGCAGCTCCATGGCGTAGATGTTGATTGGGGCAGCCCGGAGTTTCACCTCTTCGCCTTCGCGGGCGTATTCGTAGGCACGCTGCCCGTCGATTTTCTTGGCGGAGTAGAGCGGCGGCATCTGCAGCCGTTCGCCGGTCAGGGCGGCGAGGGCCTGTTCCACCTCTTCACGCGTGATGTGTTCCCAGGGATAGGCGGCATCCTCCGGATGTTCCATGTCGAAACTCGGAGTGGTTGCGCCGAGTTTCATTTCCGCCACATACTCCTTCTCCTCGGCCTGCAACGCTTCCACCGATTTGGTGGCTTTGCCGAGGCATACGACGAGTACGCCCGTGGCGAGCGGGTCGAGCGTGCCCGCATGGCCGACCTTCAGGTTCCGCAGTCCGTTGTGGCGGAGCATGAACTTGACTTTGCGTACCACGTCGGTGGATGTCCAGCCCAGCGGTTTGTCCACGACGAGCACGTATCCCTCCCTGAAATTTGTCTCTTTGGAAAATGGTTCTTTCAATTCCGCTTGTTTTGTGTTTGGGTCAATGTCGTCCGCAGCCTAATGGAAAATACCGAATCCGATGGAAAGGAGGCCGACGGCGGCGCAGTAGACGGCGAACCAGGTGAGTTTGCCCCGGTTCACGATGCGAATCATCCAGCGGCAGGCGAGCGTACCGGTGAGGTAGGCTGCGGCGAAACCGCCCACGAGCTGCCACGTCCCGATGCCTTCTCCTCCCGTCGGCGCACCAATCAGCTCCAGCAGGTTCATGCCGATGATGGGAACGAGCACCATGAGGAAAGAGAATTTGGAGACTTCGCTCCGCTGTACTCCCAGCAGCAGACCGGTGGAGATGGTCGTGCCCGAGCGCGACAGACCGGGCAGGACGGCCAGTGCCTGTGCGAGGCCGATGATGAATGCGTTTTTGGGCGTTATCGTTCCGGTGCGCGGTTTGGCAAGTCCTGCAAAGGTCAGCAGGCACGCCGTGACGAGCAGCATGATGCCCACCAGCACCAGATTGGAGGTGAAGAGTCCCTCGATGGCGTCCTTGAAGAAGAAGCCGACGACGGCAATGGGTATCATGGAGATGAGCAGGTTGATGACATATCGGGTCTCCTCGTTCATCCGGAATCGGAACAGCCCTTTGAACAGCGCCACTATCTGACGGAAAAAGACGGTGATGGTGCTCAGCACGGTAGCCGCATGCACCGCCATGGTGAACTGCAGGTTGCTTTCGGCCTCTATGCCGAACAGGTAGTTGGCGATTTCGAGGTGGCCGCTGCTGCTGACCGGCAGGAACTCCGTGAGCCCCTGCAGGATGCCCATGATGATGGCTTCAAGTACCGACATGACCCTCTACTCCTTGAATTTTTTCATGATGGCGAACAGCTCGAATCCGAATCCGGCGAGTACCACCACCGGAGCGAGCGTGATGCGCCGGAAGCTGAACATCGAGTAGTCGAATACGTTCGGGTCGTCGCTGCCGCCTCCGCTCATCAGGATGAAACCGAGAATGATGATTCCCAGTCCGATGAGCATGAAAAGGTAGTTTTTGCGTCCGAGCGGCATGCGGGCCTCCGCCTCTTTCCGCTGTTCGGCTCCGTTTTTCGATGCGGCCGGTGCGCCGCCTTTTCCCTTTGTCGTCTGTGCCATATCTTACATATATTGACTCTGATTTTTCCGTCGTTTTCCCGTACCGGAATGCCGCATCGGCCCCGGTGAATCAGTAGAGATTGATTTTCGTGGTGTTCATCCGGACGAACTTGTTCACCGCGAAGAGGGTGAACAGCGCCGATATCAGAATCCCCAGCAGCAGCATACCGCAGAGGACGTAATAGACCGGTCGGCTCTCCGCCAGAAAGGTCACTTCGGGGAGCCCTTCGCCGAGTCCCGCCACGAGCGCGAGGAACATCGCCGCGGCGATGAGCCATGCATAGACGCCGTGGAGGATGCTACGCAGAAGGAACGGTTTCATGATGAACCATTTGGAAGCCCCGACGAGCTTCATCGTATTTATCAGGTAGCGTTTGGAATAGATGGTCAGGCGGATGGTGTTGTTGAGCAGGATGAGTGCAATGACCAGCAGGGCGCCTCCGAAGAGCAGCAGGACGAGATTGAACTTGTTGATGTTGGAGCCTATCTGTTCCACCACGGCCCGCTGATAGACCACCTCTTCGATGCCGTTCCAGGAAGCGGCCTCCTTTTCGAACTTGCGGACATAATCCTTGTCGGAATACTGTGCGTGCAGTTTCACTTCGTAGGCATCGGGCAGGGGATTGAAGGCGAGGAACTCCACGAAGTCGCTTCCTATCTGTTCCTTGAAATTCTCCGCAGCCACTGCCTTGGGGACGAATGTCACCTCCTTGACGGCCTCGTGGGCACCTAGCTCCCGGCCTATTTCGGCAATCCGTTCGTCGGACGTGCCCTGCTTTATCATCAGATGGATGGCCACGTTCTCCTTCATCAGGTCGGTGGCCCGGACGGCGTTGAATATGAGGTAGCCGACGCTTCCGAGCAGGAACAGTACGAGTGCGATGCTTATCGTGGAGATGATGTACGAGTTGCGTACTTTACGCCTGAGGCTTTTCGTGTTTTCGGCTTTAGCCATGGTTTGATACGGTGTTTGTTGTCCCTCCCCGTCTTCTTACGCTTCCGGGAGGATATTATTGTTCTCGTTCCGGTCTTTTTTACGCCGGTCGTCCCATACCGCATAGATTGCCGCTGCGGCGAATCCGATGAGGATGATGAGCGAGCCTGCGAGTGTCACGGCTGATGCCTCGCGGAACTTCGGCGCACGGAAGACGAACTCCACGGTGTGGTGTCCGGCCGGCAGCGCCATGGCCCGCAGTACGTAGTCGGCCCGGAAGTAGGGCGCCTCCGTGCCGTCCACATAGGCTTTCCAGCCCTTGTCGTAATATATTTCGGAAAATACGGCGATGCCTTCCGTTGCCGAATCGTATTCGTAGGTGAGCCGGTTCACCCGGTAGTCGGTCAGCCGGATGGAGGCGGCGGTGTCTGCCGTGCCGGTGACCGGCAGCCGGTCGGCCACGGCCTGCCGTTTGGTGTCGATGCGGTTCAGCGCATCAATCTCTTCGTTCGGGGTATCCGACGGTATCACCTCCGCAACGAACCATGCGGCCCCGTTGGCGTCGGGATTGAACTGCGCTTCCAGCCGTCCGGACATCTCCGGAACGATGAAATAGCGCGTGTTGAGCATGTTGTAGACCTCCATGTTCATCGGTACGAGATGCCGGTCGATGAGGTCCTGATAGCGCTGCAGTTTGGCACCGTGGTATCCTCCGACGGAGCGGTGGAAGTAGGAGGTCGTGGCGTCGCTGAAGGTGTTCACCGCAAAGTTGGCCACCCGATATCCCGGTGTGGTATCTTTCAGTATCTCCTTGTCCGCCTCCGTGGGATAGAGTTGCGTGCGCCGTGCCGGAACGAAGTCGTCCCACGAGAGGTAGCGCAGGTCTACGGGAATGAGGTCGAGGCAGACCAGCCCTGCGAAGCATGCGGTCAGGATACCCCGTTTCATCCGCCCTTTGGCGTAGAGCAGCACGAGGCCGGCCGAGACGAGGACGAAGAGCAGCGAGCGCCAGGCGTCGGCGCGGAGCATCTTCGCCCGTTCGGCGCTCATGGCGTCCGATACGTAATCGGCGAACTGCCGCGCCGTTGAAGCCGGAGTGGGCGGCGATATTGTAGAGCAGCGGGTAGTCTCCCGGAGCGGAGAAACCGAACATCTTCGGTCCGAAAAGGGCGAAGAGCAGGGCGATGCCGCCCGTGATGCCGGTCGCCCATGCGAGCCCGCGGCGTATTTTCCGTGCAGGGATTTCGCCTTTCCAGAGTTCCGAGAGCAGCAGGCAGGCCAGCAGGGGAAAGGTCCACTGGACGATGACGAGGGCCGTCGAGACCGCGCGGAACTTGTTGTAGCCGGGCAGTATCTTGAAGCAGAGTTCCGTGAACCACATCATGTTGCTGCCCCACGAGAGGAAGAGGGCGAGGAGGCTCACTGCCAGCAGCCACCATTTCCGGCTGCCGCGCAGAACGAACAGGCCGAGCACGGCGAGGAACACCACCGCGGCGCCGAGGTAGGTGGGGCCGGCCGTACCGGGCTGGTCGCCCCAGTAGGTGCCGATGGGCAGGTCGGCGGGACGGGCACCGAAATTGGCGAGAACTTCGGCCACCGGGCCGTCCGGCGAGAAGGGTTGTGCCGACGAACCTCCCATGAGGTTCGGGATGAACAGGTTGAAACTCTCCGTGCGGCCGTAGCTCCAGGCCGTGGCGTATTCGAGATCCAGCCCCCGCTGTGCCGCTTTGCCGCCGGCATCCCCCTCGGCGAGTTCCGAGCCGCCCCGCGTGGTGTCAGCGGCGTGCTGTGCGGTGAAGTAGAGCGGTGCGAAGTTGGACCCTACCGCCAGTACGGCGGCCAGCAGGAGCGCCCCCGACGCCTTCCAGAAACGCGGAAGCACCCGATGTCTGTACGACCGGACGAATTCGTTTATCAGCAGCGCGACGATGACCAGCAGGAAGTAGTAGGTGATTTGCGGGTGGTTGGCCGATATTTCGAGCGAAGCGGCCAGCGCCGCCAGCGCGGCCCCGAACCACAGGTGCCGTCCGCGGTAGGTGTAGACGATGGCTCCTATCAGCAGGGGGATGTAGGCCATGGCCCACACCTTGGAGATGTGGCCGGCTCCGATGATGAGTATCGTGTAGGTCGAAAAACCGTAGGCGAGTGCCGGAACGATGCCTACCCACGGGTTCACTTTCCACAGCAGCGTCATGAGCCAGAAGCAGAGCATGGCCGTGAAGATGAGCACGGCCGGTTCGCCCATCGCCCGCACGGGCAGCTTCGAGGCGTGGCGGATGAGCCATGCCGGCACCTTGAAGTCAATCATGTAGGAGGGCATACCGCTGAAGGAACTGCCCGTCCACTGGGGGTCTTCGCCGTATTGCTCTACGTGCCGTTCGATGTCGGCACTCGCTCCGACGTACTGGGTGACGTCGTGCATGTCGAGTTTCTCCCCGCTGAACTGGGGGGCGAAGTAAAGCATCGATACCAACAGGAATATGACGGGGGCCGCGACGTATGGCAGCCAGCGGAGGGATTTCCCTTTTTTGTCCATAACGGGCTTGTGTTTTCGTATCCCGCAAAGTAACGAAAAATAGTTGAGATTATGAACTGCGGTATCCCGGCTATTGTGTCCTGTTGGCGTATTTCCCGGTGCCGGAGCGGGGTTTTTCGACGGAAATGTGCGTAAAATATCTCCGAAGGGGAGGACGCAGGCGGATTCTCTCGGAATTTTGCACTACCTTTGTGCGTTCGGTCGGAACGGCATGGATAGGTTGAGTGAAATAAGGGAACCGCTCGAAAAGGTGTTCGGGGAGTATGAGGAGTTCATGAAACGGGCCCTGTACAGCGACAACAGGTTCGTCGCGGGCATCATGGATTATATCGTCTCTTCGCGCGGCAAGGGTATCCGGCCCTTGCTGGTCTTTCTCTGTGCCGGTATCCATTCCCGGTTCGGAATCGGCAAGCGGGCCTATCTGGCCGCCCTGATGGTGGAGATGATACACAACGCCTCGCTCGTTCACGACGACGTGGTGGACGGTTCCGATACGCGCCACGGCAAGCCTACGGTGCATCACCGATGGGACGCGCGCGTTTCGGTGCTTTCCGGCGATTATATCCTCGCACGGAGCTATTCGCTCGGCATGCAGAGTGCCCAGTTCGACATCGTATCCTATATTACGGCCGGCATTTCCGAACTTGTTGAGGGCGAGCTCATTCAGAGCGAAATCAACGGTAGCCGCCGCGTCTCGCGCGAGGCATACCTCGACATCATCTTCAAGAAAACGGCTATCTTGATGGGGGTCAGCAGCGGCGCGGGAGCCATGGCTGCGGGGGCTGCTGCCACGGAGGTGGGGATGGCCCGTCAGATAGGACTTGATTTGGGGATGGCCTTTCAGATTAAGGACGATATCCTCGATTATGCACCCTCCGAACAGACCGGCAAGTCCTCCTGCGCCGACCTGCGCGAAGGGAAGGTCACACTTCCGCTGATAGCCATTTTCGAACGGTGCGGCGACGAAGAACGAGCACGCATCATGGAGAAAGTGAAAGCTGCGGGCGAAAATCCCGGGCTTATCGAAGAAATCTCGTCGTTCGTCCGCCGCGAAGGGGGTATCGAGGCCGCCGAGAGTGTCATGGAGGAGTACCTCGGGCGGGCTCGCAGCATCATTGTCACCTATCCCGATTCCGTTTACCGCCGTTCGCTCGAACTGCTCTGCGACTACATCGGCGACCGGGAGCGGTAACCGGCGGATTCCTTTTTTCGGCGGAGCCGTATTCGTCCTGAATCCTTGAATTTTCCGTTTTTGTTTCTTCTTCTGTGACGGGGTGCCCTGTGCAGGTTCGTTGCTTTTTGTGGTGATGTCCGGCGTTTTCCGGTCATTGTCATACGTCGTGGGGCGTTTGTCGTCCTGCAATGTGTCGCTGCGCGGAGTGACTTTGCGGTCGGGTGGAGGATTCCGCTGACAGATGCCGGAGTATGTCCGTCGGTTACGGTCGGCCGGTCGTAATGATACGCGCGGCCGGAGGCGTGTCTGTCGGGCGCAGTCCCGTATCGGATGGGGTATATGGGGCGTGTGGCAGGCTGCGGTATGCTTGGGGATGGCGTTTCCGGGGGTGCCGGTCGGCGCAGTGAGACGGACTTACGGGGAATGGTCAGGAGGTTGCGGCGGCATGCGGTCGATACCGATATGGCAAGACGTGTTGCCGCGTTCGAATCGCTGTGCGGGATGGTTAGAGAGAAAGACAATGCCGCTTGCCGGGGGCGGGTGCTGCCGGACCGGATGTGCGGGGATGCTCTCCGTCGCGGAGGGGCGGCCCGTCAGGGCAGCCAGCCGATGAGGCTGTCGCCGCGGTGCGCCTCGCGCCAGGCCGTGAGGCCGGCATAATCCCTCACTCCGCCGGAGAGTACTGCCGCGTAATATTCCGCTCCGATGACGGACTCCGTGTCGGGGGTTTCGTATTTGAGCCGCAGAATGGCGTCGCGCGTCTCTTCGGTCAGGACGGCGCCGATGCGTGAGGCCATGCGTTCGGCGAAGCCATCGTAGGCCGAACCGCGCCGGATGTGTATCATGTCCATTTTCCACATGCGTCCGTCCCGGTCGCGGTAGGCGGCGTGCCATTCGATGCACTCCTCTTCGGTGTCGATGAGATTGGTGTATTCCATCCGGACGATGCCCGGGTGCGAGGCGATTCGGGCCGCCGCCCGGAAACTCTCCTTTATCGACAGCGTATCGGTGTAGACGTGCATGTCGATGTCCAGCTTCTTCATCATCAGCCCCGTGGAGAGGCTGCCGATGAGGTTCGCCTGTGCTCCGATTGCCTCCCAGCTTTCGACCAGCTGCGTTTCGGCGATTATCTCCCGGCCCCGTCGCTGATTGGCTTCGGCCATCTTTCTGTAATCTTCCATTGTCGTTGCTTTTTGCGGGGCGCAAAGATATGGAAAATCGGGGAAAAGGTCCGTTCGGTAGTTGCCCGATGTAAAAATCGGAGCGTATTTTGGGGACGGATAGCAGGAAATTCGATGACTACGGTCGGACGACAGCGTTCATTCCGCTCTCCGACCGTAACGACCAGGCCGTATCGTGTGCCGATATCGGTGGATGTGCAGGAGCGTTTAGCTGGAAGTCGTTTCGATGACGAGTAATTTATATTTCCGCAGCCTGCTGTGTAATTGAGAAGGTTACTGCGGAGGTGCCGCATGTGAAGGTAATCTCGGCTGCCCGTTGTACCGGGGCTGCGTTTTCAGCGACGGTTACGGTGAGGGAGTGTTCTCCGGCTTCGCCCGCGGCCTGTGAGAGGACAATCCATTCGACCTCGTCGGTTATTTCTGTCTGCCATGGGCCGGAGGCGGAGAATGCGAGGTCGATTTCGCCGCCTGCTGCGGGGAGGGTCAGGGCCTGCGGGGTACCGTCGGCAAATATGAGCGAATCTTCGTCTTCGTCTTCATCTTCATCTTCGTCCCCGGTGCCGTTTCCGCTGTCGTCCGTCGCTTTTTGCGTGATTCTTGCTTGGACCTCGTCCTTTCCGCAGGTAATCGTTATGAGTGCGGTGCGGTCCGAGTTGTTTTCGTTTGGAAGCAGTGCGATGTGCATGGAGTAGGTTCCGCCTTCGTCCCCGCTTTCGGGCGATACGGAGAGCCATTCGGGAATGCGTTCCTCGCCCGGTTGGGATATTGCAGCCTGCCAGGCATCCTGGGTGATGAAGTTGATAGTGGTTTCCCCTTCGGTGCTTTCGGCAGAGACGGTTTGTATGAGCTGCGAGGTGTCCGGTACGCTGATTTGTCGGTCGAGCAGCGATTGCAGTTGTTCGCATCCGGTCAGTAGCAGGAGAGCCGATACGCTTGTCAGGTACAATCTTTTCATAAGGTCTAATTGGTTACTGTACGGGAACCGGTCGGGTTCTCGGAAATCGTGTTCAAGGCGCGAAATTAGCGTTTCGGATGATAAAAGTCAATATTATAAATAAGTGTAAATTATGTTGTTCGGTCTTCGTTGTCGGGAAAGTGCGGGATGTGGGGGCGGAATGCAGCCGTTCGCCGGTACGTTGTCCCGGCAGGCATGGGTCGAATCGACATGCAAAAAACAGGGGCCCCGGCAGAAGAAGCGCAGGAGTGTCGGTCAGAGCGTCCTGAGGATTTCGATAAGGAATTTCCAGAACTTGTCCACGGTCGCTATTTCGAGGCGTTCGTCGGGCGAGTGTACGCCGCGCAGCGTCGGGCCGACCGATATCATTTCGAGCTTCGGATATTTTTCGAGGAAGAGACCGCACTCCAGTCCCGCGTGGATGGCGCGTACTTTGGGCCGCGTGCCGAACAGGCGTTCGTAAGCCGTCTCCGCCACTCGGAGCAGCCTGCTCGACGGGTCGGGGTTCCAGCCCGGATAGCCTTCGCCGTGCTCGACTTCGGCACCGGCCAGCCGGAAGGCCGCTCCGACGGAGGCTGCGGCATCGGCCTTGGCGCTCTCCACCGAGGAACGCTGCGAGGAGGTCACGACGATGCGCCCTTCGTCGGCGAACTTGACCGATGCGAGGTTGGTGGAGGTTTCCACGAGGCCAGGCATTGAACGGCTCATGGCGAGCACGCCGTTGGCCACGCCCTGCAGGGCGAGCAGCAGAGAGCGCTGGGTGCCGGCATCGATGACTGTCGCCGGTTTGCCGGCCTCCCTGACCTCCAGCCGGACGCCCGCGTCCGTATATTTATACTCTTCGGCGAAGGTCGCGGCGAACTGTCCGGTCAGTCGGCGCATCTCGTCCGCTTGCCCGGCCGGGACGCCGAATACCGCATGCGCTTCGCGCGGAATGGCGTTGCGCAGATTACCCCCGTCGAACGAGGCCAGACGCAGGCCCATACGTTCCGTTCCGGCCAGCAGCAGGCGCGTGAGCAGCTTGTTGGAGTTGCCGAGTCCGTCGTTGATGTTGTCGCCCGAATGGCCGCCTTTGAGACCGGAGATGTCGGCCTGCATCCAGGTCATCCCTTCCGGGGCGGGTTCTTCGCGGTAGCGGAAAGTCGCTACCGTATCGACGCCGCCGGCGCAGCCGATGAAAATCTCGCCGTCGTCTTCCGAGTCGAGGTTGATGAGGTAGCGGCCCGAGAGCATGTCGCTGCCGAGGTTGAACGCACCGGTAAGGCCCGTCTCCTCGTCCACCGTGAATAACGCTTCGAGGTCGGGATGCTCTACACCCTCGGCCGTGATGAGTGCCAGGGCGGTGGCCATGCCGATGCCGTCGTCGGCACCGAGC
>ENA-OPSV01002514-OPSV01002514.1-human-gut-metagenome-genome-assembly--contig:-NODE-2514-length-10596-cov-1.582298_pt1 | contig 10596 bp, 6 predicted proteins | sample MGYA00241460_ERZ501912 | MGnify/ENA primary metagenome ERZ501912 (study PRJEB25962, sample SAMEA2042402) | human gut metagenome | biome: human gut; feature: human-associated habitat; material: faeces...
CGGTTGAACTTGTCGAAATCCAGCCAGAAAATATAACCGCCGTTGATTGTCCGCAGTGAGTGGGTAACTTCTCTTGTCTTTTTATTGATAATGACGATATTATCTCTGACAGCTGCATAGATATTCCTGCTATCCGACTGTATACTTGTGATACTCGGAAATAACTGGGGAAGGTGACAATAATCCCATATCACCTCTTTAGTTCTGATATCGAAACTGCTCAATCCGCCAAACTTGCTTCCCATATATACATGGCCATCCTTGCTGTAATGTACGGAACTGATAAACTCGGAACCGATACTTGTATCGGACGTTCTGAAAGGACTGTATCTGACAGTCTTGAAAAAACGGGCCCTTGTATTGGCATAAGACACGCCTGCGGTCCAGGCGGATACCCATAGATTATTGTCCCTGTCGAGGAAGATATTGTTGATGTCACTTCCTACCGAATAGGGATTGGACGGTGAGTGCTTATGTTCCATGACAGAGGTGGACTCATTGCTTTTCCATACTTGGAAAAGTCCTTCGTTTGCTCCTATCCATACATATTCGGGGTCAACACATAAGGACAGTACCCCACCCGGAGTATGGAACATGACCTGCTTGGCAAGTGTATAACTGCCGTCGTTTTAGCCAGATGTTCCTGATAGATGATCCATAAATCTCCGTTATCATAACAAATATCCCTGACTCCCGATCCTATGTTATTATTGATATTGCCAGAAAACTTCAATTCTCCCTCAGCGTCAACCTTGTAGGCGGACAGATACCTTTTTCCCGAAATCCAGGTATTCCCCAGGCTGTCTGTTGCCACCTTCGGGTTCAACTCGTCGGAAATATAATTGTAAGTGTCTCCTATCTTTCTGGCAGAAATGACCGGTTCCCCGTTATCTTTTCCGGAAGATTCAATCTTTACCAATCTGATTTGGTTATCCGATATGAGCCATAACTGATTACCAATGCCCTGCTTGAGCACCCTGACTTTGGAATAAAAGGCGGGATCGGGTTGAGCCTCTGTCCGGTAACTGACAAATTGCTTGGTTCTGATATCAAAACAAGCCAGTCCGGCTTCCGTAGCCAGCCAGATATAGCGACCTACTATCTGAATACTATAAACCCTGTTATAATAGACTGAATTTATAATACCGTTTTCGTACTTGTAGGAATCAATGGAATATCCGTCGTACCGATTAAGCCCTCTATGGCTTCCGAACCACATATATCCTAAGGAGTCTTGTACGATACAGGTCACGTTATCGTGTAGCAGTCCCTCGTTTCTGGTCAGATGACGGAACAGGAGTTCTTCCTGTGCATTGCCGGTTATGAATGCACAGGAAAGAACGATAAGTGACAGAATGATTTGTTTATAATATCTCATAAGCAAAAAACGTCTGTGTTATGGACGAACGGTTATGTCAATGGTAGAGAACTGAGTGTTGTAATCATATTCACTTGCATGAATATTGTTTCCTACATTGTCTTTATACCCGCTATCCGAATAGTTTTTCATACTTGTATTGGTGCCTATTACGACTACCTGATAATTACCCGGTTGCGTATACGTATATTGATATTTTAATATTCCGGAGTTGTCATTGATGTTCAGAGACTGGCCTGTGGAGAACGGAATATAGTCTATATCACCATAACTTGCGGAAGCTATGTAGTAATCGCCTAAATATCCGGCATTATTACTAGGGGTAAATAAGATCTGTATGTATGACAATGTACCCATCGTTTTTCCCGTAGCTCCCTGCCAGGCGTCTATAACACTCGACAAGTCAACGGAGTAGTCCGTAAACGCGGTATTGGGATTCCAGTATATGTCCCAGACGGTTTCATCTCTGAATATAACCTCCGTTTCGCCGACTCCAATGCCGCCGAGGCGGATGACTACCTGAAAGGTTGTGATGTCCGGACGCTGCTCTCCCGAACTGACATCTTCCAGGATGTCTTTGTCGAATCTCATCCGTAAATTCAGCTTTTTGTTTGTTCCCAGTTTGGCGTCCGTATGCAGGCGGAGTGCCTGATACCACCATTCGGGATGAACGGATGTGATTTTCAGTACATTCTGCTGAATGGACTCGTCATACTCGATTTCGGCTTCCGAACCTATCAGGTTATCACCACTGCCTGCGTTCACAACTTCTGCGAGATTGTCCGTAATGGAAGTGGAACCGGCGGGTGTATCGGCAAAGTTACAATTATACGGTGTAATTTCCGGATCGATAGGGCGATAATTGTTGTTTTGTAAATCATCGTTGGTTTTTCCTTGCAGCAGATAGTAGGCACTGCTCTTGTAGTCGTGCCCGTCGTCTCCGGTGTAAATGGATACGGCCATTGCATTATGCCGGATACTGAATGTAACGGGTTCTCCTACCTTTACCTCTGTCTTGTCTGCGCTGGCGGAGATATGTAAGCTGGGGGCTTTCTCTTCATTGCACGCAATAAATGTAGTTGCTGCGAGCAGAAGTATGAATTTAGTATAGGTTGTTTTCATTCTCTTATCGTTTTAAGTTGACACAAAAGATTAATATCCCGGGTTCTGAGTCAGGTTCTTGTTCACATCTATTTCACTCAAAGGCACGGGCAATAACATATTGCGGGATTGGATATTCTCCGGAGCTCCGGGAGTTGTGATTTCCCGTTCCGTATTACTGATGAACGGGTTATATTGCCGCCATGCCTGCATCTGCTTTACCAGGATACCGCGGCGGACGAGGTCGCACCACCTGTCGGTCGACTCGGCTACTAGTTCGCGTGCCCGTTCGTTAAGTATTTCAGTTCTGAAGGCTGTATAATCATCGCCGTATCTGTTATACTCCCAGGCAGTTCTCACTCCGTCGTAGATATAACCGTATGCTCCGGGTTTCCAGTCGGGTACACATTCGTCTACTTCGGTAGCATAGTCGGTAATTAATTTACGGGGCAGTACATCCTGGTGCATAATGCCTTCGTTGGCGATTCGCGAACGTTTGCGCACAAGGTTGACAGCGTCGTAAGCAGACTGTATGGAGATTCCGCTCATGTCCATTCCTGAAGAAGGTCGGTAGTCGCCGGGAGCATGGTTGACTTCGTTGTATGCTTCCGCGTACATCAGTAACACGTCCGCATAGCGGAGCAGAGGTTCATCCATACCGAAGTTGGTGTAATTGTATGATGAAGGGTCTGCCAACGGATATCGTCTGAATTTGCCGATACTCCATTGAAGCCAGTTATTGTTTTCCGTGGCCTCGCTCAGCTTCTGGTCGCCCCTTGTGTCCCAATACATCTTGTAGTCCCAGCCCCATAACGTTCCGTCATCTTGTATGGTCATTCGCGGGCAGTTCCATAAACGGCGGATAGAGTCGCTCGGTTCATACATCATGCGGTGGTAGTCCGAACTTGAGATGTTATCCCACGAACCTCCGAGGTTCTGGTTGCCTCTGATACCGAACATCATGCCTGTCCATGTTCCCGTGTCGTCACCTGTCAACCCCTGAACACACCACAAAACTTCATCCGGTGCCTTGTCCCGGGTCTTGGCATTGAATACATCCGGATAATAGTCCACCAGTTTGTAACGTCCGCCTTGAATAACAGCACTTGAATGTTCGAGTGACTTCTCGAAATTGTCGGCTGCATTGCCTAGTATTTCTTTTCCGTCCCGTTGCGCTACGCTACCCAGCCATAAATATACTTTAGCCAGGAAACCATGGCAGGCGTCTTTGGTCAATCTGCCGTATTGATAGCCTTTTGAAGTGTCGCCCTTGTCCATTGTGTGACTGATACAGTATTCGAAATCCTCTATGATTTGCCGGAATACTTCTTTCTGCGGAGTGCGTGTCACCTCCAGTCCGTCAAGAGATTTGGTATCGGTCAATACCAGCGGCACATCACCAAACCACCTGACAAGGTCGAAATACAGGAAAGCACGGATGCCATGTGCCTGTCCGACATATCTTTCCCAGTTGTTGATTTTCTCTTTGTTGGCAGTCACGTTGTCTATCACAGAATTGCAGTCTTTTATCACTGCATAGTGATTTTGCCACATACCGGCGATATATGTGTTCTCAGAACCGTATGTGAAGTTACTTAGTCCGCTTGCTTCGTCCCAGCTTGCGCGTTTCAGCAAGTCGTTGGGGATTTGCTTTATATTGTATCCCGTCACCCACGAATCGGATAATCTGCGGTAAACACCATTAATGGCTTGCCGCGCATCGGATTCACTGTTGTAGAAATTGTCAGTTGTCAGTTTGCCTTTGGGGTCTTCTTCCAGAAAATCGGAGCAGCCACAAATGTTCAGGCATACAAGCATTGCAATTAATATGTTAAACTTATTCATGTACTTGTTCTTTTATGATTAAAACCCTAGTTCGATTGAAAGCGAGAAGGAGCGTGGTCTCGGGTACGGGCTCATGTCGAGTCCGGGAGCCAGACGGGCTACTGTTCCGTAACCGGTATTTGCCTCGGGGTCGAAGCCGGAGTAACGGGTCCAGAGCCATAAGTTCGTTCCGGTCAGTGCTATGCGCATTTTGGAGAGGCCCATTTTGCCGGTTAACTTGGCGGGGAAGGTATAGCCCAGAGTCAGGGTTTGCAGACGTAAGAATGAACCGTCTTCTACCAGGTCACTTCTAAGTACGCTTTCTCCCCAGGTTCCTCGGCCGTACAAAGGATAATTATTAGTGGGGGTGTTGGCAGACCATACATCTTTGTAGACACTCTTCAGGACGTTGTTGATACTAGTCGTTCCTACGAGATAGTAGGCGTTGCCGTTTACTACGTCGTTGCCGTATGACCAGCGGAAGAAGGCGTACAAGTCGAAACCTTTATAAGAGAATGTATTTCCGATTCCTCCTGTATGTTTGGGGTTGACATCCGCAATCGGTGTACGGTCGTTCGAGTCGATTACACCGTCTTTATTGACATCGACAACTTTGAGTTGTCCCAATCCGAGGTTAGGGCCGGGGTATCCGTTGATGACTTCGGTATCATTGTTGTAAGTTCCGTCGCTGATATAGCCGTAGTAGATACCTACCGGCATTCCTACTCTGAGCAGGACGTCACTGGTAATTTTGGCATTAATTCCTCTGTCGTAGAATTGCTGGTATTGTCCCTTGTCCAGTGACAGGATTTTGTTCTTGTAGAAGGAGATATTGAAGTCCGTCGACCAATTGAAAGCGCCTTTAAACCAGTTCGCGTTAATGGCGAACTCCATACCCTTGTTCTCCATTGAACCTGCATTTTTCCAGGCTTTGGTATAGCCGGAAGTAGAAGGAATGTTTACTTGCAGTAACATATCGTCAATCCTTTTGTAGTAAAAGTCTGCCGTAATAGAGAAACGGTTATCCAATACGCCGAAATCAAATCCGATGTTGTACTGTTTCTGGCTTTCCCATTTCAGGTCGTCATTCGTTACGTTGGAAGGATAACGCCCGATTTCCACCGTGCTTCCGTTCATTACCACCTTATTGTTTTCCAACTGGGATAAAGATTGATAAGAGGGAATCTGATTATTACCCGTCATACCGAAGCTGGTGCGTACCCTCAGGTTGGATATGAAATCAAACTTCTTGATGAATTCTTCTTCGGAAGCGCGCCATGCGACACTGACAGCAGGGAAATAGCCGTATTTGTTATTGGCTCCGAACTTGGAAGAGCCGTCGACACGCAAAGAGGCATTTAATACATATTTATTGTCGAAAGTATAGGTTCCCCTACTGATATACGATACCATTTGATTGCTGTCATACGTGTATTTGGGAGCGTAAGTGACCAGCCCCTTGTCTATTCCCCATATACCGACAGCCATGTCTTCGAAGTTTGTTGATTTGTTGTAGATATCTTTCATCGACCATTTGCTGGCCTCAAAAGCTCCCATTAGTGAGAAGGAATGCTTCTTTATGCTTTTCGCATATTGCAGCCGTGCTTCATATACCCAACTGTTTTCTTCCCGGTTACTGATTTCCATGCGTCCCCTTTCCGATTGCCCGTACCAGGTATCCGAACCCCAGAGCTTGTCCTGATCCATGGAATACTGGCGATAAGAGGCGCTGGTACTGAACGTGAGGTCTTTCAATATCTTATAGTTGAAGTAGATATTACCATTGAGTTCACTATACTGATTGTTGATATTGACCTGATCGACTGCTACCAGGGGGCTCATAATGTTCACGTTACTGTAATTCATGATATCCGCCAGTCCCGGATAAAAGAGGAAAGGAGAAATCTGCAAGGCATTGAGAATGACTCCCGACTGTGACCAGTCGCTGACCGGATTCTTGTCTTTAGAGGTAGAATAAGACAGATTAATACCGATATTGATTTTGGAATTGACCTCCTGATTCAAGTTCAGGCGTGAGGTGAAACGGTCGAATGCAGACCGTTTGATAATTCCCGTATTATTCAGATATCCGAGTGAAAGCATATAGGTTGTTCCTTTGGTTCCTCCGGATATACTTGCGTTTGCTTCGTATTTTCTCGCTGTCCGGGTAATTTCATCCATCCAATTGTGTACGGACGGGTCGTTCCAACCTTTGTTGTCAATCACGTTTTGCCAGAAATTGATGAGGTTCGGACTATCGTATGTTCCGTAATCAAGCATTTTCTTTGCGTACTCTTCCGGAGATAATACTTCCAGCGGAATATTGGGATTCATATCCAAACCTCCTGTCAGGCTGAACGAGAATTTAGGTTTGGTAGAGGCTGCTCCCCGTTTGGTGGTGATGATGACAACGCCGTTGGCTCCTTTGGCGCCATAAATGGCTGCCGCCGCTGCGTCTTTCAGAATCTCCATGGATTCGATGTCGTTCGGGTTCAGTCCTAACAATGGATTATTCACCGTTTCGGTATCTTCATTAGTAATTTGTTGAGTAGGCATGGGGACACCGTCGATGACAAACAGCGGCTGGGTTCCGCCTGTGATAGAGTTGACACCTCTGATTCTGAAGGTCATTCCGCTCGATAACGAACCGTCTGTCGGGATAATCTGCACACCGCTGATTTTGCCTTGCAGTGCTTGCAGGGTTTGCGCCGAACTGCTTTTGGCAATATCTTTTATATTAACTGACGCAACAGCGGTTGCAATGTCGCTTTTTCTCTGGCTACCGTAACCTACGACTACTATCTCGTCCATTTCTGTTACTGACGGATCCAGCGTTATATTAAACTTGCGGTTTTTCCCGATAGCCACTGTCTTGGGTTTATATCCCAGATAACTGATGACAATCTTCTCGGAAGGAAGTGCTTTTAGAGTGAACTTTCCTTCTAAATCTGTAATTACGGCGTTGGTAGTGCCTTCGATATTTACCGTAGCACCGATCAGAGGTTCGCTCTTCTCATCCAACACTTGCCCTGAAATAGTTACTTGCTGTGCTAATACTACCGTCATGTGGAGCATTAGGAACAATGTGCTTAATAGTACCTTTCTCTTCATAGTGCAGATATTAAAGTTTATAATAAGAATGAATACAAATAGACTTAAATGGTGATGCAAATAAAGCGATTTATAATATTCGGGCTTTGACTTATAGTACTTTTCTCTTGACCAATTTACAAACTTCTTTTTAAAATTATCTCCGTACGCCTTAAAATTAGGGGAGAGGACTGCTAATTTATAAATAGTTAGGAAAAAGACCAGATATGAAGGATTGTATATTCAATCATTCTATTTTCTGAAATTTGCGGCCCGGCGTAGGTCTGAAGGAAAAAACTCGAAGGATTTAGTATTAGTGAATTCGCGAATGTTGTCATATTGGGCTATTCCCTGTTAATGTGTCGCTCTTTTGCTGGTTAGTGGGGTGGAGGGAAGGAAATATTAATGATCCTGTTTGAAAATGATAATATCAGTTGCTTCTTGTTCTTATGCCAACTAGGGTAAATAGTGCTTCAAATAGGTGTTTAAAATCCTTCTTTATCGTGTCCGGTTTGTTTCACACCGGGAAACACTTCGTGTCGCACCGGGAAACAACTCGGGAAACGGTTGTTTCTTGCATATTTGGCTCGTTTATATGCATAAAAAGACCGGATATTGTATGTATATGCGTTATTTTATACGCGATTTCTGCTCTTAGTGAGAATCTGACAGTCCCGGTTGTGATGAGAATCTTAAAAATAGGACATTTCGCAGACTTATCGGTTTCATCTATCACCGCATAGAATTATTCGATTGGACTTTTTTTGCAAAGGCGGGTCTTCCGCCTTTATCTTTGCATCAGAAACAAGAAACAAAACGAAGTTTCTGATGTTATAAGTCAAATCAATTAATAACAATAAAAGCAATAAAGATTATGGAACCAATTTTAAATTCTCAGCTTCCTGAATTCAGTGTTCAGGCTTTTCAAAACGGAGCTTTCAAGACTGTAACCAACAATGACCTGAAAGGTAAATGGGCGATTCTTTTCTTCTATCCTGCCGACTTTACTTTCGTATGTCCTACTGAATTGGTGGATATGGCTGAAAAGTACGACCAGTTCAAAGCAATGGGCGTAGAAATCTACTCGGTAAGTACTGACTCGCACTTCGTACATAAAGCTTGGCATGATGCTTCTGAAAGTATCCGCAAGATTCAATATCCGATGTTGGCAGACCCGACAGGTGCTCTGTGCCGTGCACTCGGAGTATATATCGAAGAAGAAGGTATGGCATACCGTGGTACATTCGTTGTCAATCCGGAAGGAAAGATTAAAGTGGTGGAACTGAATGATAACAATATTGGCCGTGATGCAAGTGAATTGCTTCGTAAGGTGGAAGCTGCTCAGTTTGTAGCGACTCACGACGGAGAAGTTTGTCCGGCCAAGTGGAAGAAGGGTGAATCTACCCTGAAACCGAGCATCGACCTGGTAGGTAAGATTTGATAGATCTTGATAATGATGATTATGAAGGGCCGGTAACGGGAGACGCTGCCGGCCTTTCTTTTCAAAAAATAGAAGGAGAAAAAGGTATATGTTAGAATCTGCATTAAAAGAACAACTGAAGGGTATTTTTGCCGGACTGGAGGCGAATTTTACTTTTGATATATCGGTATCATCCAGTCATGAAAACAGAACTGAACTGGTTGAACTGCTGGGAGACGTAGCAGACTGCTCCGACCACATCACTTGTGTAGTGAATGAAGGAAGCGGACTGAAATTTGCTTTATTGAAGAACGGTGACCGTACTGGAATCACTTTCCGGGGAATCCCCAACGGGCACGAGTTTACTTCGCTATTGTTGGCTATACTGAATTTGGACGGCAAAGGGAAGAACTTCCCCGATGAGGCTGTCTGCAATCGGGTGAAAGCACTGAAAGGCCCGATACATCTGGTTACCTACGTTTCGCTGACTTGTACGAACTGCCCTGATGTTGTACAGGCTTTGAATGCGATGACAACACTCAATTCTTCCATTACGCATGAAATGGTGGATGGTGCGCTCTACCAGGACGAAGTAGATGCATTGAAGATACAGGGAGTGCCTTCCGTGTTTGCTGACGGCAAATTGCTCCATGTAGGCCGTGGCGAATTCGGCGAACTGCTTGCAAAATTGGAAGAACAATATGGAATTGATGAAACCAAAGCGGTGGCTGAGGTGAAAGAATATGATGTGATTGTTGCCGGTGGAGGCCCTGCGGGAGTGTCGGCTGCTATCTATTCTGCCCGTAAAGGATTGCGTGTAGCTATTGTAGCCGAACGTGTCGGCGGACAAGTGAAAGAGACTGTCGGCATCGAAAACCTAATCTCTGTTCCTGAAACAACGGGCAGCGAACTGGCAGATAACCTGAAAACTCACTTGTTGCGTTATCCGGTGGATTTACTGGAGCATCGTAAAGTAGAAAAAGTAGAAGTGGTTGGAAAACAGAAGCAGATCACTACCTCTGTTGGTGAGAAATTCCTGGCTCCGGCACTGATTATTGCAACCGGTGCAAGCTGGCGTAAACTGAATGTTCCGGGAGAAGCCGAATATATAGGTCGTGGTGTCGCTTTCTGTCCTCATTGTGATGGGCCGTTTTATAAAGGAAAGCATGTAGCGGTAGTAGGTGGTGGAAATTCAGGCATTGAGGCAGCCATTGACTTGGCAGGTATCTGCTCCAAAGTGACTGTTTTTGAATTTATGGATGAGTTGAAAGCGGACAGTGTACTTCAAGAGCGACTTAAATCATTGCCGAATGTGGAAGTGTTTGTAAGTTCACAGACTACGGAAGTGATAGGAAATGGTGATAAGCTGACTGGCCTACGCATCAAAGACCGCAAAACGGAAGAAGAACGTTTGGTGGAATTGGATGGTGTATTTGTACAGATCGGGCTTTCTGCGAATAGCAGTGTATTCCGCGACATAGTGGAAACCAACCGTCCGGGCGAAATCATGATTGATGCACATTGCCGTACGAATGCGACGGGTATCTATGCAGCCGGAGATGTTTCTACGGTTCCTTATAAGCAAATTATTATCTCTATGGGCGAAGGGGCGAAAGCTGCGCTTTCTGCATTTGACGATAGAGTGAGAGGGATTATCTGATTGATATATTCAGATATAAAAAGCACACAAACAAGACATTAGCGGGGCTGCAAAGGTATGAATCCATATCTTTGTAGCTTTTTATTTTTTTCTTAGCTTTGAGACATTTAACATTAACCCCAA
>ENA-OPSV01002528-OPSV01002528.1-human-gut-metagenome-genome-assembly--contig:-NODE-2528-length-10557-cov-3.910208_pt1 | contig 10557 bp, 7 predicted proteins | sample MGYA00241460_ERZ501912 | MGnify/ENA primary metagenome ERZ501912 (study PRJEB25962, sample SAMEA2042402) | human gut metagenome | biome: human gut; feature: human-associated habitat; material: faeces...
ACTTTATCCACCTGCCTGCCGACCATGCGGAAATTCCGATCTTCGGAACGGAACTACTTGAGGTTCGGGTTCAACTCGCCCCACTTGTCGATGGCGGGCAAAACACCCATCTCGATCACTTCGTCGCGCAGCTTGCAGAGGTGTGCGTAGCTCTCCTTGAGGGCCTGGTGCTCCTCGGGAGTGCCCTTGACGCTCTTGTAGGTGGCACCGTCCTTCGTGATCTCGGTCTCCATCGCCATGAGGATGTGGTCGAACTCATCGTTGTGTACATAAACACCGGCGGGGTACTCGAACGGTTTGCCGCCCATGGCTGCAGCGATCATGCAGATCGAAACATAGGCCGGGCTCTGGAACGACGAGCGGCCGCGCAGGTCGATGATGTGCTTGCCGCCCTGAATGACGCGCTGCTGGAGGGCATGCCAGTCCTCCTCGGGCATCGTCGTGCCGATGAGCTCCGAGAGGGGCTTGCCGGCAACGAGCGTCGTCGATGCGAAGACGGCCATCTGCTCGCCGTGGCCGCCGTAGGTGCGGCTGTTCTTCACCTCGTCGGGCGAGATCTTGAAGTACTTGGCCAGCTCCGAACGCAGACGCGTCGAATCCAGCGCTGCGAGGGTCGTCACCTGCGACGGTTTCAGGCCCGAGTAGATCAGCGTGATGAGGCCCGTGATGTCGGCCGGGTTGAAGATCACCACGACATGCTTCACGTCGGGGCAATACTCCTTGATGCTCTTACCGAAGTCCTCGGCAATCTGCGCGTTGCCCTTGAGCAGGTCCTCGCGCGTCATGCCGGCCTTGCGGGCGGCACCGCCCGACGAAACGACGTATGCGGCACCCGTCAAGGCCTCCTTGATATCCGTCGTCCAGGTGATGTTCACACCCTCGAAGGCGCAGTGGTAGAGCTCCTCGGCAACACCCTCGAGCGCCGGCCCGAAGGGATCGTAGAGGCAGATGTTCGGCGTCAGACGCATCATCAGAGCCGTCTGTGCCATGTTCGAGCCGATCATGCCGGCTGCGCCCACGATGGTGAGCTTTTCATTCGTTACGAAATCCATAACCTTTTATTTTAAATGGTTGTCCTTTATCTTTTTACGCGTGCCATCAAGCACACTTTTTTTCATTTTCCTCTTCTCTTTCGGCCACACCCCGAAGCCCCATATCGACATCGATCATTCGATCTCGCGGCGGTTGAGCAGCGCATGGGTAATCGTCAGTTCATCGACATACTCCAGTTCGTCGCCGAACCCGATGCCCCGCGCAATGGAGGTGATCTTCAGCCCGGGGAACTGCCTGAGGCGGTTCATCAGGTAGAAGAGTGTCGTCTCACCTTCGACCGAGGTCGAGATGGCGATGATCACCTCTCCGACTCCGCCGCGGGCGATGCGTTCGCACAGCAGGTCGATCTTCAGGTCCGACGGGGAGATGCCCTGCATCGGCGAGATGACCCCTCCGAGCACGTGGTAGAGTCCGCGGTACTGATGCGTGTTCTCGATCGAGAGCACATCGGCCACCTGCTCGACCACACAGATCGTCGCATGGTCCCGTTCGGGATCGCTGCAAATCGGACATACTGCCTCGTCCGAGAGGTTGTTGCACTCCACACAGTGGCGGATCTCGTTGCGGAACCGGTCGATGCTGCGCGTCATGTCGCCCACGGCCTCCGCGTCCATCCGCAGGATGTGCATCGCCAGCCGCAGCGCCGTCCGGCGCCCGACGCCGGGGAGCTTCGACAGCTCGCCGACAACATCCTGTAAGAGCCTCGACATCGATCCTATATCGTCTCGATCGTCCGCCCGTCGATCCACCCCTTCTTGCCGTCGGCAATGGTGACCTCGCACCATCCGTCGAGCCGGTCGGTGATCCGCACAAGCGTTCCCTCATGCAACACGAAAAGGTCGGTGGCCGAACGGTCGGGCGAACTCTTCACGGCCACTGACGAGGTCATCACCACGGCCTGCGTATCGTCGAGCTGCTCGCGCCGCTCGCCTGCGGCGAACCACGTTGTCGCAACGAAGAGCAGCGCTGCAACCATCGTTCCATAGAATCCCGCCTTGCGCAGCGACAAACGCGGAGCAAGCAGGTAGAGCAGGAAGAGTGCCAGCGCCACGGCCAGGGCCACAAGCGAGAAGAGGCTCCACGCCGTACAACTCATCGTGTGGCGCACGGCACGCACCCATTCCGTAAGGAAAAACTCGGGGATCGCCTCGATCCGGTCCTTCGTCCGCGACTCGGCGACCGAAAGGTTGTAGCGGATGTCGTCGTTGCCCGGAGCCAGGCGCAGCGCCCGGTGGTAGCAGAGGATCGCACGCCCCGTCTCGCCCTCCTTGAAGCAGGCATTACCCAGATTGAAGTAGAGTTTGGCCGAGCTGTAACCACGGTCGAGCAATTCGCCGTAAGTGGCAATCGCCGTATGGTAGTCGCCGTTGATATAGGCCGTATTGGCCCGGTCCCACAACTGATCGGGGGTGAACGCCTCCGCAACGGGAGACTTCCCGACGCTGTCGGGGGCCTGTACGGGCTGCTCCGCAACGGCAAGGCTGTCGGCCGGCTCCTGCGCCGGAAGCGACGCAACGCCGAAAAACAGCACGAGCGTAAGAATCAATCGCTTCATAGTACTATCGCTTTATGACCGCCTCGATGCGGGAGATCAGGTCCACACCCTCCGAATAGACGTCGCTCATCTGCGTCGATGCCACGGGCGAATACTGCGCCTCGTCGCACTGCGAGATGATCGCCGTGAAGTGCTGCGCCAACTCAGCCGAGACGCCGCGCTTGTGCAGCTCCTCGCGCACGTTCTCCTTCGTGAGGTTCGCCACCGGAATGTTGAACTTGTCGCTCATGTAACCCCACAGCGCCCGCAGCATCTCCTCGTAGAAGGCGTGGCGGTTCTGCTCCTCCATGTAGCGTTTGGCTGTCCGGAAGCGCTGCACGGCCACCTTGTTGGCCCGTTTCCCGCGCATCAGCACGACGTTCTGCGATTCGCGGATTCGCTTGCGCAGCGCGGCATAGACCGCGGTGAAGAGCGCCAGCACCCCGCAGAGGATGCCCCAGTAGACCCCGCTGAAGAGGAACGGCACCCGCTCGCGCCGCAACTGTGCGTTGCCCAGCTTGATGAAGCGGATGTCCTGCCCCAGCATGCGCACCTCCTCTTTCGACATGCCGCGTCCGCCCTGCATCACTACACCGCTGCTGCCGCCGTTGGCATCGGGCGTCACCTCGAGGGTCACGGGCTTCGACTGCAGGGTCACATACTGCCGCCGCCGGAGGTCGAAATAGGTGAACTCGACCGGTTCGAGTTCATAGGTGCCTTCGGCCCGGGCGATGAAGGGGTATTCGAACTGCCGGTATCCGGAGATTCCCGATACCGAGGGGTTGATCGACTCGGTAGTCTTGACGTTGTACTGCTCGAAGGAGGAAGGCAGCGACAGCTTGGGCGCCTGCACGAAGGTCAGGTTGCCCGTACCGGCGATGCGCACCGTGCAGGTCGCACCCGAGTTGGCCGCGAAGTGCTCGGTGGGGAAGTCCGTCTCCATGGTGAACGAACCGACGGCCCCGTTGAAGCTCGACGGGGCTCCGGCCGGCAGCGGCTTGACCTCGATCGTCGCCCGCTGGCTCTTCACCTTGCGGGGAACGTTGTAGATGTCGTGGCCGCCCCCGAAGAAGGGGTCGCGGTTGCGGTTCTGCACCACGACCTGCGCGACGACCGTCATCTCGATCGGGTCGATGGCCAGCTGCCCGACCTGCTGCGGGTAGAGCAGGTAGTCGAACAGCACGCGGGTTTCGTAGACCTTGCCGTTGTAGGTTTCGCGTCCGATCTGCGCCGTATTGGGATCCGAGAGATCCTGCGACCAGAAGCCGTTGAACGACGGCATCGATTCAGGCACGATATTGACATAGGGTACGCGCGTGTAGAGTTTGAAGGCGACGTGCAGGGGTTCGTTCTTGTAGACCGACGAGCGCGACACAACGGCCCGCAGCAGGATGTCGTCCTTGGCGACCTTGCTCTGCGCCGCACTCTCGGAGGAGGCTTCCTCCCGGCGCTGCGGCTGTCCGCCGGCGGCGGGCTGCTGCCGGCGCTGCCCGCCGTCACCCTCGTTCACCACCTCGATCGGGAGCGGTTCGGTGCGGTACACCGTTCCGTCCACGGCGATCTCCGCCGCGCCGATCGTCACGTTCCCGGCGTTCTGCGGCAGCAGCACGTAGGTGATCGTGTAGTTGATGCTCTGGGTCATGGACCCGTTCAGGATCTGCACCGACTGGCCGCGCGATTCGGCCGGTCCGGCGATCACATCGAAGCCCTCGAACGAAGGGGCCTTGAAGGTCCCCTCGTCGGGATTGGCGTTCAGCGCGAACTCGACCCGGACAGGCTCGCCCAACGCGACGGTCAGCGGCGAGGAGGCCTCGAAGGTGATCTTTCCGGCACCAAGCGCAGGAAAGACCGCCAGCAGGAAGCCTACGGCAAGCGTTATTTTCGCAATCAAGTGTTTCATCGAATCTACAAACGTATCGCTCGGGCCGCTTATTTCATCCGCGGCCGGAAATTTCAGTGCTTGAAATCGGCGAAGAAATCGTTGCCCTTGTCATCGACGATGATGAAGGCGGGGAAGTTCTCGACGTAGATCTTGCGCACGGCCTCCATGCCCAGTTCGGGGAAGTCCACGACCTCGACCGACTTGATGGAGTTCTTGGCCAGGATGGCGGCCGGACCGCCGATCGATCCGAGGTAGAAGCCGCCGTTGGCCTTGCAGGCGTCCGTCACGGCCTGCGAGCGGTTGCCCTTGGCCACCATCACCAGCGAACCGCCCAGCGACTGGAACAGGTCGACGTAAGGATCCATGCGCCCGGCCGTCGTGGGGCCGAACGATCCCGAGGCCATGCCGTCCGGGGTCTTGGCCGGCCCGGCATAGTACACCGGGTGTTTCTTGAAATATTCGGGCATCGGCTTGCCCTCGTCGATCATCTGCTTGATGCGCGCATGGGCGATGTCGCGGGCCACGATGAGCGTGCCTTTCAGGTTCAGACGCGTCTTGATCGGGTATTTCGAAAGGATTTCACGCACCTTGTCCATGCCTTCGTCGAGGTCGATGTCCACGGCGGGCGACATGGCCGGGGCCTCCTTCGGCAGGAAGCGTGCGGGGTTCTTCTCGAGCTCCTCGAGGAAGATGCCCTCGGGGGTGATCTTCGCCTTGATGTTGCGGTCGGCCGAGCAGCTGACGCCGATGGCCACGGGGCACGAGGCGGCGTGGCGCGGGGCGCGGATCACGCGGACGTCGTGCACGAGGTACTTGCCGCCGAACTGGGCGCCCACACCGCTCTCGCGGCAGATCTTGAGCACCTTCTCCTCCCACTCGAGGTCACGGAAGCAGCGGCCGCCCTCGTTGCCCGAGGTCGGAAGCTCGTCGAGGTAGCCGGCCGAAGCCTTCTTGACGGTCGAGAGACACATCTCTGCCGACGTGCCGCCGATGCAGATGGCCAGGTGGTAGGGCGGGCAGGCCGACGTGCCGAGGTCGAAGATGTGCTGCTGGATGAACTTCGTGAGCGACTCCTCGTTCAGCAACGCCTTGGTCTGCTGGTAGAGGAAGGTCTTGTTGGCCGAGCCGCCGCCCTTGGTGATGAAGAGGAACTCGTACTCCATGCCGGGCTTGCCGCCATAGATATCGATCTGCGCCGGGAGGTTCGTGCCCGAGTTCTTCTCGTCGATCATCGTGAAGGGCACGACCTGCGAATAGCGCAGGTTGCGTTCCTTATAGGTCTCGTAGACACCCTTTGCGATGCACTCGGCATCGTCGGCGCCCGTCCAGACATCCTCGCCCTTGTGGCCGATGCAGATGGCCGTGCCGGTGTCCTGGCACGTGGGGAGTTCGCCCTCGGCCGCAACGACCTGGTTGAGCAGCATGGTGTAAGCCACGAACTTGTCGTTGTCGGTGGCCTCGGGATCGTCGAGGATGTTGCGCAACTTCTGCAGGTGGGCGGCACGCAGGTAGAACGACACGTCGCTGTAAGCGGCTTTGGACAAGAGTTCGAGGCCAGCGGGGTCGACCTTGAGGATCTTGCGGCCGTCGCATTCGACGACTTTCACATAATCCTTCGTCAGCAGACGGTACTGGGTTTTGTCTTCCCCGACGGGGAACGGCTCCTGATAAATGAAATCAGCCATAATCGTGATATGTTTTGTGTTTGTTAATGTCCGTTTGTCCCGTGCCCGGCATGCCGCGCGGCGCATTGCCGGCACATTACAGCAAGCAGCCCCGCAGCCGGCAGGCATCCTCCCCCCCCGCCTACTTGCCGCCCTGCCGACCGCAGTCGGCCGCAAGCAAGCCGCACCGGGCAAATACCCTGCCCGCACGCCGGGGGTTAAGGCCATGCAAAAATACAAAAAACTATCCGGATTGCGCAACAATTTTCCGCCGGCTGTTATTATTTTCACAAAAAGAGAATAAAATAGCCGGATCGGACGCAATTAATTAGAATTTTTATTAAATTTGTGCGGTTTTTCGAGACAAACAATTTACTGCATAAATTAAATTATTATGGTATCGTACAAAGAATTGGGACTTGTGAACACCCGTGAGATGTTCGCAAAAGCCATCAAGGGCGGTTATGCCATCCCGGCATTCAACTTCAACAACATGGAGCAGATGCAGGCCATCATCTCGGCTTGCGTGGAGGCTTCGTCGCCGGTCATCCTCCAGGTTTCGTCGGGCGCACGCAAATACGCCAACCAGACGCTGCTGCGCTACATGGCACAGGGCGCCGTCGAGTATGCCAAGGAGCTGGGCAAAAACATTCCCATCTGCCTGCACCTCGACCACGGCAACTCGTTCGAGTTGTGCAAGAGCTGCATCGACATGGGCTTTTCGTCGGTGATGATCGACGGTTCACACCTGCCCTACGACGAAAACGTAGCCCTCACCAAGCAGGTCGTAGACTACGCACACCAGTTCGACGTAACGGTCGAGGGTGAGCTGGGCGTGCTGGCCGGCGTCGAGGACGAGGTTTCGGCCGAGCACCACACCTATACCGACCCCGCCGACGTGATCGACTTCGTATCGAAGACCGGCGTAGACTCGCTGGCCATCTCGATCGGTACGTCGCACGGCGCCAACAAGTTCAAGCCCGAGCAGTGCACCCGCAACGCCGAGGGTATCCTCGTTCCGCCCGAACTGCGTTTCGACATCCTGGCCGAGATCGAGAAGAAGCTCCCCGGCTTCCCCATCGTGCTGCACGGAGCGTCGTCCGTACCGCAGGAGTACGTGAAGATCATCAACACGCACGGCGGTGCGCTCAAGGATGCCGTAGGTATTCCCGAAGAGCAGCTTCGCCGCGCCGCCAAGAGCGCAGTCTGCAAGATCAACATCGACTCGGACGGCCGTCTGGCCATGACCGCAGCCATCCGCAAGATCTTCGTAGACCAGCCCGCCGAGTTCGACCCCCGCAAATATCTGGGTCCGGCCCGCGACGAGCTGAAGAAACTCTACATGCACAAGTGCGAGAGCGTGCTGGGTTCGGCCGGCAAGGCTTAATCCGCAACATTCCGACAAAGAAACCCGGTCTCTGATGGCCGGAGGTTTGTAGGTAAGAGAAAGTGCAGGAAAAGAGTAAATATCTTGTTTACAAGTATTTAATTCTCTCTTCTGCATGTGCTCCGAGCAATAAAAAAGCAAAATCGGGCAGGTATAACGGTGAGTTGTGTTACTTATCCGTTACCTGCCCGAAATGCTTTGATTTGCATTTAAGACAATCGTTTTCAGCTTGTTGCATCGAATTTCCGCATACCAAATAACTTGACTTAACGTTTAACAAACCCTCAAAGTTCAAGTTATCATGCAACGCAGTACTTTCAAAGTCCTTTTCTATGTAAAAAGGCAGTCCGAGAAATCGGGTCAGGTTCCCATTATGGGCCGTATTACGATCAACGGCACGATGTCGCAGTTCAGCTGCAAACTCACCGTCCGTTCTTCCCTCTGGGATGCCAAAGCGAATAAGGCTTCCGGTAAGAGCCTCGAAGCCCAGCGCATCAATGAAAAGCTGGAAAATATCAAGACCAATATCGGCAAGCAGTACCAACGTCTCTGCGACCGGGATTCGTATGTCACGGCCGAAAAAGTCCGCAATGCCTTCCTCGGTATGGGCGACGACTGCCGCCTGCTGTTGCAGACCTTCGACGAATACCTCACCGGCTTCCTCAAACGTGTGGGCAAAGACCGCGCCTATTCGAGCTATAACGATTACCGCAAACGCCGTAACCGGCTTGCCTCCTTTCTCGAATACGAATATCATGTCAAGGATATTCCATTCAAAGAATTGAAGCGGGACTTTATCGAAAAGTTCGTGGTCTACCTCTCCTCGGTACAAGGGATGCGTTCCGGGACGATTCATTCGACTATCAAGAAACTGAAGCTGATGACCTACACAGCCTATAAGAACGGCTGGATTGCCGTCGATCCTTTCGCCGGATTCCATGTCAGGCCCAAATACGCCGAACGGCGCTATTTATCCGCTTCGGAATTGCAGGCCGTGATGGACGTCGAACTTCCCAACTATCGTACGGGCATCAACCGGGATGTCTTCGTTTTCTGCGCCTTTACGGGTCTGAGCCATTCGGACGTTGCAAAGCTGACCCACACAGATATCCATACAGACGACAACGGGGATCGTTGGATCATCGACAAACGTCAGAAGACAGGCACGCAGTTCCGTGTCAAACTCCTTCCCGTTGCTGAAATGATCTACAAACGTTATAAGGATACATACCGCACAGGGGAGAAGGTTTTTCCGCTTAAAGGCACTTATAAAACCCTGAACATGTCCTTACGGCATGTTGCCAGACATGCTGGATTGTCATTCAATCCGACGATGCACATGGCGCGGCACACCTTTGCCACAACGGTTACGCTTGCACAGGGCGTACCTTTGGAAACCGTATCGAAGATGCTGGGGCATAAACATATCACCACGACCCAAATCTACGCTAAAATCACCAACGACAAGATCGGACAAGATATGACGGCATTGAGCGAGAAATTGAACGGTATCTTCAAGGTCGCACAGTAATCCGAGCGAATCGCCCGCAGCCGATACAGAAAATTCAGAAACTCGAAATAAGAAGGATTGTAATTGAATTTACGTATAATTTAACTTATGCAATACCGCCAGAATCGTATTAACACAAAGGACTATAATATGGCGCGCAAATTCGTAAAAGCAGGTTTGCATGCGGAAACATTGCGATTCGGTTATTTAAGATCCCGATATAAAGACGCATGTAACAATTTGTCTATCTGAGTGTAAGCTTATTGCTGCAAATTGATTCTGATTATTATCTAATGAAGTATAAGGTTTATCCAAATATCTAAAGTTGTAGAACTTTTTTGATCTCTTGCTCCATATTCAGAAGTTTCATGTGTGTTAAAAACATTTGCTCGTCTATACGATTTCTAAATTAACAAAAGCCGCGTATCACTTACGCGATACGCGGCTCCACTAATTGCGATTAGGTACAACTTATAACCTTTCGGCAGATCTTCAGGATATATTGATAAACAGACAGCCATCAACTATTCCATTCGACAAGTTAATATCCGTTGCCGAAGAGTCCAAACGTCCCGACTACTTTCCGAGCAGTTTCCTGACCTCTTCGGCTACGGTCTTGCCGTTGTAACCGAACTTCTCGTCGAGAACCGTATAGGGAGCCGAATAGCCGAAGTGATCCAGACCGTGGATCATACCTTTCTCGCCCACAAGACCCATCAGGTTCACAGGAAGTCCCGACGTCAGGCCGTAGCGCACCACGCCCACCGGAAGCACGCTCTCCTGATACGAACGGGGCTGGTCGCGGAAAAGACCCTCGCTCGGTACGTTCACCACACGTACGGCGATACCCTCGGCGGCAAGCAGGCTGGCACCCTCCACGAGCGTCGAGACCTCCGAGCCGGTGGCGACCATCACAACTTCGGGCTTGGCCGAATCAAGCACCACGTAACCGCCCTTGGCGACCTGAGAGGCCTCCTCGCGGCGGCTTGCCCCCAGCGCCGGAAGGCTCTTGATGTTCTGACGCGACAGCACCAGTGCAACGGGACGCTGCTCCTCGACGGCCAGCTTCCACGCCATGACGGTCTCATCGCCGTCGGCCGGGCGCAGCACGACCATCGAACGTTCGTCGTGGTGGTTTCGGAGGTGTTCCATCAGGCGGATCTGGGCTTCATGCTCGATCGGCTGGTGCGTAGGACCGTCCTCGCCAACGCGGAACGAGTCGTGCGTCCAGATATAGATCACATGCAGGCGCATCAGCGCCGAGAGACGCACTGCCGGTTTCATGTAGTCCGAGAAGACGAAGAACGTGCCGCACGCAGGAATCACACCCCCGTGCAACGCCATGCCGTTGGCCACGCAGGCCATCGTCAGCTCCGAGACTCCCGCCTGAAAGAATTTGCCGCTGAAGTCGCCCTTCGTGAAGGCCTTGGTCTTCTTGAGGAAGCCGTCCGTCTTGTCCGAGTTCGAAAGGTCCGCAGAAGCCACGATCATGTTCTCGATCTTTTCGGCGAAGACGCCCAGCACGGC
>ENA-OPSV01002543-OPSV01002543.1-human-gut-metagenome-genome-assembly--contig:-NODE-2543-length-10514-cov-3.332441_pt1 | contig 10514 bp, 5 predicted proteins | sample MGYA00241460_ERZ501912 | MGnify/ENA primary metagenome ERZ501912 (study PRJEB25962, sample SAMEA2042402) | human gut metagenome | biome: human gut; feature: human-associated habitat; material: faeces...
GAGACCCTCCCACAGCAGATGGTCATGGATGTGTTCACCCGCCCGATTACGGTGGGCGATATGGTCGATAATGTCTGCACACAGATGAACGATTTCTATCAGCTGAAAAAACGCACGATTCTGGCTGTGGATGATTCCGGTATTATCCTGCGCAAAATCAAGGCACTGCTTGAAGACACCTATCAGGTTGTACTGGCAAACTCCGGTGCAATGGCGATCAAATACCTGACCTTAAACACCCCGGATCTGATTCTGTTGGATTATGCCATGCCAATCGTTGACGGCAGCCAGATCATGCAGATGCTCCGGGAAGATCCGGAATTTCACCATATTCCGATCATATTTCTGACTGGAAAAAATGATGCAGAAACCGTAAAAAATGTCATGTCTTTAAAACCAGATGGTTATTTATTAAAGAGCATGAATCCTCAGAAACTGCACGCGGCAATTGATGACTTTTTTGCATCACGGGGCAAATAAACCGGTTACGATACCCATCGCTTTTTGCGGTGGGTATATTGATATCCCACAAAAATGCTCCCTGCAGGCGAACGTTTTCCCTGCTGAAAGAACCGCATCATTTTCTCTAACGCTTTTATCGCACGGATAAATTTCTAAAATACTATTCTGCTTTGTTACAGCAGGCAATTCCCAGCCCGTCCGGTCCAATATGACAGGACAGCCCCAGCGACAGATTATCGCACATGACATCCATACCCGGAAAGCTTTCTTTGATCTGCCGTATCCACTCTTCCGTTACTTCTGCGGTAGAACTTGATGCAGCCATAAGATATAGTTTTCCTGCTTCATAAGCCTCCTTAAAATTCGTCTCAAATTCTTTTTTCATTGCGTCTATCATTGCTTTTCTCGCATTTTTCATTCCACGGCACTTCTGATAGACATCTAACTTTCCTACGCCAAATTTCATAACCGGCTTAATCTTCAGCACATCTGCTGCCACAGCTGCAACAGAACTGATCCGTCCACCCTTTTTCAGATATGTCAGCGTGCTGAGCCCCACATAAATGACCATATGCTCTCTGTTTTTTTCGAGAATATCTTTAATTTTCTGTGCACGGTATCCTTTCTCTGCAAGCTCCACGGCATCGAGGACCGAACGGTGCATCGGCGTAGACACGCGTCCATTATCTACAACAAATACTCTTCCGGCATACGGCTCCTCCTGTGCCATTGCCTGTGCCGTCATGCAGGAACCGCTCAGACCGCTGCTGATCGGAATATAGACAAGTTCTTCATATTCCTGCAGCATGGCTGACCACATATGCATCACACTCTCCGGTGACGGCTGGGATGTTGCCACATCCGCACCTTTACGAAGCATTTCATAAAATTCCTCTCTGGAAATATCCACCCCTTCACGATATAATTTTTCATCAATATAAAAAGGCATTGGCAGTACGGCAATCCCCAGCTTAGATGCTTCATTTTCTAAGATGCCACTGTGGCTGTCTGTCATGATTCCTGTTTTTTTCATAGAATAGTCCTGTCCTTTATCGTTTTGTTTTAGTATAACACAAAGCAGGGGACAATTATACTGCTGGCGTAAACTGTAACAAATATTTCCCCAGTTCCTCCATAATCATCTGCTGGCTCTCCCGAGTGTGAATCAGTGCATAATAATTTCTTCCGTATTTTGCCTGTCTCTCCTCTTCCCGGATTCCTACGGCTTTTCCCTTTTCCGTCACACGCTTTATCTTTTCTTCTCCCTGCACGGTTTCCTCAAGATATCCTTTTTCCACAAGCAGCTGATTGATAAATGAAGCGGTCAGTTTCTTTCGATCGTTCTCTTCGCAGAGCGCATTGATCCGGTTTGTCAGTTCTGAAAGCATACAGGTGTCGGTCAGTTCCACCTCATCAAGTTTTTCCGGAGCGATATAAAACGGCAGCTTCTTTTTTCTTGCCGGAGCTGCTGTTGTGGTGTCTACTGTCATGCCGGAAAATGCCTCCGCTGTGGCGGTATCTCCACCATGCTCGTTCAAAAATGCTGTGATAACCTGCGTAAAACGCGCACCGTAACTTTCGATTTTCTGTGCACCCATTCCGTACACGGCTGCCATCGCGGTGGAATCCACAGGACATTTGGCACACATATCTTTTAATGTCTTATCGGAACAGATAATATACGGTGGCACACCTTTTTCCACGGCAAGTTCCGTCCGGCATTTGCGAAGCTGCTCAAACAGTTCCTGCCCTTCCGGTGTCAGATCAGCAAGCTGCAATGCCTTTTTCTTCTCTTTTCCGGTCTGGATATAAGTTTCTTCCGCCTCATCTTCCACGACCACACAATTGCTGCATTTTTCGCAGGTACACGGACTGTTGTCCCCGAAATAGGACAGGATAAACTGGCGCAGACACTCATCCGTCTCGCAGTAACGGATCATCTCATTGAGTTTCCTCTGCTCATTTGCCCGCACCACGGGATCATCGGATGTCTGCCCGGATGTGGATTTGTACTGCAACAGGCGTTTGTTTATCATGATATCCTGTTTCGAGAAAAATAACACACACTCCGCTTCTTCCCCGTCGCGCCCGGCGCGGCCAGCTTCCTGATAATAATATTCCAGACTCTGCGGCATATTGTAATGGATCACATATCTCACATTGGATTTATCAATCCCCATTCCAAATGCATTTGTTGCAATAATAACAGGAGTTCTGTCATAAATGAAATCATCCTGATTCTTTTTTCTGGTTTCATTATTCAGTCCTGCATGATATCTGGTAACAGCAACTCCTTTTTGGAAAAGCAGTTCAAAAAGATTGTCCACATTTTTTCTTGTAGAGCAGTAAATAATCCCGCTCTCTGTTGGATGTCTGTCTATGTAATCCATCACAAAATCGTCTTTTCGCCGGATATTTTCCACGCTGTAATATAAATTCTTTCTGTCAAACCCGGTGATCACTACTTTCGGATCTTCCAGATTTAAAGTACAGAGAATGTCGTTCTTTACTTCCTCTGTTGCAGTTGCGGTAAAAGCACTGACGATCGGACGACCGGGAAGATTTTTTACAAAGTCTACGATTTTGACATAGCTTGGTCTGAAATCCTGGCCCCACTGTGAAATACAATGTGCCTCATCCACTGTCACCATGGAAATCTCCACCTGTCTGGCAAATTCCAGAAACTCATAATTTTCCAGACGTTCCGGTGCAACATAAATAATTTTGTATCTTCCTCCTGCTGCCAGGTACAACGCCTTGCTAATCTGACTTTCCGACAGTGAAGAATTGATAAATGCGGCATGTATTCCCGCTTCATTCAAAGCCTTTACCTGATCCTGCATCAGTGAGATCAGAGGAGAAATTACAATCGTAATTCCTGACAGCATCAGTGCCGGTACCTGATAACAGATGGATTTTCCGGCTCCTGTCGGCATGATTGCAAGCACATCCCGGTGTTCCAGAATGGACTCCACAACACTCTCCTGCCCTTCTCTGAATGTATCATATCCAAAATAAGTCTTTAAGGTCTGTACTGCCTGTCTGTTCACCTGAAGCCTCCCTCTGCATTTTAATCTATTTTAATCTCTTTTTCAGCTCCTGAATCAGTTCGGAATAGTCTCTGTGCTGCATCTTCGGAAATGCCTTGATGATACGCCCCTGACCGACAACGGTATGATTGGTAATAGAGCTGGACAGTTCCTCAAACTGAGCCTGAAGCTCCGCTCTTTTTATACGAAGCATTTCGATAGATTTTTCTCGCTGTGCGGCAGTTGCATCACGCAGTTCTGCTGCTGCAAGAGTTGCCTGAACCTTTCCTTCTCCCACTTTCTGTGCTGTGCCAATCGTAGTCGTAGCCAGTGTATCACTCAGTTTATCACTTACAATTCTCAAATCTGAGCGAACCTTATCCAGTCTGGTAAGCTTTTTATTCAGTCCCTGGATCACTGCTACCGTCACAATAAAATCTGTCAGATACACAGCATACAAAACTGCTATCACAATCCACTCCCAGGTTGCAGGTGTATGTAACGCATGTGCCTCTACATACTTCTGGAAAACTTTTACTACCATAACGATAGCCAGTCCCCAGATCAGAGAAAACTCCAGGCAAATGTAGCCATGAAAATTAAAGGGTTTATCTGAATAATCCCACCATCTTGCGTGGAAACACACATCCAGCAGCCAGCCTGCAACCAACTCCACCGCAGTTGCCAGAACAATTCCAAACACAAAAATCATTCCATCACTCATCTGACGCCCGCTGCCCTGAATTGTATTGAGCAAAGCAAAAACAGAAAGCACCCCAAATCCATATACCGGGCAGACCGGTCCATTCAGGAAACCTCTGTTTATAACTTTTCCCAACGCTACTGCATGAAAAATAACTTCAACAACCCAGCCGCCAAAAGAATAAATAAGAAAATACAGACATATCTGAAAATACGTCATTCCACAAATCATTCGTTGCTCCTCCTTGCTTTCATCAAACCACTTTTCATATCCCATTATCACAGTTCAAACAGAAAACTTACCCCAGACTGTTTTGTAATGTACTGATCAATTCCTCTATAACAATTGGTTTGGATAGAAATCCATCCATACCACATGCCAGTGCTTTCTTTCTGTCTTCGTCAAAAGCATTGGCAGTCATGGCAAGGATCGTAATTCCCGCCAGTGCCGGATCATCCAGTGAACGGATCTGCTCAGTAGCCTCATATCCGTTCATTACAGGCATCTGCACATCCATAAGCACCAGATCATAATCACCTGGTCTTGAATTCTTAACCTTCTCCACAGCCTCTGCTCCATCTTCCGCTGTATCAACCTGAAAACCATATTCACTAAGGAGTGCTACTGCAATTTCTCTGTTCAGTTCATTATCTTCCACAAGCAGTATTTGCCTGCCTCTGAAATCTGAATCTGCTGCCGGAAGAATATTATCCTCTGCCCCGGCCTGCTTCTGACCGATAGCAGCCATCAGAGTCTCTCTGATATCTGACATAAACATAGGTTTGGCACAGAACGCAGTCACCCCTGCTGCCCTGGCTTCCACTTCAATATCTGACCAGTCGTAAGCAGTCAGGATAATGATTGGCGTATCATCACCAAGACTGCGGATCTGACGGGTAACTTCAATGCCATTCATATCAGGCAGACGCCAGTCAATGATATAAGCGTGGAATGCATCCCCCATTTCCATAGACTGTCGTGCACGGAGAACAGCCTCCTTACCGGAAAGTGTCCATTCCGAACGCATTCCAACCTTTACAAGCATCTTAGTCACACTGTCACAGGTATTGAAATCATCGTCTACTACCAATGCCTTCAGACCTTCCAGTTCTGCGATTTTCTCTATACGGTGGTTCTCAGGCTGAATCCGCAATGGCAGACGGATAATAAATTCAGTACCTTTGCCCTGTTCTGTTTGAACCTCAATGGTTCCGCCCATCATATCCACGATGTTCTTGGTGATAGCCATGCCCAGTCCTGTACCCTGAGTCCTGCTTACAGTGGAAGTCCGCTCTCTCTCAAAAGGAGAAAATATCTTCTGTACAAATTTTTGACTCATGCCGATTCCGTTATCCTTTACCCGGATTTCGTACAGTTCACAGCCTCTCTGTATACCCGGATACTCTCTCAGCCGGACAGAAACGGTTCCGCCTGCAGGAGTAAACTTGATCGCATTGGACAAAAGATTCAGCAGTACCTGATTCAGCCTGGTCTTGTCACAATAAACATCCTCATTGATAACATCCATGACATCCATGTAAAGCTCTAACTGTTTCGCATGGATCTGTCCGCTGATAATGGTTTTCAGATCATGAAGAACCTCTGACAGACTGACTTCCGTCTCTTCCAGATGGATTTTCCCGCTCTCAATACGGCTCATATCCAGGATATCATTGATCAGTGAGAGCAGATGATTACTGGAGGAAAGAATCTTACCCAGATAATCCCGAACCCTTTTCTTGTCATCAATATTACTTACAGCCAGTGTCGCAAAACCGATAATCGCATTCATTGGTGTCCGGATATCGTGAGACATATTGGAAAGGAATGTACTCTTTGCCTTGTTTGCCGTCTCTGCAGCACGTACTGCCTCTGAAAGTGCCTGGTTCATTTTCCGGTCAGAGGTACGGTCTGACATAACCAGGATATATTTCTTTTTCCCGTTTACCTCACTGCCCATTGCAATATTATGAAACCAGCGTTTTTCCCCTGTCTTCAGATGAACATATTCAAAATCCCATTCTCTCTGTTCCTGAACCCGAATTTCCTCCAGATAATTTTTCTCCGGATCTTCCTGTTTCTCTGAATGCAGTTTTCCCAGAATACAAATATCCTTATGAATCTGTTCTACCGTAATCCCCAACAGCTTTTCCACATTTGGGCTGACGTAATCTGCCTGATAGGTTTTTGCATCCAGCATCAGAAAGACATCATCCACGTTCATGGAAAGCTTTTGAAACAGCTCATCCCGATACAGAATCTCCGTATCCTTTCTCCTGAGATTTGTCCTGTTTTTTTGAATAATAAGACTGATAAAAAGTGCAGCTATACAGAACACGATCGCACTAACAAAGATTATCGTACTACGCTGCAGACGGTTCATACTGGCATTGACGATATCCGCCTGGACAAGTCCCAGAAACATCCAGTCCTGAATATCTGATTTTTCATAGACCAGATAGTAGTTCCTTCCATCCAGATTCAGCAGCATCGCATCGGTACGTCCTGCTTTAAACTTCTCCAAAAGCGCATTGATCCCTTTTTCAGACATATCAGAATGCTCTCTTAGAATTCCGAAAAAATTATACACGTTCCCCCATGCCTCAGAAGAATGATCCACCACAACACGACCATCCGGATGAATCATAAAGCTCTGGGCATTTCCATCGAAAGCAGAAATATCCAGTACGTCTACAATATCAGAGTTTTCGTAAGCAATGGCAATCGCATCATATTCAAATCCCTGATAAATTCCATGAGCCTTAGGCGTGGCAAAAATAAGCAGCTGAGATTTTCCGGGAACTGCTGCATTCGCTATCACATCATTTCCCTGCCGGATTTCCTCTTCCATATTTTCCTGTAATCCAAGGTACCCTGTTTCCCCTGTCGCCATCTTGTAGTCCCCGTCAGCTGACAGAAAAAAGAAATCTAAAAATCCTGCATCTTCCTGTGCTTTCTTTATATAGTCACAAATTTCATCTTCGCTGAGAATATTCTGCAGATTCTCTCCCCACATATGAAGATATGTCAGGTTCTTATCTGTCAGTTCTCTCATCATGTTATCAGACTGATGAAAAACCTCCGTCAGATGAGAAACGCTTTCCTCATAAACAGTTTTCGACACAAATCCAAAATATCGGAAAACCATCAAAACAATTCCCGCCAAAACAGCGATACAGACCGCTGCCCTGAATTGTTTTCTCCTGACAGACTTCTTTCTATCTGTATTATGATTCTCAATATCCATTCTTCCCGCTCATTTCTACGCACACTTTGCGCATGTCGAGTTTGTGTCAGTGCGCGCAGACACAAATCCCGCGATTGAAAAACTTTATTTTCAATCTTCTCACCTCAGAGTCATGTAATCTTCAGGCTCTGCTAGAATGGCATTCCCATCTGAAACATATCCTGTCCAGGTGTCTTTCACAGTGGTATCTCCTCCATCAAACACAATATTCTCATCTTCCGGATAAGCCTCCATGTGTTTTGATGTCGCGAGACAGGTTACCGTGAAAGTATCCTCGTCCTGAATTTGTTTTCCGTCCTTTGTAACCTTGCTCAAGGTGTAACCATCCTCTGTTTCCTTGATTTCCACAGAAATTCCACTGACCACTGGCAGAGAGCCACGATTAAACGGAATAAAGCCTCCCTCATAGCCTTCTACAAAGCTTTTAACTGTCTCTTTCAGTTCAGCACCGCTCATCTTACTGCTGTAAGCCAAAAGATCATTTGGCATGATCATGTCACCTGCCATTTTTTCTGTATAACCGGCTTTCAGCACGTTTCCCGTAAAGCTGTTTCCGGTTGCAATCAGCACATCTGACCCATAGATGCCACGCAGAGTATTTGCCATAACAGAATATGCTGCATTTCCTTCCCTGCTATGAAAGCGGTTGGAATAAGACTTCTGTGAATCCAAAACTACTTTCTCAGAAATGAATTTCTCCTCAAGAAGCTGAGCATTAAACGACTGATAGGCCTGCCCTGCATCGTATTCTCCTGAGATCATTCTGGAAACCACATCCTTGGAAACAGAGAAAAAGTCATTTGACGCAATGCGGATATACATGTGGTTTTCTTCAATCACAGATTTCACATCTTTCATATATTTCGTAAGCTTTAGATCCACATCCTGACTGTAGCTTAACAGATCCTGGCCATCACTGATAATCTGATTCTGCGCATCCTCTGAAAGCATTGTGCTCAGTACCTTCATTGCTTTCTTTCGACGTGACTCATCCTGTGTCAGATCGCGGTTTAAAGCCACCTGGAAATATGGTGTAGTCATAATCCACTTTTCACCATTCCCCTGAAAGAATGGAAGAAAGGTTGTGTTGATACCCTGATCCTGAAACATTTTTACACCGGCAGAGCTGCCAAAGTACATGGCAAGCTTGTTACTTTGATACATCTCAACGATATCATCATAATTCATCTCCAGATCATCCTGACTCAACCCTGTATCCCGGATGAACTGCTCCATACGTTCAAAAACCTCAGGCCAGACGGTACTATCCAGGCCTTCTCTCTTTGTATTATCCGGGTCACTGTAGGTGGTACGCCACTTGCGTCCGTCTACAGAAGACAATTCCGATGCGGACAGCCCCTGCAGTGTCTCCATACAGGTATAATCATAATAATAGTCTGCCGTAAATCCACGAATCCCCACTTTATCAAATGCCTGGCAGGCAGAGACAAAGCTTTCATAATCTGTTGGCAGAGGAATCTCATACTTTTCAAAAAGATCTTTGTTCACTACAAACCCATGGGCATCTGCACACACGGGAAGCCAGTTTACGCTTCCATCCTCGTTTCTAAAATTGCTGAGGTATGTATCATAGACAGCACCTGCCGCATTGGTTGTAGAAAGATCCATCAGACTGTCTTTCAGAGGACTTGCATCATGCAGGGAAAATCGACAGCAGGTTATAATATCCGGCAATCCACCGTTTTCCTTAAGGAACCTGTAGAAATCCAGATCATTATTGCCTACAATAAATTCAACCTGGATATCCGGGAGCTGTTCCTGGATGTATGGTGCATATTTTTCATACAGGCTTGTGCTCCATAAATACACCGTGATGGTTTCTGCATCTTCTTTTTCTGCAATAGAGAGATATTCCGCCGGCAAAAGGGAAACATGGGAAATAAAATACGTATACAGCGTTTCCAACAGCAATTTCGCCTTGTTTTCCTCCTGCTTGGCAATCGGATTATAATACACCTTTTCAAACATAAAGGCGTGCAGTTTGTCGTGCGCCGCCTGTATTTCCGGTGCCATTCCAATCGTATCAGAACCATGTTCCACTACTGCACCAACCAGCTTTGTAATCCGCTTTGTTTTGGTATCTCCCAGAATCTCCACCACATCCTGCGGCAGTTCTTCTTTCTGCAAGATCCCAGCTCGAATCGCATCCTCGATATCATGATTGATATACGCAATGCGGTCAGCCACACGAACTACATTGCCCTCTTTTGTATCCGCCACACGATTGGTATGACAGAGAATGCCGTTCCGCACTTCATCTGTCAAGTTCAGCCCTTTTCCATGTTTTTCAATCAAGTCAACTACCCGAAGGCTCTGCTCATAATGACGATATCCATGGGGACAGATCCGGTTGAGAATCGACTCTCCGCTGTGTCCAAAAGGGGAGTGTCCCAGATCATGCCCCAGCGCAATTGCCTCTGTCAGATCTTCATTTAGACGCAGCGCACGGGAAATGGTACGTGCGACCTGTGCAACCTCCAGCGTATGCGTAAGACGTGTACGATAATGATCGCCGGCAGGGGATAGGAACACCTGTGTTTTTCTTTTCAGTCGGCGAAATGAGTTGCAGTGCAGAATCCGATCCCGATCCCGCTGAAACGCTGTGCGATACGGACAAGGTTCTTCCGGACGCATCCGGTGTGCGTGTCCGATGTTCGTGCAGGCATTCGGAGAAAGATACTGCAATTCCTGTTGTTCTAATTGTTCTCGTATACTCATAGATATCACCTCCGTAGGAAAGGCGGCTATATGATTCTGCGAAAAGCTGTTCAAAACAGCTTTCTATTTATATATACGCAGGAGTGTGCAAAACTCCTCTTTTTTCGTTTTCTTTCGAAAAGGCAGCTTACAGCCTTTTTGCTTTCGAAAAGTCTGCATACTGCAATCCGCCGGAAACAATCTCCACCTGTCCGCTGGTCAGATCAATCAATTCCTGTTTCAGCTTGTCCCACAGCGTGTCACGCACCAGCAGTTTCAGTTCTACCTGATCTTCAAATATCGTATCCAGCTGTAAAATATCTTCCTGGGGAAGGTGATATGCAATCTTTCCGTA
>ENA-OPSV01002544-OPSV01002544.1-human-gut-metagenome-genome-assembly--contig:-NODE-2544-length-10513-cov-3.314305_pt1 | contig 10513 bp, 5 predicted proteins | sample MGYA00241460_ERZ501912 | MGnify/ENA primary metagenome ERZ501912 (study PRJEB25962, sample SAMEA2042402) | human gut metagenome | biome: human gut; feature: human-associated habitat; material: faeces...
GGTCCACCATCATTTTTAATTATTCTTTATTCTTTTTTCTTTGTAAAAAAGTTTTACCGAAGATCGGTCGTAGCAATGTTATCCATGTCATCGAATTCCATGTTTTCACCACCCATGGCCCAGATGAAGGTGTAGTTGGAGGTGCCAACGCCGCTGTGGATGCTCCAGGAGGGGCTGATGACAGCGTCCTCGTTGTGCATCACGATGTGGCGGGTCTGCGTGGGCTCGCCGCACATGTGGAACACCACCTGCCCCTCGGGCAGTTCAAAGTAGGTGTAGATCTCCATCCGGCGCTCATGCGTGTGGCTGGGCATGGTGTTCCAGTTGGAGCCGGGCTCCAGCTCGGTCATGCCCATGCTCAGCTGGCAGGTCTTGAGCACGTCGGGGTGGATGAACTGATTGATGGTGCGCTTATTGCAGGTCTCGACGCTGCCCAGAGGACGGTGATTTGCATCAGCCATCTTGATGAGGCGGGTCTCGTAAGAGCAATGTGCCGGAGCGGAGACCATATAGAATTTTGCCGGATGCTCGGGGTCTGCAGAAGCAAAAGTAACTTCCTTGGTGCCCTGGGTGATATACAGGCAGTCCTTATAGCCCAGCTCGTACTTCACACCGTCGGCCACCACGATGCCCGTGGAGTCCTTGCCGATGTTGAACATACCGATCTCGCGGCGCTCGAGGAAATAGTGGGTGCCAAAGTTGGCCCAGACGTCGATGCCCTTGTCGATGGACACGGTCTCGTGCACCGGCATGCAGCCCAGCGTGACCATGCGGTCGGTGGTGGTGTAGGTCTCCCCGCCGATGGTATACTCGTAGAGTGCCGTCTCGGGGACTTCCGTCCATGTGATGAGCGTCTTCGAGGCATAGGCGCAGCCGAGCGTGATCTTCGGCCGGGGAAGCTGCTCGAGGTCGTCGGTCACTACGTGGACGTAGGTATAGGGCGATTCCGTATTTTCATCCGCGAATTTCGGGGTTGCCTTGACTGCGACGACATATTCTTTTTGGCGCTCCAGGTCGCCGAACGAGAGCTGGCAGGCATCGGTGGAGGTCTCTTCGCTGCCGTTGAACGTGTAGACGTAAGCGCCTGCACCCTCTACGGCCTCCCAGCGAATCTTGAAGCCCGTGGTGGTCAGCTCGCTGACAATAACCTGCGGCTGTGCGACGGGGGTTTTGCCGGACGCGTCGGCCACGTCGTCGTCCGACGAGCATGCACACAGTCCGAGAAGGCTTCCCGCGACCAGGGCCGCGTATCTGTAAAAGGTTTTCATATTTCTGTTTCTCTATTGCGTTAGTGAATATGTCATTCGACGGTCACTTCGACCGGCTTACGGATAGCGGCGCCGTCCGAAACGATGACCGTAGCCTCTCCTTTCCGGAGACCCTTGATCTGCATCACGCCGCCTTGGAGCGAGACTCCGATCACGCCGGGGTCGGAGACGGTGTAGCCCAGGATGTTGGCGGAGAGGAAATAGTCGCGCAGGTCGAGGCTCACCGTGGCACCGGCCGCTACTTTCTGTGCCGGGATGCCGTCCATTTTGGCGATGGTCAGCAGTAGTTTGTAGGTGTCGAGGCGCCCGATGCCCATCATGCCTTCGTATCCGGCGTAGTTGCCTGTGCAGAAGCGGTCTACGGGTTGCGTGCTGCTCAGCAATGCCTGGCGGAGCATCTCGCCCGTCAACCCTTTGCGCTTTTCGGCTCCGTAATAGTAGCTGATAGCCAGGGCGCAGGCTCCCGATACGTGCGGGCAGGCCATCGACGTGCCTTGGATACCTTCATAGGCGGAGCCGCCGTCCGCAGCGACGCTCGTGCTGTAAACACCGCCGTAGGCGTTGCTGAGCATGAGGTCGCCGCCCGGTGCCGACATTGAAACCCATTTGCCGTAGTTGGTATAGTAGGAGGGGGTGCCGAGGTAACTCAGGGCTCCCACGCTCACTACATTGGCATCGGCGGCGGGGTAGCAGTTTTCGTTCGAGGCGTCGTTGCCTGCGGCGAAAACGACGATGCCGCCGGCCATCGGGCCCGTTTGGTTACCGTTTTCATCCAGCCCTGCATATTTGTTGAAATACTGGATGGCGCGGGTCAGCGCCGAATAGGTGCCGTTCTTCCAGTCGGTTTCGGAGATTGTCCCTGCGGTGTATCCCCAACTGTTCTGGCAGATCACGGCGCCGTTGTCGGCCGCGTATTTGAATGCGCGGATCTGCCCCGAGAGGCCTGCGCCCGAGGAGCCCGATTCCGATTTGCCGAGTATCTCGCACGACATGATCTTCACGCCGTCGTTCCGGCCCGAGCCGCCCGCGATGCCGTTGACGCCGATGCCGTTGTTGTTGACCGCGGAGATCGTACCGGCCACGTGGGTGCCGTGCATGAGTTCCTGCGAGAAGTTCAGCTCGCCCGAATTGTTGGTGAAGTTGAACCCGTAGATGTCGTCGACGTAACCGTTGCCGTCGTCGTCGATGCCGTTGCCCGGGATTTCGCCCGTGTTGACCCACATGTTGGCGGCCAGGTCTTCGTGGTCGTATTTCACGCCCTGGTCGATCACGGCGACGATCACGTCGGGATTGCCCGTCGCGAGCTGCCATGCGGCGTAGACGTTGGCATCGGCACCCATACGGGTCTGCTGCGCGTAGACGTTGCCCGTGTTGTTGTAGTGCCACTGCATGAGCTGTGCCCGCTCGTCCTCGTTGAAGGGGAACGGTATGTCGCGCACCTCGTCGCTGACGGCACGCGTCGGATCCGGATCCCCGGTCGGGGCGGGGGTGTGCATGTAATCCGACGCTACGGCCGGCAGCGAGTACTCGATGATGGCGATGTCCTTGCAGGCCGAAAGCATTCTGGCCATCTCGGACGTTGGGACGGACGGGTCGTATTGTGCATAATACCACAGATGCAACCCTTCCTTGCGGGTGCGTTCCTCGAAGCGTCCACCCGCCGGGAAAAGTCGTTCGAACCTGACGGTGCCGACCGATGTGAGCACCCGGTCGATCTCGCCGCTGCCTGCCGGTACGGCGCCCGCGGCACGGGTCTTTTCTACGATGCCCGATGCTTCGTTCTTGAATTTGAGGATGATCTCGCCGTCGATGGCCGCCGAAGAGGCGTTTACGATGACGGGCCCCGCGGTGTCCTCACCGCCGTGGCTCCCCGTTTCTTCCTTGGCGCACGATGCCAATGCGAGTACGGCTGCGGCCAGGAGTAGCGATTTAAATATATGTTTCATGAATAATCGTATTTTAATGTTTTACTCCTTCACGCAGCGTACCTGTGCCGAGTAGACATGCGCTCCGGTCTGGTAAATGGCCCAGTTGTCGTTGAAGTCCTGGCGGTAGCAGTCGGCGCTGGTCGTCACGGGGGTGGGCTGGCAAGTCCAGTAAAATGCCTGGCCGCCCGTGTAGTTGTGCGTCGTCTTGTTGATCGAAAGGTAATAGACGTTGCCGACCATCGGGTAGTAGTCGCCGGTGTTTTTCCAGCGGCGGCCACAGTCTTCGGCCTTGTTCCAGTCCCACTTGTCGCTCACCCCGTTCTCGTCGTAGTCCTCGACCGGGCCCCCGTTGCGCAGGCTCGTGTTGCCGCTGGGGATTCCCCAGAGGTTGCTGCCGGGAACCTTGTAACCTACGGGACAGGGGTCGAAGATGGTTTTCTCGGGGCCCCACAGGCCCGAGTGGGTCACCTTTTCGTCCTTGCTTGCGCAGTACCAGTTGTAGTGGTCGCTGTAATAGGGTTGCAGGTAGGTCATCGGGTTTTGGATCGCATTGGGGATATTTCCCGGGGGCGTGGTCAGCGGCAGCGTCGTCGCATTGAATATCCAGGAACCCGAGCCGTTGCCGACCTCATAGTTGGTTTCGTTGTAGGCCGGGATGTTGTTGCTGTCGGTATCCGCATGGTAGGCCGAACGCGCCGGCATGAAGGGGTCTTTGCGCCCCCACTGGTAGAACATGCCGCGGTTGTCGATGTCCATCGGCTCGTTGTTCAGCGCACCGAGGTTGCGGTCCATGATCTGTGCCACCACTTCGTTGGCCGGGTTGATGTGGTCATGCGCAGTGATTTCGTCGTCGCAGACCCAGATATGCCAGCTCCAGAGGATATTGCCGTTGATGTCCTTGACGGCGATCACGGCGTTGCCCTGCGAGCGTCCGGTCGCAAAGGCCACATAACCCTCCTTGTAGACGGGCGCCCCGTCGATGATCTCGCGCGACATGGTCTTGTCCCCGTCGTTGCGCGACTCCCACAGCAGTTCTGCAGCCGCCACGCCGGATATTCCGGTGCCGTAGGCCGCGATGTAGTCGCTCCGGCCGTCGCCCTTGCCGTTGCCCTTGACCGAAGCGTCGAATTTATAGGCTTTGCCGGTGTGGGCGATGTAGCAGTTCGAAGTGCCTTCGGCGCTGAGGTTGATGCTCCGCTCGGCACGCTGGACGAGCGAAACGGTCGCACTGACCTGGTCGCCGTTTTTCTCGCCGCTGACGACGATGCTGCCCGTGAGCGTTTCGGGGCCGGCATTGATCGACGTCTCGACGGCCAGGGTATTGTCCTCCTTGCGGGTGACGGTGAACCAGTCGCCCGTGCTGGTGTAATCCCAGGCCGCGGCATTTGTCGCCACGACGATCGAAACGCTTCCGCCGTCGGCATCGAAGATCAGTTTGTCGCTCGACACCTCCACATAAGCCGGCCCTTCGGGGGTTTCCGGCCCGATCTTGGTGGTTTCGGTGCAGCCTGCCAGTAAAATCGTCAGCAGCACTGCGATGCAATATGATATGATATATTTCATGTTCTGAAGATTTTACGTGTTACTGTTTCCAGGCATCGGGTATCTGGGCGTAGTCGCTCAGCTGCGTGCAGCCCTTGAAGCATCCTGCGGTGCTGGTGAGCGCCGTGAGGCCGGAAGCCGGATTGTTCTCCGTGGTACGGTCGTAGAGGTGGTATTTTATTCCGTTGACGATCGTATAGGGCGATTCCCCGCTCAGCGACGTACAGCCCGAAAAGGCGTTCGTAACACTCTTGAGTACGGTGCATTCGTCGAAGATGTCGACCGGGATGCCCTTGAGCGACGAGCAGTCGCGGAACATGCTTGTAATTCCGGTGAGCTTGCCCGCGCTGACGAGAAGGTTTTCGCCGACCGTTTCCAATGCCGTGCAACCGTAGAATACCGAACCGAACGTCGTGCTGCCCGCGCAGTTGAAGACATTTGAGCCGACCTTGCGCAATCCGGTGCAATCGCGGAATATGCCGGTCCAGGTCGAGATCGTCGTATTCTCCCTGAACAGCCCGTCGGGGATCTCCTTCAGCGAGGTGCACTTCTCGAAGGCATACATGAAGGTGGTCGACGGGGCTTTCAGCCCGCTGAATGCATCGGGGGCGATGCTCTCCAGGCTCGTGCAGCCGCTGAACAGGTACGACAGCGTCTTGGTCTTGGTCGTCGCCCCGAACATCCGGGCCGGAACGGCTTTCAGCATCACGCAGTTCTGGAAACATTTGGTAAGCGTCGTTACGTCGGTGTTTTTCATGAACATCCCTTCGGGGATCGTTTCCAGAGCAGAACAGTCTATGAAGGCCTGGTCGAAAGTCGATGCCTTGGCCAGTCCGTCGAACATGCCTGCGGGGATGGCTTTCAGCGCCGGGCATTTCGAGAACAGGAGATCGCACTTGACCGCAGCCGTGCTCTCCCCGAAGAGTACGCCGACCTGCTGGAGAGCCGTGCAGCCTTCGAAGGCGTTGGAGTAAACCGTGACCTTGGAGTTCGCCGAGAAGAGGCCGTCGGGCAGCGAGGCGAGGTTTGCGCAGTTGGTGAATACCTTGCCGAATGCCGTGATCTCCGGGTTGCGGCTGAACAGTTCGGCCGGTACGGTTTTCAGCCCGGAGCCTGCGAAGAGGCTGGTCGCGGTCTTGAGAGCCGGCAATTGGGCAAAGAGGTCGCCCGGAACGCTTTCGAGTGCGGTGCAGTTCTCGAACAGGTTGCCGACGCTGGTGATCTTGGGGGCTCCGGCGAATGCGTCGGGCGATACGGTCTTCAGCTGGGTGCAGCCCTTGAACATCGAGGCGATGCTCGTACACGAGGTACAGCCGTTGATGATATTGCCGCCGATCTCTTCGAGTGCCGTACAGCCGGCGAACAGGCTCGAGAACGAGGTGACCTTGGTCAGCCCCCTGAACAGCCCTTCGGGGATGCTCTTCAGCGCGGAGCAATCCTGGAATGCGTTGGCGAACGAAGTGACGTTCGTATTGGTTGCGAAGAGGTCGGAAGGCAGTTTTGCCAGCGAGGTGCAACCCGAGAACGAGGCGCTGAACTGCGTGACTTTCGTGAAGCCGTCGAACAGTCCGGCCGGAATCTCGGTCAGCGAGGTGCAGCCCTTGAAAATGTTGTTGAATGCCGTGGTCGTGACTGTGTCGAACGCCCCGGTGTTCGAGAACAGTGCGCCCGGAATGCTTTGCAACTCGGAGCATCCGCTGAAACAGGTCATGAAGGTCGTCACTTTCGAGCATCCGGCGAAGAGCTCGGCCGGGATCGAGGTGATCTTCGTGGCGTTGAACGTGCTTCGGAAGTCCGTGCACTTCTTGTTGTTGGCGAAGAGCTTTGAAGGGATGGATTTCAGGCCCGAGCCCTGGAACGTATAGTAGAAACTGTCGCACTCGGGCTGGTTGGCAAAGATGTTTTCCGGGATGGTTTCGAGGGTGAGGATACCCGTGAATACCGAACTGAAGTCGTCGATCTTCGGGTTCTTGGCGAACAGTTTTTCCGGGACGGTCTTGAGCTTGGTGTTCGAGAAGCAAACCGTGACGTTGCTCAGTTCGGGGTTGTGTGCAAAGAAATCCTCGTCGACCTCTTCGAGCGACGTATATGCGAAGGCGTTTCGTACCGATTCGAGCTTCGCAGCCTTGTGGAACAGGTCGGCCGGAACTTTTTTGAGCTCATATGCGAACTGGAACATGCTTTCGGCTGTTTTCAGCTCGACGGCATGGTCGAGGAATCCGTCGGGGATTTCCTCCAGGATGTCGCAGTGGTTGAAGGCTTCGTAGAAGGTCGTGACCTGGGCGAACGCCTCGGTCTGATCCGTGGCCACTTTAGTCAGGAACGTGCACTGTTTCAGGGCCCCTGCCATCGACGTGAGCCCGGTGCGTCCCCAGTTGAATATTTCGGTGATCTGGTTGGTCTGGGCATAGTTGTAACCCAGATTGAGATTGGTGCTGTTGAGCGAGGGCACGGTGCCTTTGACCGAAACGACATAGTAGTCCGGATCGGTGTAGGTGTGCTGCGGGAACGCCGTGGTGACATTCTCCTCGATGGTGCCGTCGCCCCAGTCGATCGTGGCGTTGATCGCCTTGTCGAAGGGCAGGCGTGCCCGCAGGTCTACGGCACTTACGTTGAGCCCGATGATGAATGCATCGAAGTCGAAGCCCGTCTGGGAAACGGTGATCGTCTGTTCGGCCATGTTGGCCTTGCCGTCACCCGCCGTGATGGTGATCGTGGCGGAGCGCGAAGATGCATCGGGATTGATTATGGAGGAGACCTCCAGACCCTCTTCCGTGCGTTTTACAGTGAGCCAGTCACTGCCTTCGGTGAGGGTGTATTCCCATTCGAAATTGGATTCTACGCTGAGTTCCTTGGCTTTGGTGGGAGTGGCCGCGAACGGGACGGTTTTTAGCGATGTGCTGATGAATGCGGCTCGGTCCTGCGTGACGCGGATTGTTTCAGAGACCGGGTTTCCCCCCCCCTTGCCGGCAATCAGCTCGAAGGTAGTCTCCCTGTCTTCTATTTCTTCGTTGGGGTCGAGCGTAACCGTAACGTTCTTGCCGTCGCGTTCGACGAGCAGCCACGGGCAGGCCTTGGTTTCGTAAACCCAGTCTTCGTCGGTGGACAAAACCTCGAACGAGGCGGTCAGTTCGCCGCGTGCCGGAATCTGGAAGTTGTTTTCCGAAGCGGAGATTTCGAGCGTGCCGTAGGCATTTTGCGAAACGGCGATCGTCGCGGTTTTGTCGCCGGCCGTCACGGTGACCGTCGAGTTCTGCTTCTCTTCGACCTTGTTGCTTTCGCAGCTCAGGATAAGCTGGTCGGCCACGTCGTCTTTTTCGATGGTGAGCCATTCCGCGCCGGTGGCCGTGTATTTCCAAGCCACGTTGGTCTGGATATCTACGACGACCTCGCCGCCCAAGCTCTTGAAGCCGATGGCGGCGTTGAGTCCGTCGGCCGGGGTGAACCAGGTGTTCTTCGACGAAATGCCCAGTTCCGCGATGACTTCGGACGGTTCTTCGCCGGGTGTCGGATTGATATAGGTGATGGTATCCTCCGAGCAACCCATCATGCCGAGCATGGAAACCGCCAGTATGTAGATGAATTTTTTCATGCGTGTTGCTGTTTAATTGTTGATTTCGGGATAGACGGGGAAACTATCTGCCGGGGGCGTGACGGCTGCCGCAGCCCGGGTGACGTCCGTCGTGGTCGTAGGGGCGTCCCACTGCACGAGGTACATCGAGCCGGTGGCGTAGTAGACGTCGCTGAACGAAACGTATTGCTGCGACTGGTAGCCGATCAGGCCCAGGGTCGAGTAACCGCTGTCGAAGCCGCTCAGCAGGATTGCCTTGCGCATTTCTTCCGCATCGTCGTTGTAGCCTTCGCCCAGCGTACCGGTCAGCGAACCGCCGACGAACGAACCGGTGTTCATGTTGATCGTCATTAGGTAATAGGTACGGGTGACGGAGGGGGAGAGCTGTACTTGGAGGCAATTCTTGCCCAGTTCGATGGTCAGGGCCCCGGTCAGCTTGTCATAAGCTGCCTCGACCACCGTCCCTTTGACGAAAAGGTCTTTGATGTAGACGCTTTTGCGGTACTCCTTCTGTTCCACGGTGCAGAATGTCCCCGTTCCGCTCACGCCCAGGGGTGAGCCGCCGTAATACCAGTTCTGCGCGAAAAGCCCGTAGTATCCCAGGAGTTTGTAATAGCGATTCTCGGCATGTGAATCCTGTGCGAGCGTCACCTCGCACGATTTGGTGTCCTTGCCGTTGGACGAACTGACCGTCAGTGTCGCCGTGCGGTGTGCATCGGGGTTGCCCGAGGTCGAGAGCGTTACGGTGCTGTTGACCTTGTTGCAGTCGATCGACAGCCATTCGGCGTCACACGTTGCCGTCCATTCGCCGTTGGTTATGACCGTGAAGATGTAGTCTTCGCCTTCGGAATCGAACGAGATTTCCTCCGGGGCGGTGGTTGACAGGAGCACCGTTTCGAGCGCATAGGCCTGACGGACGTCGACCTCATGTTGGTCTGCGTCCGACTTTACGGTGATTTTCGCATTACGGATGTCGGGGGTGGCATTGCTGCCCACGGAGATGGTCAGGTAGTCGCCCTCGGGATGCAGTGTCACCCAACCGTCAGGGCAGGTCGCCGTCCATTCCGACGGGCTTGCTACCGAGATGGTGGTCGTTCCGCCTTCCGTGGCGAACGCGACACTACTTCGGGAGAGAACGATCACATCTGCGATCTCTTCCTTTGTCTTATCGTCGCAACTACTCGCTGCGAAGGCGATCAGACAGATCAATAGTGTAAAACATCTTCTCATAAATTATTAATTTTGGGTAAAGTGTATAATTTTGCCTGAGTGTTGGCGGGTGGACTTGTGTTTTCTTGTAAAATATTGCATGTTTAATTTAAGGGAAACCAAACGAACAGGCCTGCAATATAAGGAAAAAACAATAATAGTATGCTGAATGGGTGCAAAAACTTTTTAATTTTATCCTAGTTATGTGTCTTTGATCGGGGTGTTTGTGATGTAATATTTTGTCGTGTAAATATTTGCATTGTTTTAAGCCGGGTGCTTGGGGTGGGTTGTGTTGAGTTGTGAAATATTGACATGCTGTCTATTTTGTAACAGATATTTTTTTGTCATCATGCTGTGCCGGGGATAAAAACTATTTTTTCGGGGCCGCAAGTTTTTCGGGGCCGCAAGTCCGCATTTGTCGCGGATTTTGTTAATTTTGCAAAAAATAATGCGTTGAAATCCGTCGAACTACTCGCTCCCGCCAAAGATTTGCAGTCGGCCGTCGCCGCCGTGGACTACGGTGCAGATGCCGTGTATATCGGCGGGGCTAAGTTCGGAGCCCGTTATGCGGCGGGCAACAGCGCCGGCGAGATCGCCCGTGTGGTGGAATATGCCCACCGCTACGGAGTGCGGGTGCATGCCACGCTCAACACGCTGATCTACGACGACGAGCTGGAGGCCGCCGAGCGGCAGGCCCGCGAACTGATCGCGGCCGGGGTCGATGCGCTGATCGTGCAGGACATGGCGCTGCGGCGCATGAACCTGCCGGTCGAGTTGCATGCTTCGACGCAGATGTGTAATATGGCACCTGCCCAGGCGCGTTTCCTGGGCGAGTGCGGGTTCGCCCGGGTGATCCTCGAACGGGCGCTTTCGCTCGGCGAAATACGGGACATCTGCGCTGCGACCGCGGCCGAGGTGGAATGTTTCGTCCACGGGGCGATCTGTGTCGGTTACAGCGGCCGCTGTTTCCTCTCGCGGTCGGTGTCCGACCGCAG
>ENA-OPSV01002556-OPSV01002556.1-human-gut-metagenome-genome-assembly--contig:-NODE-2556-length-10446-cov-3.214609_pt1 | contig 10446 bp, 8 predicted proteins | sample MGYA00241460_ERZ501912 | MGnify/ENA primary metagenome ERZ501912 (study PRJEB25962, sample SAMEA2042402) | human gut metagenome | biome: human gut; feature: human-associated habitat; material: faeces...
ATGAACCGTCTGGCAGACTATCTGTATGTGCTTGCACGCTATGAAGAAGCGAAGGCGGCAGGTCAGAAGATGGGTACGTCAGAGTCTTTAGAAACTGACGCATCTTCTGAAAATACGGAACTACATGCAAGTGGAACTGAGAAAGTGGCAGGAGGAAGCGTGAGCGTGGATACGAAAGTTGAAAATTCTCTCATATCTGGTACCTCTGATTCTGTAGACGAAGCTGTAATTCAGGCAGTACTGCGCCGCATGGGTATGCAGAATAAGATTACACTGGATGGAGCGAAGAAGCTGATCGGGAAAATCGAACAGGAAGCCCTTCGCCGCGGTAAGAAAGCGGTGATTGCAGTTTGTGGTCCGGAAGGAAATCCAATTGCCGTTCATGTAATGGACGGAGCATTTCTGGTAAGCTTTGATGTCGCTTTGAAAAAAGCTTATACTTCTGTTGCGGTGAAGATGTCCACCATGGAATTATCCAAACTTGCCCAGCCAGGCGGAACCTTTTATGGCGTAGATAAGATGGATGGTGGAAAGATCGTGATTTTCGGAGGCGGTGTGCCGCTGAAATCCGGAGATACGATTATCGGAGGTCTTGGTATAAGCGGCGGCACAGGAGAGGAAGATCACAGCCTGGCAGAATATGCATTGTCCGTATTACCGGAGATATTGTAGTTGGAATATAGTACAAGGATTATGACAGAGAAAGGCTATTTTTTCAGGAAAGAGAAAAAGCCTTTCTTTTTTTCGTAAGGAGCTTTTGAGACAGAAAGCAGTTTATAACCTGTTTTATCAATAGTCTCTTTCAGTTTTGCTTCATCAAGATCATTTTCTGTAAGGATAATCGTCTCTCCTTTTGTATGGGACGAGGTGACTTTTTTTACAGAAAAGTTATTACGAATACTTTCGTTAATGTGGGATTCACACATTCCACACATCATTCCGTCTATTTTTAATGTAATCTGCTGCATAATTTAATCTCCCTTTTTTAATAGATTTGCCATAAATGTCCTGGCGGTATGTTTTCAAACACGCTCTAAGCTGTGTAATCAAATTTCACAAAGGACAGCTCGCAGTTTGCAATACGGCTGCAGATATTTACTGCTGAATACATTACCACGGAAAATTCTCCGTCAATGGTATCCACATAAAGATAACGTCCGTCAGCGGAGATTCTGGCGTGTTTCACATCGCCTCGCTCTGTCAGTTCTTTTATGATTTCATTTGCCAGGTCTTCCGTAACAGTTTTTGATAAATGATAACATCTTCCCATGATTCAACAGATTCCTTTCGTCGTACTTGTGTTAGTTATTTCTAATTAGAAATATTATAGCACGTTTCAGAAAAAAGAAAACTTCAGTTACAGATAAAATTTATCATTTAAGTGTCGAATTATGGGAGAATTTTACGACCGAATTTCGTTGTAATGGCAACCGGCTTTTGTTAGAATAAAAGAAACGAAAGAGAAAAACAATTTCTGATTTTCTGCGGCGTTCTGCAGCAGTATGTGCGGACAGTTTTCTGCCATGGGCTAATCTGCCTGATCAGCAGCAATTCCATCATCCGGTTACTTGAAAACCTGCTACATAAGGGTCCTGGAATAAGAGACCATTCTGGAAAAATGGCATATATAGCGAAAACAAGAATAAGCTATGGCTTTTTTCGAGTCTTAACAGCAAAAGAAAACGCATAAAATGCGTCAACGTAGCCTGTAAAAAATACAGGAATGATTCTCTGTCGTTTTTCTTACGACGAAAAAAATCACATCTTTAGCATATCTGAGAAATAAGAGAAAAAGAAGTCAATTCTTTTTTTGTGGGCGGGCATCCGGCCAATGCTCGCCCTCCTAATCAGCTTTTCTTATATTTTCCTGGTGTAGTTCCTTTGTATTTTTTAAATGCACGTATAAAATAGCTCAGATCATTAAATCCATTTCGATATGCAATATCTGTAATAGAATCATCGGTTGTGGAGATTTCATAGCAGGCTCTCTCAATGCGCTGCCTGTTCAGATAATCCATGGGAGTCTGATGGGTCATTTCGGAGAAAAAACGGCAAAAGTATTTGGGTGACATGGATACGGAGGCCGAAAGCTGTTTTAGTGTCAGAGCCCCCGTATAGTTGTGCTCAATGAAATCAAGTACCTGTTTCAGCTGTAAAATTCTCTTATAATCACGTCTTGCGCGTGTTATACTTTCAACTGCAGAATTCGTTTGTAATCCCGGCGTGCTTTGGGCTGGCTGTCCAGATAGTAATGATTACCAAAAACAATACCAAAAAAGTGGTAAAATTGTCCAATTACAGTGAGCTCGTAGCCAGGTTCTCTTTTCCAAAGAGAATCAAAAAGACTGTTTATTGTATTGCAGATTTCTATATGCTTTGGTGTAAAATGATGATAGATCAGAAGTTCCTGATGGCTGATTTTCTGCATATATTCCGTGCAGACAGAATTGAATTTCAAAAACATGTTCATGTCAAAAACAATGCACTGATAGATACAATCCTGAGGAATTCCGGAATGCAGCACGCCGCTGTTGACAAAAATTACATCTCCGGCTTTTGCTGTAAAACTGACATCTGAAACCGCAGGCTGTTCGCCTGTGGGATAGGTAAAGGTCACATGCTCAAAGCAAATGTCGCTGCCCTGTGCCATTTGCGGCTCCTGTGCCTCTGACTGCTCTCTGGCAAGCAGAATTGTGTCAATCCGCCGCATAGATTCCATAGCCTGCATCTTATAGTTGCTCATGTACATGATCTTGTTGAGAACAGATGCGCATGCAGGTGCAAAAATCAGATAAAACAGGAAATTCTCTATAAAGGCAGTCAAATCTCCCGCCGAAGTCATGCCGATGAGTGCGGCAGGGATCAGCACAAGAAAAGCGGCATTGACCACAGTATTGAAGCCCACATATCCGGGCTTGCAGGCCATAGTAAAGGCCAGTGCGTCATCCCGATAAGCATTGATCGCTTCCTTGAAGCGCCGTATCGAATGTACCGACTGTCCAAATACCTTAATCACGGAGATTCCCCGGACATACTCCACCGCCTCGTGGTTCATTTCCTCCTGAGCGTCCTGATAGCGCTTCATGAAATTCATGGTTTTTTCGCCCATCATTGTCATCTGGCAGGCAAAGCTTGCAAGCATCAGAACGATCAGCGGAAGGCCAATGCGCCAGTCCATAGCCAGCATCAGCACAAGGCTGGCAACCGTCGTGACCTGAGCGCTCACCAGATCCGGCAGCTGATGGGCAAGGTAAGTCTCCATTTGGGCGCTGTTTTCATCAATGATTTTTCTTAGCTTTCCGCTGGGATTTTCCTCAAAATACCCTATTGGCATCCTGGACAAATGACGGAGCGCTGCCATTTTTAAATTCTTTTCTGTATGAAAAGCTGCGGTATGGGAGCACATAAGTGCCGCAAAATTAATGATCAGCCCGGCCAGTTCCAGCGCCAATGCCCACACGCCCCACTGCACCAGGGACGAGATAGCAAAACCTCCTCCGGTCAGTCCGGTTAAAAGCGCACGGGCCGCAAAATAAACACACACAAACGGTCCCAGAAGGAACAAGGCGCTGATGCCGGACAACAACTGCGCAGCACCCAGTAGGGGACGATGCCGTCCTGTAAACTCCAGCAGGCGCGGAATACCGGTTTTCTGCGGCTTCTTTGTCTGCGCATCCTCGCCAAATACCTTCTTCATATAAATCACTCCTCTCTCATCAAGCGGTATAAATTTCTTTACTTCCCCTGCGTGGATATGCAGAATATGGGTCGCACAGCGCAAGATCAGCTCCGGATCATGTGTCACGATCAGGGTACTGGCTGCCTGTTTATTGGCTGCACGGATCAGTTCCGCTGTCCGCAGCAGATTTTCTCCATCCTGACCGCTGGTCGGCTCATCATAGAGCATCAGTTTTCGTTTCATGCAAAGAGCTGTTCCCAGAGAAAGCCTTTGTTGCTGACCTCCGGAGAGGGAGCCAGGGTGACGGTTCTCCATACCATTTAAGCCCAGCGTTGTCAAAACCTCTTTGCCCTTTTCTTCTGACAGTGCCGGATTATTCAAGGTCAATTCACCCAATACCGTATCGCTGAACAGTTGATGTCCTGCCTCCTGCATGACCAGGTAGACCTGCTCCGGCAGCTTTTTATGCGCAATCTTCTTGCCGTCGATCCGTACTGTACCCGTATGCTTCAAAAGACCTGCCAGGCAAAGACTGAAAGTGGATTTCCCGGCACCGTTTTCTCCGATCACCGCTACGATTGCCCCTGACGGTATTTCTAAATGCGGCACATTCAGTACCTGGCGCATCTGACGGCTAAACTGAAGCCCATCTATTTCCAGCCCGGTACTCTTTTGTTTTATCAGCCCCATATCGGGCCTCAGTTCATAAAGCTGCTCCCGCTTTACTGCCCTGAGTCCCAACGCTTTGCGCTTCTCCAGCGAAAGATCTGCCGCTGTTTCCGGCGTAAATTCCTGCCTGATCCGGCCATCCTCCAGCAGCACATAACGGTCAGCGATTCCCTCCAGATACCACAGCCGATGCTCTGAAATCAGCACAGTTTTTCCTTCATCTTTCATCATGCGGATCAACTTCTGCAGCTTTCGGATGCTCTCCATATCCAGATTAGAAGAAGGCTCATCCATAACGATGACCGACGGTAAAGCCGCATAAACGGAGCCGCAGGCGATCTGCTGTTTCTCGCCGCCTGACAGTTCAAAAATATTCCGGTCCATCAGCTCCTGCAGGTTCAGACGATAGGACACCTCCTCCAGACGCTTCTTCATCTGCGGGCGGGGGACATTCTGATTTTCCAGATTAAAAGCCATCTCTCCGGTCGTATCCAGATGGAAAAACTGGGTACGGGGATTCTGGAAGACACTTCCCACAATCCGGGACGTTTGGGACAACGGTGTCTGCTGCATTTCCTGTCCGCCTACAAGGACATTCCCCTCCAGTTTCCCGGCATAAAAATGAGGGATAAGACCGTTTACCAGGCGAAGCATGGTCGTCTTCCCACATCCGCTTTTCCCACAAAGTACCACACATTCTCCGCATGATGCCTGAAAGCTTACATCAGACAGCACCTGCATTTCATTTGCTTCCCCGTTCTGGTAAGAAAAGGAAACATGATTCAGTTTGATCAAAACATCTCCTCCCTTCCTCAGAAACAAAGATTCCAGAACAGCAGTCCGGCAGAAACAGCTATTATACACCAATCCAGAGCCTTCATCTGAACCTCCGCATAACTGGTTCGCGGCATATTTTTGTCAAACCCCCGCGCCATAACAGCAGCTGACATCTCATCCACGATAACCGAGCACTGCAGCAAAAAGGGAACCAGCATATATTCCATCATCTGCAGCGGACGACGAAGAACATTTTTCCATGTCAGCGCCATCCCTCTTAACCGGAGCGCCTGATTCACCATCTGCCATTCTTCCTGGATAGTCGGGACAAAACGGAGCATCACCGCCAGAGGAATGATGACCTCGTTTGGCAGATGCATCTGAGTAAATGCACTGATATATTCCCCAATCCTGGAAGTCTGTGTCACAATATAAAAGGCTGCAAACATCGGTAAAATAAACCGGCAGAAATGACATGCCAGCATGATGATATTCTGCAGTATCCCTGACAATCGCGGTGCTAGAAACAGATCGCATAAAAACATAACTGCAAAGATAAGGCCGGTATAAAAAGCCCTCTTCTATTTCTGGCACAGAAGCGTTATCCCCACACACAGGGCAAGAAGGACAAATTCCTGCGGATGTGTCAGCCCGGAAAATGCCGAAAGGCAGGCGGCAATAAATACCGCCAGCTTACTTCTCGGATCCAAAAGACCGCTGAAAATCTTTTCGCGGTTCACGCTGTAATACCGGCTTTCACAAAATGTTTTTTCAGGATCTTTCTTCCAAACAGACCGCCAAGCAATCCGCCCACCAAAGCCAAAGCAATCAGCACAAGAACAATCCAGCTGGGCGTCAGCTTATCCAGCGTTGCGATATATTCTTCTCCATAGTACCCTGCACAACTTTCTAAGAAGGCGTCCTTTGCCAGAATAAGGGCAAAGAAGGGACCCATAGAAGTCAGGTTGAACACACAGTAGCTGATTGCCAGCGCACCTGCGGATTTGCGTCTTTTTGCGGTAATGAGTTCAGCGATTAATCCCCATACAACAGCAAAAATCAGCGGATAAATGGTTGCCATAGACGTAATCAGCCCCACCAGGATCGCCAGCACCAGGATCGCACCGGTGCGCGGCACCTTGGTGGCATACAGCATATACACAGTTCCCAGTATGATGCCGGCAATCAAAGGCGTTGTCAGAAAGAGGATTGGAACAATGGTCAGGACTGAAGACAACACCGTGAGCAGCACTAAATAAATTGCGCCAAAGGCGCCTGCGGTAATTAAATCCTTTGTTGTAAGTTTTGTTTTCATAGGTATTTTTTTCCTTTCTGCATTTTCTGTTAGTCTATGCTAACTCATGCATATTACCATGTGAAAGATTCTTTTGCCACTCTGAAAAGCCATGCCTTGTGCAAAATGCTCCAAAAAGCCAAAAAATGACACCTCCATCCGGAAGGTGTCACTATGATTTTCTTCTACTTTTTTTCCTTTCGATAGGCACTTGGTCTGCAGCCTATCACCGCATGGAATGCCTCTGAAAATTTGCTTGGATTCTGATAACCCATTTTCAGCGCAATTTCGCTGATTTTTTTATCTGACTGGCGCAAAAGCTGTGCCGCCCGATGCATTTTGTAACTACGCAAATATGCATAAGGTGATTCGCCATAAATTTGCCTGAATCCATCTTTTAACTGTGTCAGACTTAAATTGTGCTCCAATGCCAGTTCCTTCAGATTGGTCCGGTGTTCCATATCCTGTACCAGATGCTCCCTGACATGCTTGATCCGCTCCACAGTCACTCCCGAAATATAGTCCTGGTTCTCCTCAAAAAGAGTTTGTCTGAATTGGAAATGATAAAGGAGCTCCAAAATCTTCAACCGCAAAAAGGGCAGAGACGGACGATCCAGATGTGTATACAGTTCCTGATATACATGCTCTATTTCCGCATTGCGGCGAAATACCGGGGATCTTGATTCAAGAGAATATTTCTCTGTAATTGCCTCCGCGCTGATTTGAAAGGCCTGAAGCTCCGGTACACCCTTCATGACCTCCGGAAACAAAATAATAGTGGACCCATAAAAGTAGTTCAAGGGGAAGGAAGACGCGATTGGCGGGTGCATCTGGCTGTTCAGGGTAATATCGCCTTCTCCCAAATAGAGATAATTCCGGCTGTCAAACGCACATTCAAACCGCCCCTTCCGGCAATGATTGATCCCGATTACATTCTGCTTTTCACCGCTTCGGAAACAGCTCTCAGAAGAAAAATCTACAACCATGAACTGTACTCCCGGAAAAATGTCATACAGCCACATATCGGCGGTGCCATCCTTTACCTGAAAATCCACATAGGTCACAAAGGATTCCTTCCCCGGTATTTTTTTGTCTTGTCTTAAATAATTCAATTCCTCCATGGCTGACGCATCTCCTATGACAAAGCTGAATAGCAGTTTATATCTATCCTATTTTCTCAGTATTACCAGCTTGTTAGAAAGGTTTTTAACAGGCTGTATCCATCCCAGCAACTTATAGACAGGATACAGTTCCTTCATCCCTTCGACCAAACTCACATCCTTGACCCATGTAAGCCCCGACACCATGCTCTCCAGTTCCTTACCGCTTTTCAGCCCCCGGGTAAAGCGAGCCTTACTGGGCTCAATCGATTTCTCCTTCATGTGCCGCATGATAAAAGGATTCATAATCTCCATAATGATCTCCGCATGTTCGAACCGGCTACAGATAATGGATAGCATTTTCTTTACATCCGCCTCGGTTAAGTACATGACCAGACCTTCGATCACAACAAGCACTTCGCCCGTCGGATCTTCGATTTCCGCTGCTCATGGCAGCATCCTTCTCCGCCCTGGAAAAGTCATAGTCCAGCTGCTTCACGATCTCTATAGCCTTCGCATCATAAAATTTATGTTCCTTCTTCTAACCACACAACATATAATAGCAATTTGCGCTCACGATTCCAACCCAAAACCAATTTTATTCTACCCAAAATCAGTTTTTTTTGCGTTTATCCAATCGTAGCTTCTGCTTTATAGTTTTTCGGATTCACTCCGTATTTCCTTTTAAACGCCGCTGCGAAATTGCTCGCTTTTGAATATCCCACCAGTATAGCCACCTGACTGACATTCAAATTACTTTCTAACAGCAGGCTTGCCGCCTTTTCTAACCGCTGGTCGATGACATACGCATGAACCGATGTTCCGAACAGGGAGGAAAAGCCCTTCGTCAATTTTGAAGTGCTGATTCTCAAACACTTTCATGATCTGGTTCATACTGTCACCATACCTTTCATGTCTTCGTTGTACCAGTTGTTCTTGTGTACCGTTTTGAAATCCATTCTCTCGACCTCCTTCTTTTTTACTGCCCGGATTTCAGGACAAAAAAATAAGGCTCCGAACCCCAGAAACCCGCATAAATACTGGATTTTTTCTGTTTAGTCCTAATGCGTCTCTTTCATTTCCTATTATATAACAAAAAGCCGTGTGTCCGGCACAGCATCTTTCGATGCCTGCCAAAACACACGGCTTTTCTATTGCAGCTGCAGGATAGAGGTTTTCTCTTATTCGCCGCCTTTTTCAAATCGTTTCGAAGTTGTTCTCAGTATGAATTATGCTTCAGATTTTCAGTAAAGAATCCCGTATCTTACAGGAAAATGTATTTCAAAATAAACAGCACTGCCAGTACCCACATCAGAGGGGTGATCTTTTTTGCCTTACCAGCTACCGCATTCAGTACAACGAAGGAAATAACGCCGAACGAAATACCTTCGGAAATAGAATACATGAAGGGCATTGCAAAAATGCAGATGAATGCCGGAATTGCTTCCAGCATATCACTCCAGTTGATCTTCGCTACAGACTGCATCATAAAGAAACCAACAACGATCAGTGCAGGAGCAGTTGCAAAGGAAGGAATTGCAAGGAATACCGGAGAGAAGAACAGTGCCAGGATAAACAGTAAGCCGGAAACAACAGAGGTCAGACCTGTTCTGCCGCCTTCTGCAATACCGGAAGAAGACTCTACGAAAGTAGTGATGGTAGAGGTACCCAGGCATGCACCAACGGTTGTACCTACGGCGTCAGCCATCAGAGCGCCCTTGATGCCAGGCAGCTTGCCTTCTTTGTCCAGCATGTTTGCTTTTGTCGCACATCCGATCAGAGTTCCCAGTGTGTCAAAGATATCAACAAACAGGAATGCAAATACTACAACAACGAAGTTCAGAGATGCAATTGCAGAGAAATCCATCTTGAACAGGGTCGGTGCAACAGATGCAGGTGCGGAAATGATGCCGCTGGGGATCAGGCTGTAGAAACCAGCTTCTGCATTCGGAACATACAAGCCTGTCAGCTGACAGAGAATACCCAGTACCCATGTGATCAGGATACCCAGCAGGATGTTGCCCTTTACGTTCTTGATTACCAGGAAGGCTGTGATCAGCAGACCGATCAGTGCCAGTACCACGGTAATGCCTTCGGACTGGAATGTGCCTGCTTTTACAGAACCATTAAAGGAGAACAGACCTACCAGTGTGGAACCATCCACTACGATATGTGCGTTCTGCAGACCAATAAAGGTGATGAACAGACCGATACCAACAGATACTGCAACCTTCAGGCTCGCAGGAATCGCATTAAAGATTGCTTCACGCACATTTGTCAGGGACAGGATAATAAAGATAATACCCTCAACAAATACTGCAGTCAGAGCAACTTCCCAGCTGTAACCCATGCCCAGTACAACCGTATAGGCGAAGTAGGCATTCAGACCCATACCAGCGGAAAGTACGAAGGGCAGGTTGGCAAACAGTGCCATACAGAAAGAGCCGATTGCAGATGCCAGCGCAGTTGCTGTAAAAATAGCACCTGTATCCATTCCGGTTGCGCCGAGGATGCTCGGGTTAACCGCAAGGATATACGCCATGGTCATGAAAGTTGTGAGACCGGCGATGATTTCTGTCTTCACGTCGGTGCCGTGTTCTTTCAGTTTAAAAAAGTTTTCCATCGTTTATCTCCTCCTCATACTGATAACAAACAAGTCCAGTGTAACACAGTTTTCCGGATTTGGCTTTCCCTTTTTCATTTTTTTATAAAATTTTACTGAAAGCTGCGAGTAAACTGGTAAAACAAAAACGCTCCGGATTTCTCCGAAGCGCTCCAACCATAGCGAGAGGGGGATTCGAACCCTCGACACTGCGGGTATGAACCGCATGCTCTAGCCAACTGAGCTATCTCGCCACAAATATATATGGGGCCTATAGGGCTCGAACCTATGACCCTCTGCTTGTAAGGCAGATGCTCTCCCAGCT
>ENA-OPSV01002558-OPSV01002558.1-human-gut-metagenome-genome-assembly--contig:-NODE-2558-length-10439-cov-2.393971_pt1 | contig 10439 bp, 9 predicted proteins | sample MGYA00241460_ERZ501912 | MGnify/ENA primary metagenome ERZ501912 (study PRJEB25962, sample SAMEA2042402) | human gut metagenome | biome: human gut; feature: human-associated habitat; material: faeces...
GCGGCCGGTTTTGCTGATACTTGAGCGTGTAAGACATGAAGATTACTCTTCAGTTTTGAGAAGATCTTTCAAAGAAGAAAACTGATATCCCATGGATTCCCATTTGTTAAGAAGTTCATCGAGGATTTCTCCGTTGGTTTTCGAAGTGTTGTGAAGTAGTACAATGGCACCGGGATGAATACGGCCGAGTAATTTGTCAAAAGCCTCTTCTTTGGATGGCTGGGCATCGGTAAGCCAGTCAACATAGGCGAGACTCCAGAAGAAGGTATGATATCCCATATCTTTGGCCATCTGTAGATTTTCGGTATTGTATTTTCCCTGAGGCGGCCGGTAAAATCGTGTCATCGACTTTCCGGTGATCTTTTTGAAAAGATCTTCGACATCTGAAAGCTCTTTTGAGAAGGTTTCCTGTGTCGCAATCTGTGACATATCGGGATGATGATACGTATGATTGCCGACGGTGTGACCTTCTTTTTGCATTTGTTTGATCAGATCTGGATTATCCTGCAGAAAATTGCCGACGACAAAAAAGGTAGCAGGAACATGATGCTTTTTCAGAGCCGCCAGGATAGAAGGGGTATTGCCATTTTCGTAACCACAGTCAAAAGTCAGATAAATCACTTTCTGATCAGTGTTTCTGGCATAGTAGGCATTATATTTTTTTAATTCATCGAATGAGGCATTTCCGACGGGAGCTTTTCCTTCCTCCTGAAAACTCAACCCCCAGTTTTCGGTGGTTGGGAGAACAAAGGAATGAGAAGAAGATATAAAAGTGCGGCTGGCCGGAGTCAAAGTTGTTTCACTGGCGGGGAAAATTCGGGCAATCAATCCTCCGGCAAAAAAACAGAAGGAAAAGAAGAAAAGGAGGATTAATGGTTTATATCTGGAATAAAGGGTGGAAAAAGAAAGATGAGTTTTGGGTATATGGAATCTGAACATAGAAACTCCGGAAAACTTTTTATACAGTTATATGATGCCCTAAGGAAAAAGATGTGCGGAAAAGGACACAAACTTGCAAAGAATAGGGAATGATAGTAGTATAGGAACGTAGAATTATTAAGAACAGATATAAGAAAGAATAAATGAAACGGGATGAAAACATGGCCAGAGAATATGTGAAAAAAGATAATATGCTGAGTAAAGAAATCCGTTATAAAAAAACAGAGAAGGGTATGATGATCACTGAATATTATGGAAATGACAGTTATGTGGTGCTGCCGGATGAGATAGAAGGTGAGCCGGTCACGATACTGGGAGATTATGCATTTTCCAGAAATCTTTCAGTTGAGGAAATATGGATGCCGTTGGAACTTAAAGAAGTTGGAAGATATGCATTTTACAGGTGCCGGAATCTGAGAAAATTAGTACTTGGCAACAGACTTCTGGATATGGGAGGTGGTGCGCTTACAGGCTGCCATCTGGAAGAAGTAGAGATATATCTTCAGGACGGAAAAAAGAGCTGTCTGAAGTCGATTGTAGAAGAGATGCGGTACCAGATGAGGATATATCTACATGCGCCTGAAGGAGGACAGGAAGCAAAACTACTCTTTCCGGAGCATTATGAAGAGGCGGTGGAGAACACCCCTGCAAGAATACTGGAAACGCATCATCACGGGGCAGGCGGATATTATCGTCAGTGTTTTTATGACCGTGAACTGGACTATCGAAAATATGATGAGATGTTTTATCATACGGTTGCGGAAGACACAGAGGAGACGGCAGTGGAACTGGCACTGAACCGCCTGCGGTTCCCGGCAGAACTTTCAGATAAGAACAGACAAGGTTATGAAGAATACTTAAAAAAGCACATGACTGCGGTGGCAAAATGGACGGTGAAGCAGGAAGAGGTGGAAGGAATCCGGTTCCTGCAAAGAAGAAAATTATGGACAGAACAATCTTTACAGGCGGGAATGGATTTCGCGGCAGAAGGTAGCAAAACAGAAATTCTGAGTATTTTTATGGATATCAGAAAGGATCAGTTTCCAAAGAAGAAAAAGACATTTGAGCTATAGAGTATTTATAAAACAAGTAGAGAAGAAAAGCAATGGACAGAGAAAAGATAGAAAATAACAGAGAAACCATAGAAAAGGACCGCCTGGAAAATATAAGCCGTAAGATTCTTGTTATGGCAAGGAATGAACTGTATATGAAGATGCGGTTTCTGGATGTAGCATTATCCAGTCTTCCGTTTGTACTTGATACGGGTGCGGAAGGTATGGGAACAGACGGACTGTATCTGTATTATGATCCACAATCTCTCGGGGGATTGTTCAGGGAAGACCAAGTGATGGTGAACAGGATCTACCTGCATCTGGTGCTGCATGGGATTTTTCGCCATATGATCCGCAGAAAAGGAAGAGAGGAACGGCTTTATCATCTGTCATGTGATATTGCTGTGGAATCGATCATCGATGAATTACAGTATCGGTGTGTTATGAAGGCCAGGTCGTTCCCAAGAAGAGAAATGTACCGTGAACTGAAAAAAGAAATGAAAACGCTTACGGCAGAACGAATATATGAAGTGCTGAGGAAAAAAGCGCTGACACAAAAGCAGCTTGAACAACTGGAGGTGGATTTCCGGGTAGACGATCACAGTTACTGGCCAAAAGCTGAGGAGAAAAAAAGACAGAATCAGATTGAAAACCGCTGGCAGGATATCAGTGAGCGTATGGAGACAGAGATGGAGACATTTTCCAAAGAAGCATCACAGACATCCGGAAATCTGATCGATCAGGTGAAAGTAGAAAATCGGGAGCGAATGGATTACCGGGAATTTTTAAGAAAATTTTCGGTGTTAAAAGAAGAGATGACGGTGGATCCGGATTCTTTTGATTATACTTTCTACAGTTATGGATTAACTATGTATGGGAATATGCCGTTGATCGAGCCACAGGAATGGAAAGAAGTTCAGAAGGTAGAAGAATTTGTTATTGTGATCGATACATCGATGTCCTGTTCGGGAGAATTGGTGAAAAAATTTCTGGAGGAGACTTACGGCGTATTAAGTGAAAACGACAGCTTTTTCCGAAAAGTGAACATTCATATCATTCAATGTGATGATCAGGTTCAGACGGATCAGAAGATCACGTGCGAAGAAGAGCTGAAAGAATACATGGACAAACTGGAATTAAAAGGCGAAGGCGGAACGGATTTCAGGCCGGCATTCTCGTATGTGGATGAACTGGTCCGCCAGCATACATTTGAACATTTACGGGGAATGATCTATTTTACGGATGGCCGGGGAATCTATCCGGCGAAAAGGCCTGTATATGAGACGGCATTTGTGTTCATGGAGGAAGACTATGAAGATGTAGATGTTCCGCCCTGGGCAATAAAGATCATCCTGGAAGAAGATCGGGATTTCTGATCAGATGAAATAAATAACAGCAAAAGAAGGGAATACAATGGATATAAAAAGAGCCAAAAAAGAAATCAAAGATTCGATAGAGGCATATCTTGCCAAAGATGAATATGGAGATTATATGATCCCATCAATAAGACAAAGACCAATTCTCCTGATGGGGCCTCCGGGAATCGGTAAGACACAGGTTATGGAACAGGTGGCAAAGGAGTGTAAAGTCGCACTGGTATCTTATACGATCACACATCATACCAGACAAAGTGCGGTCGGACTTCCGTTTATTGAAAAGAAGACGTACGATGGGAAAGAGTACTCGGTTACAGAATATACGATGAGTGAGATCATCGCTTCGGTATATGACAAGATGGAAGAGACAGGACTTAGAGAAGGAATTCTGTTCATTGATGAGATCAACTGCGTGTCTGAGACTCTGGCTCCGACAATGTTACAGTTTTTACAGTGTAAGACATTTGGTAATCAGAAGATTCCGACAGGATGGATCATTGTAGCGGCAGGTAATCCGCCGGAGTACAATAAGTCGGTACGGGATTTTGATGTGGTAACATTGGATCGAATCAAGAAGATCGATGTAGATGTGAATTATGATGTATGGAAAGAATATGCATACCAGGCAGATATTCATCCGGCGATTCTGGCATATCTTGAGATCAGGAGAGACTATTTTTACCGGATGGAGACGACGGTAGATGGAAAGGTCTTTGCAACAGCCAGAGGCTGGGAAGATCTGTCACAGCTTCTGAAGACTTATGAAAAGCTTGGAAAGAAAGCGGACAGAGAGGTTGTACATCAGTATATCCAGCACTGGAAGATCGCAAAAGATTTCGCCAATTATCTGGAACTGTATCATAAGTATAAAAAAGATTATGGTCTTGAGAAGATTATTGAAGGTGTCTATACCAGGGATACGCTGGAGAGACTTCGATATGCAGCATTTGATGAGAGGTTCAGTGTTGTAAATATGTTGATCGGCCGTCTGGGAAGCTGCTTCAAAGAATATTTCCTAAAAGACAGACTGGTTACAATGATATATGAATATCTGAAGTTGTATAAATCCAATCTGCAAATGGATCTTGTCGTCTGTGAAGCCAGAGAGCAATATGAAAAATTACGGAAAGAAGAACAGATGACAAAGCAGGACGAGCATGTAAGAAAACAGGTGCTGGATAAACTGGAATCTTACGAACAGCTTGCAAAAGAAGAACATCTGGAAGGAGAGTCAGCATTTGAACGTATAAAAGAGGTATTTGGAAATGAAGTGGCAGGGCGGGAAGAACTGACAGAGCATACACTTGCTGCGCTGGAACACGCATTTGATTTCATGGAAGATGCATTTGGGGACAGTCAGGAGATGGTTTCTTTTGTTACAGAACTTAACACGAACTATTATAGTATTCAGTTCTTAAAGGAAAATGACTGTGATAAGTATTATCAGTATAATAAGAAACTGTTATTTGACAAACAGCAGGAGGAGATCCTGTCAGAACTAAATGAAGTAGAACAGGATCTGAACACTGCCATAAAATAGATGATTAGTATGTAAGTTTATATCCATGACGGATTTTGCGATAAATTTTCCAGATAATCATGGCCGGAAAGCTGAACGCAATATATAGTGATGATAGAATTCCGACACCCCCACCGACGATCATAAGAATTAAAATGCCAATATTCATAAGTCAAAGTCCTCCTTGTCAATGTTTTTATATATTGATGTTATATATGATGTGGAATTTTGCTTCCGGGTACATTGTATGGACTTTTGGTAAGAAGATAAAGAGAAACGGATGGATCTTAACACGGTATGAACAAGAATCGTTATTTTCTTAACATTGTTTTAGCGAAAGAAGTACATTTACTTTAAAGACAACAGGTGTTAAAATAAGCAATGAATGTAAACGAAGATGATATAAGACCCGGGGAGGTCTTAAACAAGATGAGATAAAGGAGAAATATATATGAAATGGAATCAGTTTCGTCTGAAGACAACAACAGAGGCAGAAGATATCGTCAGCAGCATGCTTGCTGATCTTGGAATCGAAGGAGTGCAGATCGAAGATAAGATCCCGCTTACACAGTCTGACAAAGAGCAGATGTTCGTAGACATCCTGCCGGATATGCCGGAAGATGACGGATGTGCATACCTGACATTCTATCTGGATGAAGAAGTAGACAAGCATGAGATGTTACTGAAGGTCAGACAGGAATTAGAAGAGATGAGAAGTTATCTGAATGTGGGAGACTGTACGATTGAGGAGTCCCAGACAGAAGATGTAGACTGGGTAAATAACTGGAAGCAGTATTTCCATCAGTTCTATATTGATGACATTCTTGTCATTCCTTCATGGGAGAATGTAGAGGCCAAAGACAGCGACAAGATGGTGATCCATATCGATCCGGGCACAGCATTCGGAACCGGTATGCATGAGACCACACAGCTCTGCATCCGCCAGCTTAAGAAATATGTGACAGAAGATACAGAGATCTTAGACGTTGGATGTGGAAGCGGAATCCTTGGAATGCTGGCGTTAAAGTTCGGCGCAAAGCATTCGGTAGGAACAGACCTGGATCCGTGTGCGATCGATGCAACCTATGAGAATATGGACAACAACGGAATCAGCAGAGACCAGTATGAAGTCATGATCGGTAATATCATTGATGATAAAGAAGTACAGGATAAGGTCGGTTATGAGAAATACGATATCGTAGCAGCAAATATCCTGGCAGATGTACTGGTACCGCTGACACCTGTGATCATCCACCAGTTGAAAAAGGGCGGTATCTATATCACAAGCGGAATCATCGAAGATAAAGAAGAAGTGGTCGTAGAAGCTGTGAAGAAAGCAGGCCTCGAAGTTCTGGAAGTGAACCACCAGGGCGAATGGGTATCTGTAACGGCAAGAAAGAATTAGAGGATTCGATATGCAACATTTTTTTGTGTCACCGGAGCAGGTGAAGGAAGAAAAGATCTACGTAGAGGGCGGCGACGTCAATCATATGAAGAATGTACTCCGCATGAAGACCGGTGAAGAACTTACGGTAAATGACGGAGAAGGCAGTCAGTACCTGTGTGCAGTGGAATCCTATGAAGCAGATATGGCAGTGCTTAAGATACTGGAGAAAAAGCAGGACGAGAGCGAGCTTGCATCAAAGATCTATCTGTTCCAAGGACTTCCAAAGCAGGACAAGATGGAACTGATCGTGCAGAAGTCGGTAGAACTCGGCGCATATCAGGTAATCCCGGTGGCGACAAAGCGAGCCGTGGTCAAGCTGGATGCGAAGAAGGCGAAGAAGAAGATCGAACGCTGGCAGCAGATCGCGGTCAGTGCGGCGAAGCAGGCAGGACGAGGTATTATTCCTGAGGTGGGAGAAGTATGCACTTATGCGCAGGCATTAAAGCAGGCAGAAGAACTGGACGTTGTCCTGATCCCATACGAACTGGCAAAAGGGATGGAAGAGACGAAGCAGATCATCGCAGGGATCAGACCGGGGCAGTCGGTCGGCATCTTTATCGGACCGGAAGGCGGCTTTGAGGAAGAAGAAGTAGCACTTGCCATGAAAACCGGGGCAAATCCGGTGACACTTGGCAAGAGAATCCTTCGGACAGAGACTGCAGGACTTACGATGCTTTCGGTTCTGATGTTCCATCTGGAAGGGTAGAAACATAATCTAATACTAAGAATGAAGAGTACAGGAAGTGAAGAAATGAAGGAAGTATATCTGGATAATTCGGCGACTACCATGGCATACCGAAGCGTCGGGGAACTGGTGCAGAAGGTCATGTGTGAAGACTATGGCAATCCGTCTTCTATGCATAACAAAGGTGTGGAAGCAGAAAAATATATAAAAGAAGCAAAAGAAACATTTGCCAGACTCTGGAAGGTACAGGAAAAGGAAGTGTATTTTACTTCCGGCGGTACGGAGAGTGACAATATGGCACTGATCGGCGCGGCAAGAGCGAATAAGCGTGCAGGCAACCACCTGATCACATCATCCATCGAGCACCCGGCAATCATCAACACCATGCGTTTTCTTGAGGAAGAAGAAGGATTCCGTGTGACCTATCTTCCGGTAGACCAGTACGGAAGAATCCGTCTGGATGCGTTGAAAGAAGCGCTGTGTGAAGATACGATCCTGGTATCGATCATGTATGTGAACAACGAAGTGGGTTCCGTACAGCCGATTCAGGAAGCGGCAAGTATCGTAAAGGCATATAATAAAGACATTTTATTCCATGTCGATGCGGTACAGGGATTTGGAAAATATAAGATCTACCCGAAGAAACTGAAGGTAGATATGTGCTCCATCAGCGGTCACAAGATCCACGGACCGAAGGGCGTGGGTGCATTATACATCGGTGAAAATGTAAAGATCCGCCCGATCGTCTACGGCGGCGGTCAGCAGCATGACATGCGTTCCGGAACGGAAAATGTACCGGGAATCGCAGGACTTTCCCTGGCTGCAAAGACGATTTACGATAACCTCGATGAAAAAGTGGAGAAGATGCGGGCGTTAAAACAGCATTTCATCGAAGGCGTGGAAAAGATCGAGAATACAACGATCCATGGTTTATACGATGAGACGTCGGCACCGCATATTATCAGTGTAGGAATCGCAGGGATCAGAAGTGAAGTGCTATTACATGCGCTGGAAGATAAAGGAATCTATGTGTCATCCGGATCGGCATGTGCGTCCAACCATCCGCAGATCAGCGGTGTGTTAAAAGGAATCGGGGCAAAACAGGAGTTTCTGGATGCGACGCTTCGGTTTAGTATGTCAGAATTTACTACACTGGAAGAGATTGACTATACGCTCGATGCACTATATAATATAGTACCGATGCTTAGAAGATATACCAGACATTAGAAAGTTACAGATAAAAGAGAAAGAGATCAGGAAAGGAATCAGAAGATGAGATTTCATACATTTTTATTAAAATATGGAGAGATTGGAATTAAGGGAAAGAACCGTCATCTGTTCGAAGACGCACTGGTGCGCCAGGTGCGTTATGCATTAAAAGATGTAGACGGACAGTTCGATGTACACAAATCACAGGCAAGAATCTATGTAGACTGTGAAGGAGATTATGATTACGATGAGACTGTGGAACATCTGAAGAAAGTATTCGGTCTGGTCGGAATCTGTCCGGTTGTCCGTATGGAGGACAAAGGATTCGAGGAACTGAAAAAAGATGTTGTCGCATATATGGATGAGATGTATCCGGATAAGAACTTTACATTTAAAGTAGAGTCCAGACGTGCCAAAAAGTCTTATCCGCTGAACTCTATGGAGATCAGCCGTGACCTTGGAGAAGCGATCCTGTACGCATTCCCGGAAAGCGGAATCAAAGTAGATGTACATCATCCGGATGTTATGGTGAACGTAGAAGTCAGGAATGAGATCTACGTATATTCACAGATCATCCCGGGAGCAGGCGGAATGCCGGTCGGAACCAATGGTTCGGCGATGCTTCTGTTATCCGGCGGTATCGACAGCCCGGTAGCGGGTTATATGATGGCAAAACGTGGTTTGGAAATCAGTGCCATCCATTTTGTATCTCCTCCGTATACATCGGAGCGTGCAAAACAGAAAGTAATTGATTTGGCGCACAAGATGTGCTCTTACTGCGGCAGAATCAAGATGTACATCGTGCCATTCACCGAAATTCAGGAAGCAATCCGTGATCAGTGTCCGGAGGATCTGTTCACCATTATTATGCGTCGTTACATGATGAAGATTGCCTGCCGTGTAGCCAGACAGAATGAATGTGAGGCTCTGGTTACAGGAGCCATGATGCTGATTACAGGAGAGAATCTGGGACAGGTAGCCAGCCAGACCATTCAGGCAATTGCCTGCACCGATGAAGCATGTGATATGCCGGTTCTTCGTCCAGTAATCGGTATGGATAAGGACGAAATCGTTATCATTTCCAGAAAGATCGATACCTTTGAGACTTCTATTCAGCCGTTTGAGGATTGCTGTACCATCTTTACCCCGCCGCACCCCAAAACCAAGCCCAGCCTGGCGGAGATCGAAGCCGCCGAAGCCGGAATGCCCGGCCTGGCAGAGCTGGAACGGATTGCGGCGGAAACTGTGGAGAAAATCCCCATCCGCATCGGGGATGACCCGGAGTTTTAACAGCGCCAGATAAAAATTACCCTTGGATAAAGGACGGAACAAACCATGACTGCGGAGATCATTTGTGTAGGAACCGAGCTGCTGCTTGGCGATATTGTCAATACCAACGCCCAGTTTTTGAGCCGCGAACTGGCGGAACTGGGCATCAGCGTGCTGCACCAGCATGTGATTGGGGATAACCCTGGCCGCCTGCGTGATTTGGTAAAGGAAGCCAAAAGCCGCAGTGATCTGCTGGTGTTTTCCGGCGGGCTTGGCCCCACGGAGGACGATCTGACCAAGGAGACCGTGGCCGAAGCCTTTGGCGATACCCTGCACTTTGATGAAGCAGAATGGCAGAAGATCGTGGATTTCTTCACTCGTACCGGGCGCAAGACGACCCCAAACAACCGCAAGCAGGCCATGGTGCCCACCAAGGGGCACAAGCTGCCCAACGCCCATGGCACCGCACCCGGTGCCTGGTTCGAGGATGACGGCTGCATTGCCGTGCTGATGCCCGGCGTTCCACGCGAGATGAAAGCCATGTGGGCGGAGGATATCCGCCCGGTGCTGCTGCAGCGCCAGAACTGTACCATCCACTCCAAAACGCTGCGGGTGCTGGGGGGCGAAAGCAGCATTGCCAGCAAGGTTTCCCCGCTGTTCGCCAGCGAAAACCCCACGGCAGCCATTTATTGCAAAACCGGTGAGAGTGAGATCCGTGTGACCGCCCGCGCCGCAACCGAGGCGGAAGCCGAAACGGCCTGCGATGCCCGCATTGCGGAGTTCCGCAAGATTTTGGGCCCCAATGCGTATGATGTGGATGTGCCGGGGCTGGAATACACTGTGGTGCACCTGCTGCAGCAAAAAGGGCTGCATGCTGCCACCGCGGAAAGCTGCACTGGCGGCCTTGTGGCAGAAAAAATCACCAATGTGCCCGGCTCCAGCG
>ENA-OPSV01002564-OPSV01002564.1-human-gut-metagenome-genome-assembly--contig:-NODE-2564-length-10420-cov-2.878148_pt1 | contig 10420 bp, 7 predicted proteins | sample MGYA00241460_ERZ501912 | MGnify/ENA primary metagenome ERZ501912 (study PRJEB25962, sample SAMEA2042402) | human gut metagenome | biome: human gut; feature: human-associated habitat; material: faeces...
CGAGTAGTGGTATTGGCCTACGCCACTACTCGCGTGAGCCGATGCCACTATACGTGTGAGCCTGCGCCACTACTGGTGCGAAATCGGCCTATTTATACTACTTTTCCGTGATATAATTGACAATCCAACTACCCACTTCTTTCGTTCCATATTTCGCTCCACCTTCCACTTGGATTTCCGGCGTACGGACATTCGCGTCGAGGGAAGCGTCTACGGCCTCACGGATCAAGGCGCCCTCTTCTTTGAGGTCGAAATACTCGAATAACATCGCTACCGAAAGGATTTGCGCCAAAGGATTCGCTATATTCAGCCCTTTCGCCTGCGGCCAAGAGCCATGAATCGGCTCGAAAACCGGTGTGCTCTCTCCGGTAGAAGCGGAAGGCAGCAAGCCCATAGAGCCGCTGATGCAAGAACCCTCGTCCGTCAAGATATCACCAAACGTATTCTCGGTTACCATTACATCGAAGAATTTCGGCTCTTGGATCATACGCATAGCGGCGTTGTCCACATACATATAGTCTGTCGTTACTTCCGGATAGCGAGGAGCCATCTCTTGAGCGATCTGGCGCCATAGACGGGAAGAGGCAAGTACGTTCGCCTTGTCAACAACCGTCAGGTGCTTATTCCGTTTCATCGCATACTCGAAGCCCACTTTCAAGATACGCTCGATTTCCGGGCGGGTATACATATTCGTATCGTATGCCTTATCGTTGTCTTGATATTTCTCACCGAAATACATACCACCGGTCAACTCACGGATACATAAGAAATCCGCGCCATCCACCAATTCGGCACGCAACGGCGATTTATGCAATAGGCATTTGAAGGTCTGCACCGGACGGATATTAGCGAACAGGCCCAACTTCTTACGCATCGCCAAAAGACCTTGCTCCGGGCGTACTTTCGCTGTCGGATCATTATCAAACTTAGGATCGCCCACAGCCGAGAAAAGAACAGCGTCGGCATCCTTACAAATCCGATAGGTCTCCTCCGGGAAAGGATCGCCTACCTTATCGATCGCGTCAGCGCCACAAAGGGCATACTCATAGTGAACCTCATGTCCGAATTTCTCACAAACGGCACTCATTACTTCCACGCCTTGCACGGAAATCTCTGGTCCGATCCCGTCTCCGGGAAGTACTGCTATATTCAGTTTCATCGTAAATGTTTGTTATTATTCTCTGTTAAAATGTACATACTTAGGCTCCGTGGGGAAATACGTGTCATCATCCCACAGGGTACTTGTAATCATCAAGTCGGCGCTATAACGGTTACAAGCGATAGGTACGTTATGAACACGGCACTGGCGAAGCAACATCTGGATGTCGGCCTCGTGCGGTTGCGGATTCAAGTCGTCTATCAAAAAGACCGCCAAATCGATCTCCTTACGGACAACCATAGCGGCAATCTCAGCATCGCCTCCCATCGGACCGGAATGCATGCAAGCAATATCCGCATTCACCCCTTTTTCCTCGAGAGCTTTACGAACCAAATTTCCGGTCGTACCCGTACAAACAATATGGTGGTGAGACAAGAACTCAGCGTTATGTACCGCCCATTCTACCATTTCCGCCTTACGATTGTCGTGCGCTACAAGCGCGATAGTCAACTTTTTCATACCCTTTACCTTTTTAATTATTAATCCTCTATCTTGTTCAGCATCTTCAATGTCGCCTTGATCGCCGCCTCAGTCTGGTCAGCGTCCAGACCACGAGTCTTGAAATCGACCCCGGCATAATTCCAGCTGATGACCGTCTGCACAAACGCATCCGTACGTCCTCCCGGCGGGATGGATACCGAATAGTTCGTCAACATCGGGAACGGGCGGTTCAAACGGGAATAAATCCGGCGTAGGGCACGAACGAAAGCGTCGTATTGGCCATCACCGGAAGCCGATTCCTCGTAAGCCTCGCCATTGATCTCGATCTTCAAGGTAGCCACCGGTTTCAGCCCTTGGGCCAAGGATAAGGAATAGTTCAAGATCCGTATTTTCTGATCCTCCAGCGCATTATCATGATGAAGCACATCGCTGATAATATAAGGAAGATCCTCCGGGGTAACCATTTCTTTCTTATCCCCTAACTCAATGATCCGTTCCGTGACCTTACGCATCGAGCCCTCATCCATGTCGATACCGAGCGCTTCCAGATTCTTGCGGATATTCGCTTTTCCGGAGGTCTTGCCCAAGGCGTACTCGCGAACCCGTCCGAAACGCTCGGGGAGCAGGTCGTTGCAATACAGGTTGTTCTTGCTATCGCCGTCCGCATGGACACCGGCGCATTGCGTAAACACATGCTCTCCGATGATCGGCTTATTGGGCGGGATATGCACCCCGGAGTAGGTCTCAACCAAACGGCTAGCCTTGTTTATCTTTTCCTCCCTCAAGCTCGTCTCCTCTCCCAACTGGTCCTTGATAACGGCAAGTACGCTACTCAAAGGAGCGTTACCCGCACGCTCTCCCAAACCGTTCACGGTCGTATGGATTCCCTTGATACCCGCACGGATGGCGGAATATACATTCGCTACGGCAAGATCATAGTCGTTATGCGCGTGGAAGTCAAACCGTAAATCCGGGTAGCGGTCCACCATCATCTTGCAATACTCGTAGGTATTTCCGGGATTCAAGACTCCCAAGGTATCCGGGAGCATGAAACGGCAGATCGGAAGTCCTTTCAACGCATCGATTACCAAGAATACGTAATCCGGGGAATGCTTAATACCGTTCGACCAGTCCTCCAAATAGATATTCACGTCGATCTTCCGTTTCGCCGCTTCCAATACGACCGTACGAATATCGTCAACGTGTTGCTCGGGAGTCTTTCGAAGCTGTTCGGTGACATGCTTATAAGAGCCCTTGCAAAGCAAGTTCACGACACGGCAACCTGCGGATTCAATCCAGTCGAGAGAGACCGTACCATCCACGAAACCCAAGACCTCCAATTTGTCTAGGTTCCCGGAACGGGCGGCCCAAGCGGCTACACGCTTCACGGCCTCAAACTCTCCGTCCGACACACGGGCGGAGGCGATCTCCACCCGGTTCACGCCTAAGTCGCTCAGCAGCACTTGCGCTATGCTGAGCTTCTCGTGAGCGGCGAAGGAGACGCCCGAAGTTTGCTCCCCATCTCTGAGGGTTGTATCCATTATTTCTATCATAATCAGCGTGCTGCCTCGAAGGCTTCTATCTTTGATTTATTTGCCAGTAAATAGTCGATATCGTCCAATCCGTTGATCAGGCAATCCTTTTTATAGGCGTTGATCTCGAAATGCTCGCTTTTGCCCGTAGCCTTGTTCGTGATCGTTTGCTCCGGTAGATTTACCTCGACCTCAGTTTTCGGGTCCTTGTAAATCGAATCGAACAATTCAGCGAGGAACTCTTCAGTCACAACAACCGGCAGCACGAAGTTGTTCAACTCGTTGTTTTTATGGATATCGGCGAAGAAACTGGAGACCACGACACGGAAACCGTAATCGGCGATCGCCCAAGCCGCATGCTCACGGCTGGAACCGGAACCGAAGTTCTTTCCCGCTACCAATATCTTTCCGCTATACGTAGGATCGTTCAAGACGAATGATTCGATCTTATTACCTTCCTTATCATATCGCCAATCCCGGAATAAGTTCTCGCCGAACCCTTCCTTGGTAGTCGCTTTCAGAAAGCGGGCTGGGATAATCTGGTCGGTATCCACGTTCTCTAAAGGAAGAGGCACGCAAGTGCTTGTGATTATATTGAATTTTGTTTTCATCTTATGCTACTTTATTAGATTAGTCTTTACATCAGTTCTCTCGGGTCCGTGATCTTACCTGTCACAGCGGCGGCGGCGGCCCCGCCAAGATGGTGCGAGCACCCGGTCCTTGGCGGCCCTCGAAATTACGGTTGGAAGTGGAGACCGCATATTTACCCGCCGGAACCTTATCCTCATTCATCGCCAGACAAGCGGAACATCCCGGTTGACGAAGGACGAAGCCGGCCTCGGCCAAAACCTTGTCGATCCCCTCGGCACGAATCTCCCGCTCTACCTGCCAACTGCCGGGAACCAGCCAAACCGTTACATCATCCGCTTTCTTCTTTCCTTTCACCAAAGAGGCGAAAGCACGGAAATCCTCGATACGGCCATTCGTACAGCTACCTAAAAAGACATAATCCACTTTCTTACCCAACATAGACTCGCCTGCCTTGAAGCCCATATAATCCAAAGACTTCTTATAAGAGATACGGCCTGCCTCGGGCACGCTCTCTAAGGAGGGGATATCTTTGCTGATACTCATACCCATGCCCGGGTTCGTACCGTACGTAACCATCGGGTCGATATCCTCGGCGTGGAAAACGATCTCCTTATCGAACTTAGCGTCCGGATCACTATACAGCTGACGCCACTCGCTCACCTTCCGCTCCCATTCCTCGCCTCTTGGGGCAAACTCACGGTCTTTCAAATAATCGAAAGTAACATCATCCGGAGCGATCATACCGCCACGGGCACCCATCTCGATCGAAAGGTTACAGATTGTCAAACGTTCCTCCATGGTCGTATTACGAATCGCCTCGCCAGCGTACTCTACGAAATAGCCCGTAGCACCGCTGGTACTCATCTTACTAATAATGTATAAAGCAAAGTCCTTCGCCGTAACGCCCGGTTTGCGTACACCATCGATCGTGATACGCATCGTTTTCGGCTTACGCTGCATGATACATTGGGTAGCCAAGGTCATCTCCACCTCGCTCGTACCGATACCGAAGGCGATAGCGCCCATGGCACCGTGCGTAGAAGTATGGGAGTCGCCACAAACGATCGTCATACCCGGCTGCGTCAAGCCTGTCTCCGGACCTACCACATGGATGATACCATTCTTCGGATGTTGAAGACCGTAATACGTCAAGCCGAAATACTTCGCGTTCTCTTCCAAGGTATCCACTTGATTCTTGGATATAGGGTCCTCGATAGGCTTATCTTGGTTCAATGTCGGGATATTGTGGTCCGGCATACAAGTGATTTGCGCGGGACGGAAGGGCTTCAATCCACGTGCACGTAATCCGGCGAAAGCCTGCGGGCTAGTCACCTCATGACAATACAGACGGTCGATATACAATTGTATGGTTCCGTCGGGCAACGTGTCCACCACGTGTTTGTCCCAGATTTTCTCAAATAATGTCTTGCTCATTGTCTTGTCTATTTTTAGTCTACTATAAACTTATTGATGGCGTCCACGAAAGCCTCCACGGAAGCGGCGATAATATCGGTATTCGCGGAGAACCCATAATAGGTAGCCCCGTTATACTCTACCTGCATATGTACCTTGCCCGTATCATCGCTACCTTTATTAATGGCTTGAATCAAGAATTCCTGAATCGTCATGTCACTATTACTAATCGCTTTTTTCACCGCCTTGATGCCTGCGTCAACCGGACCGTTACCAGCCGCGGCCTCGTATTTTCTTACTCCCGACAAATTTAAACAAATACTTGCGACTGATTGTACTCCAACACCACTAGTTACCTGTAAATATTCCAATTTAATACGGTGTGTGGCCGTACGATCCTTTCCGACCAACATCAAAACATCATCATCATTAATATCTTTCTTACGATCGGCCAGTTTCAAGAACTCATCATACACCTTGTCCAATTTCTCCTGCTCCAGATCCACACCTAAAACATGCAGGCGATGCTTCAACGCCGCACGACCGCTACGAGCAGTCAATACGATCGCGTTATCATCGATACCCACATCCTTCGGATCGATGATCTCGTAGGTTTGCGCATTCTTCAAAACGCCATCTTGATGGATACCGGAGGAGTGAGCGAATGCGTTACGTCCGACAATAGCCTTATTCGGTTGTACCGGCATATTCATCAAGCTAGAAACCATACGGCTCGTACTATAGATCTTATTCGTCGTGATATTGGTGATGATATCACGTTCTTTATGGCTCTTGAAAATCATGGCGACTTCTTCCAATGACGTGTTACCTGCACGCTCACCGATACCGTTTACGGTTACCTCCACCTGACGGGCTCCGTTCAACACGCCTTGTACGGTATTCGCAGTAGCCATGCCCAAGTCATTATGGCAATGAGTGGAAAGAATAGCGTTATGTACGCCATCCACATGTTCCATCAGATACTTAATCTTCGCCCCGTACTCATCCGGCAAGCAATATCCTGTCGTATCCGGGATATTCACTACGGTAGCCCCGGCCTTGATCACGGCCTCCACGACACGGGCCAGATATTCATTATCCGTACGCCCGGCATCCTCACAGTAGAATTCTACGTCCTCCACGTACTTTTTAGCGTATTTCGTGGCGGCGATCGCACGCTCTATAATCTCCTCTCTCGTGGAGTTAAACTTGTATTTGATATGAGAATCAGAAGTGCCGATTCCGGTATGTATACGTCCCCGCTTAGCGAATCTCAACGCCTCGGCTGCCACGTCGATATCTTTCTCCACCGCACGGGTCAAGGCACAGATGGTCGGCCAAGTCACGGCCTTTGAGATCTCAACCACACTCTTAAAATCCCCGGGACTGGAGACAGGGAAACCAGCCTCGATCACATCAACACCTAGCTGTTCCAATGCCTTAGCTACTTGAATCTTTTCCACTGTATTCAACTGGCATCCCGGAACCTGTTCACCATCACGTAAGGTGGTGTCGAAAATAAATAATCTGTCTGACATAATCTTATATTCTTAATTTACTAATATCCTATACTAACTAAAAAAGCCTCTCTCACAAGGAAGTGAGAAAGGCTCTTTCATCTATCGTAATGCTCGCAAAGCATACAGTCTCACTTCCTATCCCGTTCCCAGAGTAGAATAATGTTTAGAGAAATAATGAGACTATTTTGCAAGTTGCGTGTCATTGTTCTTGTCTTTATTGTTTTTGTTTGAACGTTGCAAAGATACGGCCTTTTTTGATACCACCAAATATAATTCGAAGTTTTTTACAGGATATTTCTTATAAAACGTAAGATAAACAATTACATCTGTTACTAAATAACACTGCCCATCGTTAGGTCGTAACGATGGGCAGTATAAGCTGCTTACGATGCCCATCATAAAGACCTTATGATGGGCAGTGTTATGATACGATAAAAACGGCTCGCACTAACGAACCACGACCTTCTTCACGAACGAGGCATCTGGAGCGGTACACTTCAAGAAATAGACACCGGCATGACCTACCGGAATCTCCATCTTGCCGCAAACCTTTCCTTCGAAAATAACGATACCGGCTACGTCAACCACCTTCAAGGCAACCTCCTGCGGCATATCCACGAAGATGGATTGGTTGGCCGTATACAGGCTCATACCCTCCTCGATGGACTCCACGCCGGTAGGCACGTCCGGGTTCTCCGGGTCTACGGGATCCACAGGAATGACCGGGGTTTCCGGATCGGTGGAGGAAGAGGTAGAGGAGACAACCTTCACCTCTATCTTGCTACTAACCGGCTTATAATTCGGATCGGTCGGCGTGAAGGCAATCTCTTGCATTCCCTTTTCGGTAATCTCCTTATCCGGATCGCTCCAAGCGAATGTTCCGGCTACGATACCGGCGTGACCGCCTTGTAAAACAGACTCGGATAGTTTTTGACCGGACAATATATCGGAAGCCGCAGGCCATGTAACCGTAGGTGTACCCAAAGTAATCTCATAAGTAAACACCTTCGTATAAGATTTATAAGTTTTATCTTCCGGACGATCAACACGTACATAATATGTACCCGGATTCTTCAATGGCACTTTATTAACCTCGGCATTACAATCTTCTTCATTCTGGTAGAAAGAGATCACGCAAGAAGTATCACTACCTTTTACCTCCACGGTTTGTGCCATGCCATTATATTCAGATGACTTAGCCAATGTACACGCTGGGTATTCATCTTTAGGAGCATATATAGGATAAATCTCGACATCTCCCGTTACTTGGTATACCCTTGGATTGTCACTATTTTTGTCTGACCACTCAACGAAGTGCTGACCTACAGGCGCAACAGCCTCCAATGTGATCGTTACCCCTGCTCGAATATCATTCAAATCACAAGGAAGACCACCATTCGTAATCCTCACACCCTCCGGTTGCGATCCATTACTCGAACGTAAAACAGGAGTGCTATTACCTAAAGAGAAGTTCACAACAGGATTCGTTGAATAATAGTAAATAGTCGTACCCTCGTAATTCTTAAGAGCATCACCTTTCGGTGTAATCTTGTATGTCGTTACATTATCCTTCGTCTCTGATATAATATTCACGAACTCAGTACCCGGTCGAGTGCCAGGATTCGCTCCATGCGATGTAGGAGCCTTCGTTATCGTCACTTTAGACTTTTTAATTTTCAAGCCTACACGTCCTTCATCCGGCTTATTAGGATCCGGATAGATCTCTTCAAACGCCTCATACAAGCCATCCTCGGCACGCCTCAATACGACCGTATAATCGCCCGCATCAATAGCCGTCGAAGTTTCCTCACCGTCATTTATCTTATACTTGACATCGAACGAGAAGCCTGCGTAAGTCTGCGAGGCGAAAGGCGTGAAGGGGCGGGATACGCCACTGTAGTAGTATTCTTGATACGGACAAAAGATGTATTCCCTCTTGATCTTCACCCGATGGTCAAACACGGCCGTCACGGTCAAGGGGCCGGTTACGGTCAAGATATCACTCTGGGATATTTCCTTGCTGTTCGCCAAGATGGTAAGCAAGCTTGCGCCGGCTTGCCCTTCCGCTTTAGCTATGCGCACTCTCGTTCCATATGCCAGTTCTTCACCACTGCCTACTTCAGTCCAACTACCATCCTCACCCTCTTTACTCAAGGTGATCGTACCGGAGGCGGTCTGGCTCGGGTTGCTGCTTACGGCGGAGGCGGTCACAGCATATCCTTTCGCAACGAAAGAGGCATTTACCAACGTGATATCGCCGGTCACGGCGCATAGATTGTCGGTGCCGGGTCCTGTCACGCCGGACAGACCGACGTTACCCTCCAGCTTATACCCGGCATCCGGAAGGGAGATTACCCGAATCTTCGAGCCTACCGCTACGGTAGAGCCGGAAGTGATCAGCGTACCGTCTTCCTTATATAATAAGATAGAGCCGTGCTCCATGTTCTTCTTTTCGAGGGTGACAAGGGCCATGTTGACCGGTTTAGGCTCGAATACGGCTTTGATCGTCAAAGGCCCGGTCAGCGTTACCTTGTCGCCCTTGAGCGACTCCCCGTTTATCTGCAATGATTTCAGCTGGGTGTTCACGCTCGGGATTGCCGCAATCTGTAGGATCGAGCCTTGCTGCAATTCATCACCATTTGAGACCGGCTTCTGCCCATCCGCCGCCTGATCGTCCGGCGTGGTCACTTTAAGGTCGCCGCTGGCATCGCCGAATGTCTCGATAGATACCTTATGCAGGATCGGGGTAAAGTTGGCGCTATAGGTTCGATCCGCACCTACCGTAACCGTGAGCGTGTCTTTCTTGCCCAAGTCTACGCTCTCGCCCGCGATCGACCAGCTTGAAAGCTGATAGTTGGGTAGAGGGGTCGCTACCAAGGAGATCTTTTGACCCTTTACATACACGTTATCCTCAGCCTTGCCTAATACGTTTACGGCACCACCCGTTGTCTGTACAGCGGTGACCTTATAGGTCGTGTCTACCTTGACCGCCACGGACAACGCCGCCGTATTGTAATAAGAAGAGTTATCCGGATAGAACGTCACGGAGTACTCATGCGTACCTGCCGGCACCACGGTGTTTCCGTATGTCCAAGCGAAGGTACCGGCTACCAGATATCCCTCATCTGTAACGCTACCGCCGGACAGCAAGGAGGTTGAAAGCGATTGGCCCGCCTTGATGCTTGCGGCAGTCGGGGGAGTGATGTCGCCCTCGGCGATAGCCTTCTTGCTTGTCAGGCTCATGGTATAGATTTGCTCGAAAGCCTCGTATTCAGCGTCTTCCGGATAGGATACCTTGACAAAGAAGATGCCTTCTTGCTTCCGGTCTGATTCGCCTGCGACTTCTGTGCATTTCTCGTCCTTATAGTACCCGATCGTCAAGGTCTTGCCATCAGGAAGGGTCGCCGGGATGGTCTTACAGTCCAATACAGCGGCTTTCTCCGTATTGACCACCTGTTCCAAGCCCGATACGTTCACGACCAGTTTGGCCTTTTCCTTATGAGAGGTCAAGGTAGCGGTGAGATCCGTGACTGGCTGTCCCTTGGATGCCTTGTCGGACAAGAGACCGTTCTTCGCCGTGAACGTCCCTTCCACGAAAGAGACCGCCAGCTCTACCGGAATGCGTAGCACGGCACCCGGGGCCTTCATCTCGGTATTCCTCACGCTGTATACCACGCAGCGGAAGCTGCCATCGGCGCGCTTGCTCCACGTGAGCGCATGATCGTCCGCCAGCTCGCCGAGGATAGGCGTACCGCTCAGCAATA
>ENA-OPSV01002575-OPSV01002575.1-human-gut-metagenome-genome-assembly--contig:-NODE-2575-length-10397-cov-2.009669_pt1 | contig 10397 bp, 7 predicted proteins | sample MGYA00241460_ERZ501912 | MGnify/ENA primary metagenome ERZ501912 (study PRJEB25962, sample SAMEA2042402) | human gut metagenome | biome: human gut; feature: human-associated habitat; material: faeces...
TTGGCATAGCGATAAATAACCCTTTTTCTCCTTCAATCACCTTGATATCATGTACAACAAATTCGTCATCGATTGTGATAGACACAACCGCCTTCATTTTTCCTTCTTTTGTTACCTTGCGTACTCTCACGTCTGTAATGTTCATAAACTTTTATGCCCCTTTCACCCCATAATCAGATGGCGTATCTTTCGTTTTTTTCGACAACAATTTTGATGCCGTCCTCCCCACAGTGATAGGAGTTTGCACGGATGGTGTCCCTGCTCTCCACAATACAGTTTTCAATGTGAGTGTTGTCTCCGAGATATACATCATTTAAGATGATAGAATTTTTAATCACACAGTTGTTTCCAACATATACCTTCTTGAACAAAACAGAGTTCTCAACCTGTCCGTTGATGATACAGCCGCTGGATACAAGAGAATTTTTCACTGTGCAGCCAGGATTGTATTTTGCCGGCGGAAGATCGTCGATCTTGGAGTAGATGCCCGGATACTGTCCGAAGAAGTAATCTCTTACCTCCGGTTTGAGGAAATCCATGTTGGTTCTGTAATAGGAATCTACGGTAGCAATGTTGCTCCAGTAGGTATTGATCTTGTATCCGTAAATCCGTTTCAGGTTTTTGTAACGGATTAAAATATCCTTTACAAAGTCGTAGCGGTCTTCCTGTGCGCTGCGCTCAATCATTTCGATCAGCTGGCGACGGCGGATGACATAGATACCGGTAGAGATCACGTTGGAGCTCGAAACCATCGGTTTTTCCTCGAACTCCTCGATGCGGCAGTCCTCATTCATCTTCAGGACGCCGAAGCGGCTGGTATCTGCTTCCTTGGAATCCGTGCATACCACGGTAACATCCGCACGTTTTGCAATATGGTATTCCAGTACCTTATTGAAATCCAGTTTGTATACGCCATCTCCCGATGCGATGACTACGTACGGTTCATGGCTGTTTTTCAGCCAGCTCAGGTTCTGACTGATCGCGTCTGCCGTTCCACGGTACCACCAGCTGTTATCTGATGTAACGGTTGGAGAAAATACAAACAGACCGCCATGTTTTCTTCCGAAATCCCACCATTTGGAAGAGCTCAAATGTTCATTTAAGGATCTGGCGTTGTACTGTGTCAGGACAGCCACCTTCTGAATATGAGAGTTTGCCATGCTTGACAGCGCAAAATCGATACTGCGGAAGCTGCCTGCGACCGGCATAGCTGCAACGGCTCTTTTATTGGACAGCTCTCTCATTTTGTTGTTGTTACCGCCTGCAAGAATAATTCCCAATGCTCTCATATTACTCACCGTCCTTTTCTACAATTGCTCCGCCGGACGGAAGTGTGCCATCCGGGTAATCCTCAGGGGAAGTTTCGCCGGAAATGCAGACATTCTTTCCAATGGTTACGCCATCCGGAATGACTGCCTTTTCTCCAACGGTCACAAGTCCGAATCCGTAAATATTCGGTTTTAAGACGTTCGGCGCTTCCTCGCCAACGCCCATCACAACATGTTTGCCGACATGTACGTTTTCTGCAATAATGGCCTTATTGACCTGGGTTCCCTCGCCGATTGTGCTGTGGCGCATAATAATAGAATCTCTTACAACAACACCCTTTTCAATGCGCACATCCGCACCGATGACGGAATTATGTACCTCTCCGTAGATTTCAGCGCCCTCGCCGATAATACAGCGGTCGATGACAGCGTCCCCGGAAACATACTGCGGACGGATGATATCACCTTTGGTATAGATCTTCCAGAACTCCTCATATAAATTGAATTCCGGAATAATATCGATCAGCTCCATATTTGCTTCCCAGTATGAGCCAAGCGTTCCGACATCTTTCCAGTAGCCGTTGAACTCATACGCAAACAGACGTTTTCCGTTGTCGCGGCAGTACGGCAGAATGTGTTTTCCGAAGTCACAGCTCGGCTGATCCTTCAGGGCTGTCAGAGATTCCTTTAATGCTTTCCAGCTGAAAATATAGATGCCCATAGAAGCGAGGTTGCTTCTCGGGTGCTCCGGTTTTTCTTCAAATTCGGTAATTCTTCCGTTTCCGTCTGTGATCATGACACCGAAACGGCTTGCTTCTTCGATCGGTACCGGCATACATGCGATGGTCACATCTGCGTGGTTTGCTTTGTGATAGTCAAGCATCACCTCGTAATCCATTTTGTAAATGTGGTCGCCGGAGAGAATGAGAAGATATTCCGGAGAATATGTATCAATGAAATCGATATTCTGCGAAATCGCGTCGGCAGTTCCACGATAAACATCAAGATTAGCATCTGATTTTTCACGGGGCGGGAGTACATAGACGCCGCTGTCTTTTGCGTCCAATCCCCAACGTCTTCCGGCAGCTACATAGCTGTTGAGAAGAATGGATTCGTACTGAGTCAATACGCCGACAACGTCGATTCCGCTGTTGGCACAGTTGCTGAGTGGAAAATCAATAATTCGATATTTTCCGCCGTATGAAACAGCCGGTTTGGCGACTTTCTGGGTCAGGTCATGGAGACGAGAACCGCGTCCACCGGCCAAGATCATGGCTAACATATTATTTTGTTTCATGCTTGAGTCCTCCCTTATAATTTACTCCTTTTTATTATACAATTTTATTTGTTAAAATGCCATAGTTTGTTGTGGAAAACAGTAAAAATTTCGTTAAAATGGCATAAAATGTAAAAAGATGTCGAAAGTAGGGATTGACATTAAAAATTTTGCTACATATACTATATTGTTAGCACCCGAACTATTATAATTTTGCGTATAATTATAGAAGCAAAGTACCTTCGGACAAGAAGATCAATGAGAAAAATTCGGATATGGAAATCAGAAAGAGAAGAGGATGGATTATGGAAGAGCGGTGTGACGTAGGAAAAATCATCAATCGGATCTCACATCAACTGAAGCGGAGAATGAATTGTCATGAGGAAGAAGATTCTTTGACGAATATGCAGCGGCATGTGCTTCATTATATATTGCTTCAGTCAATGAGCAGAGATATTTATCAGAAAGATGTTGAGGCGGAATTTCAGATCCGAAGATCTACAGCAACGGGAATCTTACAGCTTTTGGAAAAAAACGGCTTTATTTTGCGGAAAGCGGAAGATCGGGATGCGCGGCTGAAAAAGATCGTGCCGACAGAAAAAGCAGAAAAAGTCAGGGCTCATGTATTGATGAATATTGACTGTACGGAAAAGATCATCCGTCACGGAATACCTGACGAAAAAATGGCGGTTTGTATAGAAACGCTGGAACAAATTTCCGCCAATTTGTTTGAAGATGAGAAATGCTGTACAGAAAATAGTTTGGGCAAAAGAAAACAGCAGCATATAAATAGAAATCAATAGTAAAGAGAGGAGCTAATAGAAAAGATGGATAAAAAATTACTGCGCTCAGTGCGCGAGTATAAGAAGCAGTCGTTTCTGACACCTGTTCTTGTAGCTGCGGAAGTGTTTGTGGAAGTTCTCATTCCGCTTCTGATGGCGAAGATTATTGATGTGGGGATTATGAACGGCGATATGGCATACATCATCAAGCTGGGAGCTTTGCTCGTACTTCTTGCGGTCACAGCGCTTTTTTTCGGAGCGAAGGCAGGTCAGCTTGCGGCGGTAGCGTCTTCAGGATATGCTAAAAATTTAAGACATGACATTTTTTATAAAATACAAGATTTTTCATTCGGTAATATCGATCATTTTTCGACGCCGGGACTTGTGACAAGACTGACGACTGATATTACAAATGTGCAGATGGCATATATGTTTACGATCCGTCTGCTTGCAAGAGCGCCGATCATGATCGTGATGTCTTTGATCATGACAGTGACGATCAGTCCTGCGATCGCATTTATGATGCTTATTACGATTCCGGTTTTGGGAGGCCTTTTGATCTTTATTGCGAAGAAAGCACACCCGCATTTTATTAAGGTATTTGACGAGTATGACGAATTAAACAATGTCGTTCAGGAAAACGTCAATGCGGCTCGTGTCGTGAAAGCGTACGTTCGGGAAGATCACGAAGTAGAAAAATTCGGAAAAATTTCAGGCGTTGTATTCCGGCTTTTTACGAAAGCGGAAAAAATCGTTGCATGGAACTCTCCGACGATGCAGTTTACAATGTATCTTGTCGTGCTGGCAATGGTGCTGATCGGCGGCGAAAGTATCATAAGCGGCGATATGCTTACAGGAGAGCTGACAAGTGTGATCGTCTATGCGTTACAGATACTGACATCTCTTATGATGGTATCGTTTGTATTCGTTATGATCATGATCGCGGAAGCGTCTACGGAACGTATCAACGAAGTTTTGGATGAAGTACCGGAAATGGAAGACAAAGCGGATGCAGTTACGGAAGTTGCAAACGGCGATATCGAATTTGAGCATGTGGATTTCAGTTATTCAGGAGAGGGCGGCAATCTTTCTCTGAAAGATGTAAACCTTCATATAAAGAGCGGTCAGATCGTCGGAATCATCGGCGGCACGGGAAGCGCCAAGTCAACGCTCGTGCAGTTGATTCCGAGACTGTATGATGTGACATCGGGAACAGTGAAAGTCGGCGGAACAGATGTACGGGACTATAATCTGAAAGCTTTGCGGGATCAGGTGTCTGTCGTTCTTCAGAAAAACGTACTTTTTACGGGAAGTATCTATGAGAATATCCGCTGGGGTGATGAAACTGCAAGTGATGCGGAAGTAGAACGTGTATGTAAGCTGGCGCAGGCGGACGGATTTATCAGAGAGTTTCCGAATCAATATGAGACGATGATCGTGGAAGGCGGAAATAATGTGTCAGGCGGTCAGAAACAGAGACTTTGTATTGCAAGGGCGCTTTTGAAAAAACCGAAGATCCTTATTCTGGACGATTCGACAAGCGCTGTAGATACGAAGACTGACGCATTGATCCGTCAGGCGTTCAGAGAAGAAATTCCGGATACGACACGGATCATCATTGCACAGAGAGTTTCTTCTGTAGAAGATGCGGACGTTATTATTGTAATGGATAATGGTGAGATCAACGGAATCGGAACTTCGGAAGAATTACTGAAAACGAATGCGATTTACAGGGAAGTATATGAATCACAGATGAAAGGGGGCGAGGACAGTGAGTAAAGAGAATGAGAAGAAACCTTCAAAGCCGTCAGTAGATAAAAATACATTGAAAACAGCAAAACGTCTGCTTGGATATGTGACGAAGACGTACAAAGTACAGTTCATTATCGTGCTGATCTGTATTCTTGTCAGTTCCGTTGCAACGATCTCGGTATCATTGTCGTTGAAGTTCCTGCTAGATGATTATATCATCCCTCTGATCGGACAAAAAAGTCCGGATTATACAGAACTGTATCAGGCGCTTGGCATATTGGCATGTATTTTCTTAAGCGGTGTGATCGCCTCCTTTATTTACACGAGGCTTATGGTAGTGATCGGGCAGGGAGTGCTGAAACGTGTCCGTGATGAAATGTTTGAACATATGCAGAAGCTGCCGATCCGTTACTTTGACCGGAATACAAACGGTTCGATCATGAGTCTTTATACAAATGATACGGATACGCTCCGGCAGATGATTAATCAGTCGCTCCCACAGGTACTTATGTCGGCGCTTACGATTGTGGTGACATTTATCGCAATGCTCGTTTTAAGTCCGATTCTGACAGTCCTTGCTGTTGTGATGATCGTAGTGATGACAGTTGTTTCAAGAATTGTCGGAGGAAACAGCGGAAAATATTTCGTGCGGCAGCAGCTTGACTTGGCAAATATTACAGGATTTGTAGAAGAACGGATGACAGGGCAGCGGGTAGTGAAAGTGTTTAATCATGAACGGATTTCGGAAGAGGAATTCGATCAGTTGAATGAAAGTCTGTTTGTCAGTTCGTCAAAGGCACATACATTTGCAAGTATAATGGGACCGGTCATCGGAAATCTCGGAAACTTACAGTTCGTTTTGACTGCTGTGCTGGGCGGCGCGCTTTCTGTACTTGGTATCGGAAATATTACGCTCGGCGTGATGGCGTCTTATCTTCAGTTTACGAAAAGCTTTACCCAGCCGTTTATGCAGATCGCCCAGCAGTTTAACTCGATTATTATGGCTCTTGCAGGGGCGGAACGTATTTTCAATATGATGGATGAAGAGCCGGAAGTAGATGAAGGATACGTTACTCTCGTAAATGCAAAGAAGGATGCAAAAGGAAATCTTACAGAGTGCAAAGAAAGAACCGGTTTATGGGCTTGGAAGCATCCTCATCAGGCAGACGGTACAGTGACTTATACGGAGCTGAAAGGCGATGTAAGGTTCTATGATATGACATTCGGATATACGGAGGAACATATGGTGCTTCATGATCTGACGCTGTATGCGAAACCGGGACAAAAACTTGCTTTTGTCGGTTCGACGGGAGCGGGAAAGACAACGATCACAAACCTGATCAATCGTTTCTATGATGTTCAGGACGGAAAGATCCGTTATGATGATATTAATATAAACAAGATTAAAAAGGCTGATCTGCGAAGATCGCTTGGTATCGTTCTTCAAGATACACATTTGTTTACAGGAACGATTATGGAAAACATTCGTTACGGGAAACTGGATGCGACAGATGAGGAAGTTTATAAGGCAGCAGAGCTGGCTCATGCAGACGGATTCATCAGAATGCTTCCGAAAGGTTATGAGACGCGCTTGAGCGGAGACGGAGAAGAACTGTCTCAAGGACAGCGTCAGCTTCTTGCGATCGCAAGAGCTGCCATTGCCGATCCGCCGGTACTGATCCTGGATGAAGCGACATCGTCTATTGACACAAGAACAGAAAGTATCGTTCAAAAAGGTATGGATAACCTTATGAAAGGGCGTACAGTATTTGTAATCGCCCACAGACTTTCGACGATCCGAAACAGCGATGCGATCATGGTGCTGGAACACGGACGTATTATCGAACGTGGAACACATGATGAGTTGCTGTCACAGAAAGGAACGTATTATCAGCTTTATACAGGAAACTTAGAGCTGTCGTAGAAAAGGAGGGGTTAAAACCCCCCTTTCTTTTTTATAATATAGATCGGTCGTTTCTTGCTTTCCATATAATCTTTCGACATATATTGTCCGAGCAGTGACAGGAAGATCATCTGTATGCCGTTCAACGCGAGGATCAGGCAGACAAGCAGAAGGATCCAGTTTGCTTTATGTCCGGTGAAAACGGAAACAAGTCCTGTGACAACGGCGGCGATCAGGAGAAACATGCCGATGAAGCCGGGCAGGGAAGCGGGGGCGGAAGAAAATGATAACATTCCGTCCATTGCATAGCGGAACAGAGAGCGGAAATTCCATTTTGTTTTTCCTGCGGCGCGCTCAGTGTTGTGAAACGGAATCCATTTTGTATCAAATCCAACGAAAGAGAAGATCCCTTTCATATAGCGGTTGTATTCTTTGAGTTCCAAAATAGAGTCCGTCATAGCTCTGTTCATCATTCGGAAATCACCTTTTCCGTCTCCCATATCGAGATGACATGCGTTCCCGATCAAGTGATAGAAAGAGCGGGATAAGAACGTGCGGATCGGATTTTCTCCGGTTCGGTCCTCTCTAAGTCCTGCACAGCAGTCGTATCCTTCGTATTTGACAGCGTGATACATGTTTTTAAGCAGAGCGGGCGGATGCTGCAGATCGGCGTCCATAAATACACAGTAGTCTCCCGATGCATTTTGAAGTCCGGCGTACATGGCGGCTTCTTTTCCGAAGTTTCTGGAAAATGTAAGAAAACGGACACGCTCGTCTTTCTCTGTAAAATGCTGAAGGATCTCTGCCGTTCGGTCAGAACTTCCGTCATCTATAAAAAGAAATTCGCAGACAGCGCCTTCGATCGAGGATGCGGCGTCTGAAACCGCGCTGTAAAAAGCGGGGAGAACGCTCTCCTCATTAAAACACGGAACGATAATGCTGATCACATCGTCAGCAGGATTATTTTTGATTGTCATATGGAAGCAGCTCCTTTCTGATCATATTTTGATCCTGCCCATGAGCGGCAGTTTTGAAAACGCGGTATTTGCAGAGCGCATAGTTTCCGATCACGGTTACGACGCTTACGATTAATTTTGAGCCGATCAAAGAAAGTGATAATTGATCGACGGCAAGCCAAAGCAGAACGTTTTCGACGAGCAGTGTGATAAATCGTAGAGCAGCAAAGGAGAAAAACTCTTCGGGAATCCGTCTGTTTGACCGAAAGACCCATTTTCTGTTCAGAACATAGGCGGCGATAACCGCGCCTGTCCATGCGATACTGTTAGATGCAATATACGGAACGTGAAAAAATAGAAAAAGTCCGTATAACATGTAATTAACTCCGGTTGTGATTCCTCCGGTAATGATGTAAGTGAGCAGTTCTTTGCTTAAGTAAATTCGTTTCAAAGTCAGTTCCCTCTTTCTTATAATGATTATAGTGAATTTCTTACAGCGCGTTTTTATGGTGAGCCGTTGTAATATTTTGTGTTTTTCTTGAAGTAAAGACTCCAAATGTAAAAATCAGGTAACTTAAATAGCACAACAGAGATATCAGGCTGATGATACAGCCGATTTGTTTTCCGGGAGGAGAAAATCGAAATTCGATCTTATGAGTCCCCTTTTCGATATGTGCTCCTGCAAAAGCTTTATTTACGCGGATAATATCTGTGCGTCTGCCGTCGATGTAAAGCTCAAGTCCGTTTTGCCGCGGAATCGCAGACGCGAGAACCCCGTTGCTTTCTGCATGGATGCTTCCGGAAAAAACAGTCGTGCCTGAAAGGAAGGCGCTGCGTTCGGTTCTGCTGTCACAGACCGCTTTTGTAATTGTGTTCTTGTCGTCGAAAATATGTTTATTACATAAATGCCACTGTACGTTGCTGACAGTGAAATGACCCTTTGGAAAAGTAACCTTTAGTTTTGTCATACCCGAGTCACTGTCCGCTGAAAACTGATAGTGAAACGTATTGTTTCCGTTTGGGTAAGGCGCAAATAGTCCCGAAAGCTTATTGCGTATGTTGTTAATGTCGATGACAACAGGATCGATCGTTTTATTATCCACCTGGAAAGAAAGCAACAAAATGTTGCCAAAACCTGTATTTTCAACATAAAATGTCAACGATTGTTGACATTTTGAGATTATGTCATGCTTATCGGCAGTCTTTTTGATAGTCAAACTATCGGGAAGTTTGCCGTCTGCCGACAGTTTCGGGGCAAAAGGAGTGATAAACTTTCCGGGGAGGTAAACGTCGCTGTCCGTATCAGTGGAAGTGTTTTCTATTATGGTTTTGCGGGAAATCGCTTCCAACTGTTCGATTTGATTGAAACGGTCAAACTCTTTTTCAGAGATTGTATCCGATGTAAAATAAACATTCGGAAGCACGTGTTTATTCTCTGCGACCACCGTGTCTTTTGCCGAAGAATACAGAGGCGTATACCCGGCGGGAATATGATCTTTTTCTGTCTCGATATACCGAACGCCAAGAAGATGAAGCATGAACGGATTATCGGAAGTAAGCAGCGCGATCCGGTTATTGATTCGGATCGGTGTATTCAGCACGTCATAATACAAGTCGGAGTAAGCGCTGTTTGTCACAGAAGAATACATAGAACTTCTTGTTATTTTCGCTTCTGGGGCGCGGTTTCCGTTTGCAAGCGGTTCGGTCAGGCTGTCAAAATGATAGAGCGGATCCATCGGAATTTCCGCAAGTTTTGTGTAAGTTTCTTTTGCCGAAACATCTGCTTTCTTTACCCAGTTTTCCTTTCTGGCAGTTGTAATATACATACCGACCGGGGCGATCAGTATGAGCAGATAGACGAGTAATTCTACCCGGGCAAAAATGCGGGGATTTTTAAACATTTGCAAAATAAGGTTTTGTTTCCGTCTTTGTATCAGGCAAAATAAAAACAGAATACCAAGTTCGATCAAAATCCACGGAAACTGAACTTGACTGAACCAGAGCAGACCAAGCGGAAGCATTACGGCAAACGGATAGAGCGGATACGATGAAACGCGGTCTGTTTCGGTGTGCGCTGATTTTAAGTAACGTACGCAGTGCAGGATGAACAGCGGCAGAAACGGAATAAGTATCTTCGGTCTGGCGTAGAGCGTTCCGTTTAAAATGTAAGAAAAGATACCGAACAATCCGAAAGATAAAAATAAAACGCTGTCAGGAAAGAATTCTTTTTTGGCAGGATTTTTTTTATTTAATCCGGCAAGTATCGTGTAAAAGCAGATCAATGTAAGCCCCAGTCCGTATTCGTTAAACAAGATGCCGTTCATAGAGATATTCGGTCCGAAAAGCTCTAATATTTTCAAAAGAGAAAATCCGCCGCCGCTTCGTCTGTGCTCCATCAGTACAAGTCCTGTCGGCAGAAGGAGCGCCGCCGCCATGCATACGGAAAGAACGGCGGAAGGG
>ENA-OPSV01002591-OPSV01002591.1-human-gut-metagenome-genome-assembly--contig:-NODE-2591-length-10313-cov-1.857087_pt1 | contig 10313 bp, 8 predicted proteins | sample MGYA00241460_ERZ501912 | MGnify/ENA primary metagenome ERZ501912 (study PRJEB25962, sample SAMEA2042402) | human gut metagenome | biome: human gut; feature: human-associated habitat; material: faeces...
AGAAGTCCCGGGCCGAGATAGCGGAGAAAATTCATGCCCGCCGTCTCTTTTCGTTTTCGATTTTGTTTCATATTCTTTCCTTTCTGACAATTTGATACGGAACCGGCCCATCCAGGACCGGCAGAAATCGTTTTGTTGTGGTTTTGGTTGCTTTAGTTAGTTATAACTAACTGCATTGTACATGGGATTTTTCAAAAAGTCAAATCCTGTTTTCTCTTTCTTGTGCTTCATCGTCCGCTGTGCTACAATAAAACTGCTTATTTTGAACTAAAAGGAGAATTTTTATCATGATACGACTTGCCGTCCCGGAGGATTTTACTTCGATCATGTCAATCTATGCGTACGCCCGCTCTTTTATGCAGGAAACCGGAAATCCGAATCAGTGGGGAAACCATTTTCCGCCGGAGGAGCTGATTCACAACAGAATCCGTGACAAACAGCTTTTTGTCCTGGAAGAAAACGGCACGCTGCACGGCGCGTTTGCCTTCATCATCGGTGAGGATCCGACGTATCTGCAGATCGACGATGGCTCCTGGCTCTCCGATGCGCCGTATGGCACGATCCACCAGGTTGCCTCAGACGGAACAATCCACGGATTTTTCTCCCAGATCGTCGATTACTGCTGGGCACAGATCCCGCACCTGCGCGTCGATACGCATGCGGACAATCAAATCATGCAGCATCTGATCCAGAAAAACGGATTTGAACAGCGCGGCATCATCTACGTGCTGAACCACTCTCCGCGGATTGCGTTTGAGCGCGTAAAATAAAACACCAAACGAAAACACCGGATCGTCACCGCTTCGCAGACTTTTCAGCCGCGGAATCACCGTTAGATCCAGGTAATATAAGGATCCGACGACCTGTCCCATCATCCCCTTTTTCGATCTTTCGTGTGTCATTTTTTTACCAGCCTTACATCTTCTTACTCTCCTGTATACACTTGCCCGTACCGAAATGCAAAGAAAATCCGTTTTTTCTGCATTTTTCTTTATGCGTGGATTCCTCTGTTCTCGTCCCCGGACTCGTTTACGCCGAATTCGTAATCATTGCCCGGCAGAATCATGTTCAGCAGGATTCCTGCGATGGCTGCAATGGCAAGTGCAGTCAGGGTGACGGTCGTTCCGCCGATCGTAAAGGAGAGACCGTTGCTGAAGCCCAGTCCGCAGACAAAGATGACGCCCGCGATGATCAGGTTTCTCGATTTGGTCAGGTCTACTTTATTCTCTACCACGTTGCGCACACCGATGGCATTGACACGATAGGCTTCGTCGATGTTTTTTTCACACTCGGCAACGTCGGTCATACCGGCGCAGTTGATGATAACGTCGGGACGGTTGACATAAACGAACTGTGTGACTTCATCGATTTTGGTAATATCAACCTCGTGAATATCCGTTGGAAGAAGCTGATATTCCACACCCTCCAGCAGTTCCAGAAGGGCAGTACCGATGTGGCCTTCGGCACCTGTAATCCATATTTTTTTCATAGGTTCTCTCCTGTCCTTGATTTATATACAGAAAAACTGTAATTGTATTTATTTTACCTGTGGACTTTACAGAAGTCAATAAATTATGGAAAGTCTCTGTGCAGAACCGGAAAAAAGTGGTATCATTTCTGTATATGTCTGCGGTGTAAGACTGCATATCTGCTACAAAAGAAGGAGGAGTATTTTTGAAAAAGAACAAATATGAAATAGACATGTGCAATGGAACTGTTTTAGACAAACTGATTTCATTTTCCATTCCGCTCATGCTCTCCAGTATTCTCCAGCTTCTTTTCAATGCAGTAGATATCGTCGTTGTCGGAAGATTTTCAGGAAGCCGCGCTCTGGCGGCAGTCGGCTCTACGACAGCGCTAATCAATGTATTTACGAATCTTTTTATCGGAGTTTCCCTCGGAGCGAACGTACTGGCTGCCCGTTTCTATGCGACAAAACAGGAAAAGCAGATGTCTGAAACAGTACATACCGCAGTTACTTTCGCTTTGATCAGCGGAATCGTCATGGTCTTTGTCGGACTTTTCTTTTCAAAAGCAGCCCTGCTGCTTATGGACACTCCTTCAGACGTCATCGGCCAGTCCGCCCTTTATATGCGGATTTATTTCGCCGGAATGCCCTTCTTTATGCTCTATAATTACGGAGCGGCAATCCTGCGTGCCGTCGGAGATACAAAACGGCCTTTATTTTTCCTTATCATCGCGGGAATCGTAAACGCAGCTTTAAACCTCTTCCTCGTGATCGTATTACACCTCGGAGTCGCGGGAGTTGCAATCGCCACAGTGATCGCACAGATGATCTCCTGTCTCCTTGTCCTTCGCTGTCTATATCGCTCGGACGGAAGCTATCAACTTCGATTTTCCGCAATGACAATCAAGTGGATCTATTTAAAGCAAATTTTTCAGGTAGGTATTCCCGCAGGCATACAAAGTACGGTTATCAACTTCTCAAACGTACTTCTTCAATCTTCGGTAAACTCTTTTGGTTCTATCGCAATGGCAGGCTATACAGCTGCAAATAATATCTTCGGATTTCTGTACGCCGCAGCCAACTCGATCACACAGGCATGTATGAGTTTTACAAGCCAGAACTACGGCGCGGGAAAATGGAAACGAATGGACAAAGTTCTTCGGAACTGTATTCTGCTGTCCGTTGTCGTTTCATTAATCTTAGGCGGAGGTTCATATCTCTTCGGACCGGAACTGTTAAAAATCTATACTTCAGATCCGAAAGTCATTCAATGCGGAATGGAAATACTTTTGTATACTACCGTAACTTATTTTATGTGCGGACTGATGGACCTCTTTCCCGGCGCGCTGCGCGGAATGGGATATTCTGCAATTCCGATGCTTCTTTCTATCATCGGAACAGTCGGAACGAGGATTGTCTGGATCTTCATGATCTTCCCTCGCCACAGATCATTGGATGTTTTGTTTATCTCTTATCCCGCATCATGGCTTATCACGATCATACTGCAGGTAATCTGCTATTTCTTCGTAAGAAAAAGGATACACAATCCCCTTCCCTAAGGTGAAAAACCTACCTTAAAAAGGGAAGGGGCGAATCCAATCAATATATATTTTACATCGGCTTTATCCTTGGAAATCTGATGTCTACTTTGAACAGATCTCCGTCAAGATACAACTCGAAAACTCCTCCTTGCATTTCAGTCAGACTTTTGGCGATTGAAAGACCGAGTCCGCTTCCTTCCGTACTCCGGGAAATATCTCCTCTGATAAATCGCTCTGTCAACTCATCTGCCGAAATATTCAACTGCTGCTCGGATACATTTTTCAAAGAAAACTTAACTTCCGACTCCGATACCGAAAGATCTGCATAAACTCTCGTCCCCGGCATTGCATATTTTGCCGCATTGCCGAAGATATTTTCAAGCACCCTCCACATACGGCGTCCGTCTACATGTATCACCGCCGCTTCTTCCGGAAGGTTCAATACAACCGACAGGTTTCGCGCGGCAAATTTTTCTGCCATTTCCCCTTCCGTCTGCTGTACCATCTCACGGAAATCAATATCCATATATTCTAACGTAATATTTCCGCTGCTTACTTTCGACGCTTCCACAACGTCTTCTGTCAGCGTCTTAAGTCTCTGCGCTTTTACTTCAAGAATATCAAGATACCCTAGTATCTTTTCATCGGCAATATCAGACCGCTTCAAAATATCCACATAATTTATAATTGATGTAAGCGGAGTCTTGATGTCATGCGATACATTTGTGATCAAATCCGTTTTCAAACGTTCGTTTCGCATCGCCTCATCAATCGCGCGGTTCAGACCGCTTCCGATATCATTGACATTCTCGGCGATATTGCGTTCCGTTCCCCGCAGTCCTTTTAGTTCGATCCGATACTCAAGATTGCCTGATGCGATCTGTTCGATCCCTTTCTTGATCCTGACTTTTGCAAGCATACTTCCCACGACAATCCAAAACGTCACTCCGTCTGCTGCCAGAGCTGCCAGCGCCATCGGTACATTTCTGACAAAAAACGTAATCCAGTGGATGACTAAAAATGCACTGATCCAAAGAACGGTCCGCCAAACGTCATTACTCGAATCGACTATTCTTTTGCAAAAAGAAAGAATCATACAAAGCAGACTTCCATTCCACAAACTCTTCGCTTTCATTCTGCGGATAAGACTCATATAACCCGCGAAAAAGCAGATAAACGTAAACGCTCCATATAAAAATGCACCCGCTATCTCTAAAAAACTTACTTTCTGAACAAACAGCATAGAATAAACTTCCGGCATATCGCTCATATAGCGCGCTCCATAATAGTCAAGAGTTTCTACCATATTGTAGACATTATCGCTGTCGATCATTCCCATGCCTACGATAACTGCCGTTCCTACTGCCCATACTCCGATCACGGCAACTGCCGCGATCTCTGTTTTCCATCTGTCAAAGCCTGTTAAATGAACTTCGTTATCTCCATCTTTTCTTCCTGCCATCAACCCTGACATGACAAAACTGATAAGGAACAAAATTCCGCTAAGACACAAGATCACGAACCCGCCTCTTAGCAGCGGGATATTTTTTTCATAAATCCGGTCTCTTTCATAGAACATATCTTTGACCGGATAAGAAGTATCAACTGCCACCGCAAAAATACTGTCATACGTCTTGTCGGTATCATAAGAGCGCACCATATCCCATTCATTTGTCGGTAATATATCCATATTTGTTTCAAAATCTTTTAATTTCGGATAAACAAAAATGTATTTCACATTTTTTCCTGATTTCATGTCCGCTATGCATTCTTCAATGTTCGTTTTTATTCCCGACTCGCCTTTTGCCATAAGATTTGCATATTCGCTTTTATTTGTCGTAACTTTTTTTGTATCCTGATCTATATATAAATAAGTAAAGTTTGTGTTTCCCTCTTCCAGGTGTTCCCACCCGCTCTTATATCGGCTGTATTTATCATTTATACTCGTAAGAACAGATGCCAGATGATCATAAATAACCATAAGCTTTCCGTTTAACTCCGGGCGTTCATTTACAACTTGGAGAAGATTAGCCGCTCCTAAGGGCGCATAATTCTCACGGACTGAATCCCCGTAATTCCAACAGTCTGTATACAATTTACTGCCTTCTGCATCATATATGCTTATTTTATCACTCACTCCGGATGAGGTAAGCGTTCCGTTGCTTAAGTCATTTAAAAATGACTCAACATCCATTCTATCATCTTCTAATACGAGTTGAAGTTCTCCTGTTTCAAGCTGATTCAGAAACTCTTCCGTATAGTAATAATAGTATTTTCCGCTTGGCTGTTTGCAGACGATTACTGCGTTTTTATCATATACACCGCCTGATTCTACACTGTATGCCTTGCTCCACTCTATCAGATCCGACAGTCTGTATACCAGTCCGGAATGATTTTCAGCGTCTGCTCCCGACGCTCCAAAATAAGACATTACGTCGATCACTTTATCCGGATTGTATGCTCCGTCTGACTCAAACAGCGTTTTTAACTGAAACTGTTCAAGCACCTGAAGCATATAGCTTTCTACTGTATTGCTAAAATCCGAAGATTCTTCATATGGCTCTCCTATTAACTTTACCGTCTCTGCCGGATTCAGCGTTCCGGTCAGCCGCGTTGTTACTATAAGAGATGTGAAAAACATCGCTCCGGTTAACACGCCTACGATCAGGACGACCGCTTTCATCGCAGTCCTTCTGTACCATCCTTTCATTCACATTCCTCTCTTTACCTGTTTTTCTTATCTACTGCACCTTCTCAATCTTATATCCGACTCCCCAGACAACTTTCAAATACCGCGGCTCTTTTGGATTAATCTCAATCTTCTCCCTTATATGCCGTATATGAACGGCAACCGTATTGTCAGCCCCGATAGCTTCCTCATTCCAGATCATTTCATATATCTGATTGATCGAAAAAACGCGCCCCTGATTCTTCATAAGAAGAAGGAGGATATTATATTCGATCGGAGTCAATCTTACTAACTCCCCATCTACTGTCACTTCTTTCAGATCGTCATTAATCCTAAGGCCGCCGACAGAATATATTTTATCATTTTCATTCTGAGCCGTGCCGCCAAGCTGCGTATACCTGCGAAGCTGAGATTTCACTCGCGCAACAAGTTCCAAAGGACTAAACGGCTTTGTAACATAATCGTCCGCTCCTACATTAAGTCCGAGTATCTTATCCGCATCTTCCGATTTTGCGGAAAGGATAATGATGGGAATACTGTTTTTCTCTCGTATTTTCAAAGTTGCCCGAATCCCGTCAAGTTTCGGCATCATCACATCAAGAAGAAGCAGATGAACCTCTTCTCTTTCAAGCATTTCAAGAGCTTCCGTACCGTCATACGCCTTCAGTATACGATATCCTTCCTGCGTCAGATAAATTTCGATTGCTTCCACTATTTCTTTGTCATCGTCACATACTAATATATTGTACATTATCAATCACCTCTCCTACTCTCTCCTAATATTAACATGATAACGCATATTTTTTAAAAGGAATAAGAAAAAATCTTATAACTTTATTAATATCATGACAACCGGAGCTGTTTTTCATTACCTTATTCCTTTTTCTGCTCATCTTATTGCCTTCCCTTCTACTTTATTTGATTTCATGTCAATAACAAAAGTGATTTGTTTTCTATTCGTTTTGTGATATAGTTAATATCACTCTCTTTTATCATTTTTTGCCCCGCTATAAAAAGGATGCTGATATACACAGCACTGCCGACATCCCGGGAATATTCCGAAAAAATATACGACAAGCAAGGTTATTTATACTCACATCTTTTTCTCACTCGCATATAGTAATTAAAAATGTTTCTTAAGCGGTGTTTTTATGTCTTCATTTTCATATGATTTCTCTGTTTTAGGCGGTGATGCGCGTCAGGTTTTTCTTGCAGAAATGTTAGCAGAATCGGGCCGTTCTCTTTGTCATTACGCTTTGGCCTCTCAGCCGAACAACTGCAGCTCCGTCTCCGAACATGTTTCCATAGTACGCGAAGCGCCTTCTCTCGAAGAAGCCTGTATCCATTCCGGGTCCGTCATCTGCCCTTTTCCGTTTACTAAAAACGGCGCGGATGTTTCGGTTGAAAATAGCATCTATCGTTTCTCTATTCAGACGCTGCTTCATCTTCTGCGGCCCGGTCAGTCTTTGTTTGCCGGGGGCATCCCTCCTTCTTTTAAAAAAGAAGCCGCCGAAAATAACGTCGCTGTTTTTGATTATGCAGACGATATATCGCTTCCTGTTTACAACAGTATCTCGACTGCAGAAGGCGCAATCTGCGAAGCGATCCTCCACAGTCCTTTCAATCTGCACAAAAGCAGATGCGCAGTACTTGGATTCGGAAAATGCGGTCACTCTATTGTTTACCGTTTAAAGGGATTATCCGCAAACGTTTCCGTTTTTACAGATAACGCCGAAGAATCCGCCCGCGCGTCAGTTATTGCCGACAAAAGTTTCCCCTTAAAATCACTTTCCGATCACGCCGGAGATTTTCGCTTCATTTTTAATACTGTTCCGGCGCAATTTATAAATGAAGAGACTTTAAAAAACGTAGATCTTTCTGCTCTTATTATTGATATTGCCTCTTCCCCCGGAGGGGTCGATTATGACGCGGCTCAGCGTCTCGGCATATCTGCTCTGCACTGCTTAGGACTTCCCGGCAAATATGCTCCCGCATCTTCTGCCCGTCACTTAAAACAATTTATCGAATCAAAACTGTATCTCTCATAATTCATGCGCAAAATGAAAGGAGGAATCCCCTTTGTCCTTAAAAGAAACGCAGATCGGAGTCGCTTTTACCGGCTCGTTCTGCACTTACAAAAAAGCATTTCTGGAACTGCAAAAACTTTCAAACTGCTGTGGCTCTGTCCAGACAGTCTTTTCAACCGCAGCCGCATCCACAGACTCCCGTTTCGGTTCTGCCGAATCATTTTATAGGCGTGCAGAAGAAATTACGGGAAATAAACCGATGATGACTATTTCCGAAGCAGAGCCGATCGGTCCGAAAAACCTTTTCGACGCACTTGTGATCCTTCCGTGCACCGGAAATACGCTTGCCAAACTGGCAAACGGAATCACCGACACACCTGCTTTAATGGCGGCAAAAGCCCATTTACGCAACAACAAACCGCTTCTTTTATCTTTATCGACAAACGACGCCCTCGGTATGAATATGAAAAATATCGGACTTCTTTTAAATACAAAAAATATCTACTTTGTTCCGTTCGGGCAGGATGATCCCGAAAAAAAGCCGAATTCAATGACTGCCCATACCGATCTGCTTATCCCGGCTTTGGAAGCCGCTCTTGAGAACCGGCAGCTTCAGCCTGTCATACGCGATATTGTCAAAAAATAGAAGAAGGAGAATTTTCTATGTGCGGAATCGCCGGATTTTTTAACCCATCTGCGGATTATACAAAAGAAAAGAACTACAGAAACCACATTTTAGAAATGATGAATCAAGTTCAAAAGCACCGTGGGCCGGATGATGAAGGTACGTTTCTCTCCCCTCAATGCGGGCTTGCCCATGTTCGTCTGAACATCATCGACTTAGTCACCGGACATCAGCCGATGAGACGCGTCAGAGGCGATCACAGTTGTGTCATTGCATATAACGGTGAAATATATAATGCCCCGGAACTGAAAGCAGAATTGATTTCTGAAGGTGAACAGTTTCTGACGTCCGGCGATACAGAAGTAATCCTTGCCGGATTTATGCGCTGCGGACCATCTTTTATTAAAAAGTTAAACGGAATCTTTGCAATCGCGCTGTGGGATGAATCTTGTCAAACGCTTCATCTGTTCCGCGACAGGCTCGGTGTCAAACCTCTCTTTTATACAAAAAAAGACGAGACTACTATTTTTTCTTCCGAAATCAAGGGATTATTTGCCTATCCCGATATCGTTCCCGAACTTGACCGGAACAGCCTCAATGAAATATTCGCCTTAGGTCCTGCAAAAACATACGGAAAAGGTGTATTTAAAAATATTCTTGAAGTGCTCCCCGGCGAACACATTTCCATTAGTCACACTTCTTTCAAAAGACAGTTTTACTGGAAACTTAGCAGCTGCCTCCACGCTGATTCGCCTTCTGATACAATCGAAAAAACGAGATGGCTTCTCACAGATTCCATCAAAAAGCAGATGCTTTCAGACGTTCCCATCTGCACGTTTCTTTCCGGCGGAATAGACAGCAGCCTCGTCACTGCCGTCTGCGCCGGACATCTGGCAAAATCAGGGGAAAAACTAAATACTTTTTCTTTTGATTTCACGGAAAACAAAACGTATTTTAAATCCAATACATTCCAGCCAAGTCAGGATCGTCCGTTTGCCGAACAGATGGCAGAATTATATGAAACAAACCATCACTTCCTCGAATGCAGCAGTCAGGATCAACTGGATTATCTGTACAAAGCCGTAGACGCGCGGGATCTCCCCTGCATGGCCGACGTCGAGTCCTCTATGTTGTATTTCTGTTCACTTGTCAAACAGTTCAACAGCGTTGTCCTTACAGGCGAATGTGCTGATGAAATTTTCGGAGGCTACCCTTGGTTTCATAAAAAAAGCTCATTTGAAACGAATATGTTTCCATGGTCGCCTTCTATGCAGCCGCGGCAAGCATTGTTAGACGACGATTTTATTCACGAACTGAACATGGAAGAATATGCCCTTAACGCCTATGAACAGACGATTCGTGAAACGCCGGTTCTACCTGATGATTCTCCCGAAGAAAAACGTCGGCGTGAGATCGCCTACCTGAATATCCGCTGGTTTATGGCAACTCTTCTTGATCGGATGGACCGCGCCGGTATGTACAGCGGACTTGAAGCCCGCGTACCGTTTGCCGATTATCGGATCGTAGAATACATTTTCAATATCCCGTGGGACATCAAATGTCCGGACGGAATTGTAAAAGGTCTGCTCCGCCATGCCGGAGAGGGCATCTTGCCAAAAGAGATCTTGTGGAGACGCAAAAGTCCTTATCCAAAAACTTATGATCCTCATTATGAAGCATTGCTCGCAGATCAACTAAAAGAAGTCCTCGCTTCCCCCAATGCTCCTATACGAACATTTTCTTCATTTTCCATAAAGCTTTGAATATCCCAGCTTCCTGACATAAGATGCGCTGCTTTACCTGTAAGAAGTTGAGATTTTGCGGCAGCCTCGTCAAAACCGGTTGCATTCTGACTGTACTTTGCATACTTCTTAACTTCATCCCAAAAGCGCTCCTGCAATTCCTTATATCTGCCGGTGGTTAAATCAATTTTTCCATTTGAGATTGCCGCCGCTATTTCATT
>ENA-OPSV01002595-OPSV01002595.1-human-gut-metagenome-genome-assembly--contig:-NODE-2595-length-10308-cov-2.186384_pt1 | contig 10308 bp, 8 predicted proteins | sample MGYA00241460_ERZ501912 | MGnify/ENA primary metagenome ERZ501912 (study PRJEB25962, sample SAMEA2042402) | human gut metagenome | biome: human gut; feature: human-associated habitat; material: faeces...
TGCAGAATCCGGTAAATTTCCAGCTAATTATAATTCAACTTTTTATTACTGAAGTTGCTCAGCTTCTTTCTGAAGAGCCTTTAATGCATCTTCTGCAGACTCTTCTTTTGTTAATGCAGAATGAACATTTCTCTGGATCGCATCAGATAATAATGAATAATCCGGTGAGGAAGGACGTCCTTTTCCATTCTCAATAATTGAATAAAAGTCTTTGTAGAACGGAATCTGTTCAAGCACATCTGCATCTGTATAAACATCTTTTACTGTAGGTGGCTGAGAAGAGCTCAGGCAGAAAGCTTTTTCTTCCTCTTCAGATGTCATCCATTTAATAAATGTTTTTGCGGCCTCTTTCTGTTTGTCATCAATGTTTGAGTTAATAGCTAAATCAAGTCCACCAAGACAGCTATGAGAAGTATCACCTTCTTTATATACAGGCAGCATTGTCATACCAACATTTCCTGCAACATCAGACTGTTCAGGATCATTAAATGTGTTCCATGTTCCAGACCATGTACGGCAGGTAAGAGCTTTACCTTCCTGGAAAACCTGCTGAGATTCTGTTTCAGTATAAGTAGTTGTTCCTTCCGGTGCATACTTTCCAATATAATCTGCCATAAGCTGTGTTGCTTCAACAGCTTCCTTTGAATCGCAAACCGGTTTTCCATCCTCATCTAAAACGCTTGCTCCAAAAGATGCAAGAAATTCAACCCAGTTGCAAACCATAGCTTCGCTCTGTGCACCCTGATAACAGAATGCATAATCAATTCCAGAATCCTTTGCAAGTTTCTCATATACATCAATCCAACCCTGGTATGTAGTTGGAACCTCTGTAATTCCCAGATCCTCTAATACATCTGTACGATAGAATAATGCAGAAGCATTCGTAAACCATGGTGCTGCATACAGTTTTCCATCATATTTTGCACCTTCCACAGTACCATCCAAATATGCTGAAAGTTCGTCTTCTGTATATAAATCATCTAACGCTTCAATCCATCCGGCAGATGCAAATTCTGCAATATACACAACATCAAGCGCCATAAGATCAACACTTGTATCTCCGGCAACCATCTTATTTACAAAATCATCATGAAGATTGTTAGCATCCTGTGGAAGATGATATGACTGGACTTCAATTTCATCCTGACTCTCATTGAATGCTTTGATAGCCTCTTCTGTCGGAGTACCTACACCTTCGTCAAACGCAAAGGTAAGTGTTATTTTGTCAGAAGAATCTCCCTCTTCTGCAAAAACAACTGCTGACTGTGATGCTGTCAGTGCTGCAATCATTCCTATTGCAGTAACTTTGTGTAATGTTGCTTTTTTCATTTTGTTTCCTCCTTAATATATAGTTTTTATATACTTCCCCCTTTTAAAAGGTTAGTTTTATGTTGGGAAAGCGCTTACCCGATAGTTTCTTAAATATCCTGTTTCATAACCAATTAGTTATAAAACAGGATCTGTTTTTTTCTCAAGCAGCAGCTTATATTGCTTTGCTCATCGTCTTATCCTATATTTTTAACACTAAACCTTCTGATTATTTTATGCGGAACATAAATCAGAGACTCTGTAGACTGTTTTTCTTCTTCAATCAGCATTAACAGTTCTCTTGCAGCTTTTCTTCCCTCTTCATAATAAGGAATCCTTATTGTAGATAACGAAGGAGTTACATACTGAGCCAACTCAGTATCATCTATCCCCATTACCGAAAGACTTTCAGGAACTTTCATACCAAATTTTCTGATACATGCAATAGCTCCAATTGCTGTCATATCACAACAGGCAAGCACAGCCGTTGGAAGAACCAAGCTCTCTTCATAAATACGCTGCATCGCATTCATACCACTTTCATATGAAAAATCGCCCTCTACAACATAAGAGTCTGGTATGTCCAGATTAAAGTTCTTTGTAATTTCATAAAAGGCCTTTAATCTTTGTGCTCCTGAAGAATAATCGTTTTGTGGTCCGCTGATATATGCAATTCTTTTATGTCCATTTGCCATAAGAAATTCTACTGCATCTGCAATTATTTTCTTATTATCATGAGTTACAGTATTGATCAAAGTCTTATTGTCAGCTGCTTCTTGTGTAAACAATACAATGGGATAATCTAATTCCAACATCCATTGTACCTGGCTGCTATCAATATTTACCCCTGCCAGTAAAACCCCTGATGCCCTATGCTCCTGCATTCTTTCAAGTAACATTTTTTCCTTTTTACTGTCACCATCCGATTCACAGATCATAACTGTGTAACCTTTTTTCTGACAAATACTGTTAATCCCCTTAATTGTTGATGAAATTACTGCATTAGACACGTCACTGACTATTACCCCAATAATATTGGACTTATCAGTAGCAAGCCCTTTCGCAAAGGTATTTGGTTTAAAGCGATTTCTCTCTATTGCATCAAGAACTCGCTTTTTTAATTCGGGGCTTACCGTTTTTGTACCATTCATTACTCTGGATACTGTAGCTATAGAAACTTTTGCTTCATTTGCAATGTCTTCAATCGTTACTGACATTTTCATTCCTCCGCTTTAGGAAAGCCCTTTCCTTAATCAATAAGCTATCACACTTTCCTTTTATTGTCAATATTTTTCTATTTTTTTCTCAATTAATATAACTATTTCGTCATATTATACATTTTTATAATTTTATTTTTGTTTATATTTCTGCTGTTTTTGATTTTTGAAGTAAACGGTTACCTCAAAAGTCAAATAATTCCGGAAACAGCGGTTTCAATACACGCATATGTATTCCCACACAAACATAAGCAGGACACACAATCCAAAATAAAATAACCAGCGGAAGTAATCTAAGCATCATAGATACAGGAAACAATGCTACAATAAATACAGACATACTCAATAATGAGGTCAAAATAACCACAGGAAATTTTGCCAATGTCAACAAAAAGCTGTTTTTAAGAAAATCCCGATTCCATTTTTCTGAAAGAGCCACAAAAATTGAAAGATACTGCATAATACCTGATACGAACAGCAACAGCACTATATAAACTCCACAACCAATAAAACGTATCATTCCTTGAGTATTATTGATGATATAATTTATATTACATCCCAATAATATATAGCATATTACAATTACACACCATGCCGGAATAAGGGGCTTCAAACTTCTTCTAAATACTCTAAAAAACATCTTTACAGAAAAACACCCTTCTCCATATTTATGCATTCCATATAGACTATGCAGCATTGCTGAATAAGCAGCTCCAATAGTTACTATCGGAATAGAACATAGTAAAAAAAGTAAATTGATTTCTGCAAGTTCCAACAATATTGTCATAAACCTAAACGATGGTGAATCTGTCCCAAAAAATCGTTTCATGTTTTCCTCCTTTCCTCTTTTTTCATAGTATAACATATATTAAAATAACTAGACAAGCTGTAATGCCTGCAAAACAGGCAAATTCACCCCAGATATTCACTGATAACTACATTTCGCAGTTTTCTGGTCAGAGGAAAGGTTCCTGCATCTTTTTTTTGCATACCCATGAGAATGGTCATGTCTTCCTTTGGGAAATTTGCAAAATACATGCCAAGCCATCCATCCCAGCCGTATTCACCTTCCCTGGCAAACATAACAGCCTGTGACGGATTTTTACAGACACGCATCAGGTTACCATAGCTGAAACCATCCAGTCCGATCCACTGGTCAAAGTCCTGCTGTCTCACAGGCAAGAGCTGTCCACTACACATATAGCGCACAGTTTCAGGCTTAAGGATCTCACGCTTGCCTGCTCTTCCCCCATTTCTCAGCATTCTGGCAAATTTCATATAATCATCCAATGTGGACGCCAGTCCTGCACCGCCGGCCTCGTATGCCGGTGGTTTTGCCATATCATTTCTCACAGCCAGATTGTTACCTGTATAAAGCTGCATGCTTTTACTTCCACCCTCAGCTGTGACTGTCTCATAAGCCTTTGCCAGACGTCCCTGTTTTTCAGCCGGCACCCAGAATGCAGTGTCCTTCATTTCCAGAGGAGCAAAGAGCTCATCCTGCATAAATTCCGACAGTTTTTTCCCTGAGATCACTTCGATCACAGCTCCCAGAACATCTGCGGAGGTTCCATATCTCCATCCGGTTCCCGGTTCAAAGGCCAGTGGACACCGAGCCAGTCTGTCTGCCAGTTCCCGGGTAGTCATAGGTCTGTCTGTATCCAGACGGTCACAGGCTTCTGCAAATACCTTATCCGCTGCTTTTCCCGGCTCCGTACAATCATCCGGATAAACCAGCCCTGATGTCATATTCAGCAGGTCAATGATCCTGAGAGGCTGCTTTGCAGGGCTGGTTCCATGAACATCTGCTGTTTTTAATTCCGAATAGGAAGGCAGATACTCGGATACAAACTCGCCCGGATCCAAAAGTCCTCTTTCCATCAGAATCATAGCACATGCTGCTGTCACCGGCTTTGTCTGAGAATAGAGACGGAATATGGTATCTCTGGAAATTAATCTGCGATTTTCCCTGTCAGCCATTCCCTCCTCACAATAGAGGAGCTCTTCTCCTCCTTTTTCTACCAGAAGATTCACTCCCATCACTTCACAATGGTCCACTGCCTGTTTCATTACCTTACTGATCTTCTCTTTTATATCCATGTCACAATACCTCGTTTCTGATTTTTTATCGTTCACTTTTCCTGTATTCAAATATTTTTTCTTCCGCTACAGTCTTACCTGTGCCTGCTGCCTGTTTTCCTCCCTGAATGCCCTGGGAGTCATATGGTATCTTTCCTTAAATACCCGGTGAAAATAACTGTTATTCTCGTATCCCACAGCTGCAATAATGTCACTGATGGCCAGATCTGTGTCACACATCAACTCTACGGATTTATTCAGACGTTTCCTCTGAAGCAACTCCTTGAAATTAAAGCCTGTGGTTTTCTTGATCATCTTGCTTAGCACATGCATGGGCAGATGAAGCGTTTCACACAGCTCAGTGAGAGTTGCAGTTTTGTATTTCTGTTCTATATAGTCCAGGGTTGTCATAGAGATCATATTCTCGTACTGATTTGGCACACGCATTTCCACATACTGTACGGAATCCACCAGATACAGGAAAATCAGCCCCATAGTTGTCTGATTGATCCGGTTATTCTCACCCTTACCTGTCACCAGAGAATAGATCATATTCTCCAACAGATTCTGGATCTGCAGAACCTCTGCCACTCTGAAATAAAGATACTCTCCCTTCTCCTCATCCTGGCGGAGAATATTTACCAGAAAATCTGCCAGCACATTATTTCGCCCTGCCATGGAATAAGCCACATCAAAAAATTCCGGAAGGATCATAAAATTAATAGCAATGTCACTCTCTCCCGCAGGCAGAAGCTCATGTTTTGTATACTGATTAAGAAACAGCAGCTCACCCTTTCCAACCACTACTTTCTTGCCGTCTATAATATTGGTGACAGAGCCCTCGCATACATAAAGCACCTCAATAAAATTGTGTCTGTGAGCAGGGAAATAAACAAACCGGGTATGGGTACGCACAGTGATCAGCTTACCCTCATTCAGCATCTTTCTGCTGTCTACAATGAAATCCCTGCCTGAGGTGTATAGCTCCTTATCCACCTCTGCTCTTCCATCCAGGATTTTCTGCTCTTCCTCTGTGATTTTCTTTAAATGATCTAATAATTCCTGCTGCATGAATTTCACCTTCTGTATCTTTCACAATAATCTGTAAATTCTGTTCCTCACTGCAATTCACAGATATCAGGTCAGGAACAACATAGTTTTTTTCAAACACACTCTAACCTCATTATATACGATTCATTTTTTTCATACAACCACAAAAAGAAACGGAGCTAATGCCCCGTTCCCTTTTGTATTTTTATGGAATTTATCAGGTTATCTGATTAGTACAGTTTAGCCATCTCTTCGATGTTTTCTGTGTTGAACTGTAATGGCTCGCCAAGAACGATCTCTGTGCCACCGTCATCAGCTTCTGTGATTGTATAATCACCAAGGTCACCAGCTGTGAATGTCTCATCCAGTGCACCTGTGATGTCGCCGTTGATCAGAGCTGCTGTTGCATATGCGCTGAGTTTACCAAGGCCCTGCATATCCCACAGATAGAAGTATGGGCAGGAATGAGCATCGTCATCACCTGTGTACTCCTGCATTTCAGAAGGAAGTCCAAGACCTGTCAGTTTGCAAGCAGATCCATTGTCCTGAAGGTATTTAGCAGCTGCAGCGATACCAACTGTTGTAGGTGCACAGATAACTTTCAGATCCGGATATTTCTCAAGAAGAGCTGCTGTCTGATCTGTGGATTTCTGAGGTTCGTCATCACCATAAGCAACCTCTACAAGTTCCAGTTTGCTGTATTTGTCATCGCCTTCCATAATGGATTTCATTGCATCAATCCATGCATTCTGGTTAGCAGCCTGGGAAGTAGCAGAAAGAACTGCCCACTGTCCTTCTCCGCCGGAGATATCAAGAACTGCATCCAGAAGAGCCTGTCCAACCTGTTTTGTACCAGCCTGGTTTACAAATACCTGACGGCTGTCTTTATTTGGTGCAGAGTCAAAAGAGGATACTTTAATTCCAGCGTCCATAGCTTCTTCCAGTTTAGCCTGAAGAGCATTAACATCATTTGCAGAGATACAAATTGCATCAGGTTTCTGAGAGATCAGGTTATCCAGAACTTTGATCTGAGCATCAGCTGTTGCAGCTTCCGGATAAACAACATCTACAGAACCGCCTTCTGCTTCTACAGTTTCTTTGAAAGAATTTGCTGCGATCTCAAAGAATGCATTACCTGCTGATTTACCAACCAGTGCGATTTTCTTTCCATCAGCGGAACCAGCCATAGCCGGAACTGCGGATCCAAGGATCATTGCACCACAAAGAAGTGCGCTTACGATTTTTTTGTTCATGTTTTTTTCCTCCCTTGGATGAATTAGATTAAACTTATATAGCTTTTATTTGCAACTGCCCTTATTTTCCATACCCCAAAGGGCAGCTACTGACTGAGTAGTTCTGTCCGAATCCGTTCTGCAGATCCTGACTGTTTTATTTTTTTACTGCTCTCTTAATATTTTCAATGATATTTGGAAGTGCTACTGCACAGATCAGAAGTACTCCGATGATAAGCAGGATTACCTGTGCATGTACGTTTCTCTGTCCAAGACCAACTCGCAGACATACGATGATAAATGCAGAAATCAGACCGCCTGCCAGATTACCTTTTCCACCTGTGGAAGAAATTCCTCCGAATACTGCCATTGCAATAGCATCCATTTCAAATCCATTACCTGTGGTAGTGTTAGCTCCATAGGATGATGCTACCAGAAACAGGGCGCACAGTCCACAGAAGGTTCCCATAACTGTGTAGATAATAAAGCGAATCTTCTTTACATGGATTCCTGAGTAATATGCTGTGAGGCGGTTTGTACCAATTGCATATACCCTGCGTCCGAAAGTGGACTTTCCAAGGATCACTGCAAAGATTACTGCAAGAATCAGAACCAGAAACAGAATGTAAGGCACCTTTCCTACTTTTCCACCAATAAGACGGAAGCCATCTGTATTGGATGCTGAGATACTTCCACCACTTCCCAGTACGATCTCGGCAATACCACGGAAAATAATCTGTGTTGCCAGTGTTACGATCATTGGAGGCAGCTCCTCAAACTGTGTAAGGATAAAACCATTGACTGCACCGCAGACAGTTCCCACGATCAGTGCTGTAAGAATTACTACAATAAATGGTGCTCCTGTATTACACATTATACAGCTTAATGTAGCAGACAGACACACGGTTGCACCTACGGAAATATCAATCTCTCCCAGTACCAGGATATATGCCATAGGGATCATCAAAAATACCTCAGCAAGATATACCGGCATCTGACGAAGCAGATTTTCTAAATTATAATATTCTGAAAAGCCTTTACAGAAAATGTTGACCATGATAAACAGGATTACCAGGATGCCTTCCCAGCTGAATATCATATGTTTGATCGGACTTTCCGGCACGTTGTTAATACTTCTTCCAGATTTTCCAGCCATGATTACATCTCCCTTCCCTTTAATGCATTTTTGTCAGCTGTACGCTGTAAAACAATGTTTACAACAACGACTACAAGAATGATAACACCCTTGATGGTATTCAGCCACAGCTGATCGAAGAATGGGATCAGCGGAAGTGCTTTTGCGATTGTTGCAAGGATCAGGGATCCGAGTAAAGCACCTACTACTGTACCACGTCCACCGTTCATGCTTACACCACCGATAACGCAGGCTGCGATAACGTCCATCTCACCGCCGTACTGCATATCCGGCATGGCTGATGCATAGATAGAAACCTGAAGAGCTCCGCCCAGACCTGCAAGGATACCCATGATCGTGTAAACCAGTAAGTTAATATTTTTAGCATTGATACCGGAAACCTCAGCTGCGCTTGAATTACTTCCTACTGCATATATCTTACGTCCGGTTCTTGTCCATTTCATAAACCAGAAGAAGAATACATAACAGAAAATAATGATCCAGATAACACAGTTCAGTCCCAGAAATTTGGATGTTGCAAAATTTTTAAAGTTTCCAAGTGCTGCTGCACCTGCCCATTCTCCACCGTGGGATACCAGATATCCCATAGCACGGAATACATACATAAAGCCCATAGTTGCAATAATGGGAGGTACGGATGCTCTGGAGATCACCAGACCAACAACTGCTCCGCAGGCTGCACCAATTGCAATGGCGATCACAAATGCCAGGAAAGTATTTGAAATATGTCCGTATTTCAATAACATACCAACGGACATTCCCGACAGTGCCAAAGTTGACATGATAGAAATATCAATACCACCAACCAGCATAACACATAACATACCAAGTGACATAACAAGTGTAACTGCGTTATTTTTCAGAAGCTCCATGATTGACTTCGGTGTCAGGAAGGATGGACTGATCGCTGTGACTACCAGACACAGAAGAATCAGTATCACTGCCAGCAACGCTTCACGAGAACCTGTTATTTTCTTCATGATGGATTTCTTTTCCATTATTTAGCTGCCCCCTCTCCTGCATTCTGGCTTTTCTCCATAGCCAGTTCAAGGATTCTTTCCTGTGTTGCCTCTTCTTTATCCAGTTCTCCTGTCTTGCGGCCATTGCACATAACAATGATCCTGTCTGACATTCCAAGGATCTCAGGCATTTCTGAAGAAATCAGAATAATCGCATAACCTTTCTTTGCCAGATCTCCCATGATCGCATAAATCTCAGCTTTTGCACCAACATCAACACCCTTGGTAGGCTCATCCATGATCACGACCTTCATCTCCTGACTCAGAGCCTTGGCAACAACTACCTTCTGCTGATTACCACCGGAAAGTGAGCTTGCAGGCTGGAAAATATCCACAGCCTTGGTATCCACTTCTTCCAGAAGCTTTTTTGCCAGATCTCTCTCTGTCTTTTCATCATTTAAGCCGTTCTTTGCATATTTACTGATTGTTGGAAGAGTAACATTTCTTCCAAGCCCCCAGCTCATGATCAGACCCTCCTTCTGACGATCCTCCGGAAGAAGGATAATTCCTTCCTTCATTGCGTCAGACGGCTGTTTGATATGTACTTCTTTTCCTTCCAGATAAACCTTTCCTTCATCTGGAGTTGGGATTCCACAGACGCTCTCTACAACTTCTGTACGTCCTGCACCAACCAGACCTGTAAGACCTACGATCTCGCCAGCGCGTACATTGAAGGAAACATCTTTGAAATATCCGGTGCGGGATAAGTGCTCGATACGAAGCATCTCATCACCAATCTTAACCTCCGGTTTCGGGAACAGATCATTGATCTCACGGCCAACCATTGCCTTGATCAGATCTGCATTTGTGATTCCGTTTACATCGTAGGTTCCGATATACTGGGAATCACGGAATACGGTAACTCTGGAAGCCAGACGGTACATATCCTCAAAACGGTGAGAAATAAAGATAATGGAAACGCCATTCTCTTTCAGCTTGTCAACCAGTGTGTAAAGCTTCTCGGATTCGTTTCTGGTAAGTGCTGCTGTAGGCTCATCCAGAATGATGATCTTCGCATTTGTGGAAAGTGCCTTGGCGATCTCAACCATCTGCTGCTGCGCAACAGAAAGGGTACCCATCTCAGCGGTTGCATCGAAATCTGCATCCAGCTCTTTCAGATACTTGTTTGCCTCCTGGTTCATTTCTTTCCACTGGATCATATGATGTTTGATGATCTCATGACCCATAAAAATATTTTCAGCTACTGTAAGGTGCGGGTATGATGTCGGATGCTGATATACGGCTGC
>ENA-OPSV01002600-OPSV01002600.1-human-gut-metagenome-genome-assembly--contig:-NODE-2600-length-10281-cov-2.296597_pt1 | contig 10281 bp, 6 predicted proteins | sample MGYA00241460_ERZ501912 | MGnify/ENA primary metagenome ERZ501912 (study PRJEB25962, sample SAMEA2042402) | human gut metagenome | biome: human gut; feature: human-associated habitat; material: faeces...
TACTTTGTGACGCCTGCGGCACAAATAGCAGTGTGAAAAATAAGCGATCACGCTTATTTTTCCCATTAATCCCCCACACGCCTTAAAATTCCACATAAATAAATCCGGACGGGTCAAAGCCCTTTCCATATTGCCCGACCACGAACACTGCGCCGATCAAAAACAGACAGATCGCCCAGCGCACCGGAAGCGGCATCCTATAAATCCAGACTGCCGGCTCCTGTTTCTTTTTTTCAGAAATCAAATCGATTCCAAGCAGCACTGCAATCCCAGCGACTGCAATGAAAAACTGCGTTTTTTCCAATCCCATCGTGAACAAAAACTGTCTCCAGTACAGAAATCCGTTCCACCTGGTAAACATATTTTTCAGACAGATCACTGCCATCGATACCGATTCGCTGCGGAAAAAGATCCAAAAACACATCACCGTAAAAAAGGTCAGCAGAACCGAAAGCATATGCCGCAGCTTTTCCAGGCCAATTTTTGCTTCCCCGAATACCGCTTGCTTCGCCTTTTTGTAAAAATCCTGCACGACCTGTCCGGCACCATGCAGCAGTCCCCATGCCAAAAACTGAGGCGCGCCGCCATGCCACAGACCGCTGATGAGAAAAACAAGCAGTATATTGCGCTGTCTGACTGCAAGTCCCCTTCTGCCGCCGCCCAGCGGAATATAAATATAATCCCGCAGCCAGCTGCTCAAAGAAATGTGCCATCTGCGCCAGAAATCCGTCAGGTTTCTGGCAAAATAGGGCTGCTTAAAGTTCTGGACCAGCTCAAAGCCAAATAGTCTGCCGACACCGACCGCGATCATCGAATAGCTCGCAAAATCACAGTAAATCTGAACCGCATAAAAGAGCGCTGCCATCAGCATCGTAAAGCTGTTGGCATCCTGATACATGCTGTAAACCTGATTCACGAGAATTTCTGCCCGCTGCGCGACGATCAGCTTCATCCCATAGCCGAGCAGCATCGCAATCAGCCCCTGCATGACCCGGTCGTAATTTAGAAGCTCACGCCGTTTTTTTTCCGTAATTTCTCTAAGCTGTCCCAGAAAATGGTCTCCACGCTCGATCGGTCCGCTCATAATGTTCGGAAAAAAGGAGAGAAATGCCGCAAAGCGCCAGAAGCTTTTTTCCGCAGGATATTTTCCCCTCGAAACGTCTATCAGATAGCCGATCGCTTCCAGCGTATAAAACGAAATTCCGATGGGTGCGACAAGTCCGAACTTCGCTGCAACATCCAGATGAACGATTTGCAGACCTCTTCCATATGTTTTGTTGATGATTTCATTCCAGACCGGCAGATATTTAAACACTGCCAAAAGAATCAGTTGAAAAGAAAGGCACGCTCCGATCAGCAAACGGCGCTTCGTCCTGTCTGCGCCTTTTTCCACTAAAAGGGCACAGCCCCACGTCAGACACACAGAACTTAGCAGCCAGATGCCCGCAAACGGATCTGCCCACTCGAAAAAGAGGATATTGAAAATCAGTAAAACTGCCAGCCGTCCCTTTTTCGGCACGGCATAAAATCCTCCTACTGCTGCCGCCAGAAAAGCGGCAAATGTAAATGATTGAAACGACAAAACTTTTCTCCCGGATATCGGGAAACCCCATTCCCGTATTTGTCCGTCGACCCCTCGGGCAAAGCCGGGTCGTTACGACAGTGCGGAATGGATGCAGGGTAGCTGGCTCAGCACCGCGTGGTTCGATCCATCTAACGAACTGCAGCTCCGTTTTGCGTAACGACTGGCTGTAAATCCGGTTTCTGAAAACTCCATTGCCCTGTTTTCTCCGAAACCGTTTTCTCATTTCCTGTTGAGAGTATTATATCCATTTTTTTCAGAAAGCGTCAATCGTTTCATCCAAATCCTAAGAAAGACTTAAGCTTTTGAGGGAAGATGCAAAGCAGCGTTCTTTAACGGTACACGATTTCCCGCTGGATCAGGAAGCTGATAAAGAACAGGAATACGTCCACCAGGATCTTAACTGCCACCTCCGAGCCACCCAGAACGCCATACAGCAGGCTGACCAGTCCGGCGCTTGCCAACATCTGCACGACTGCGAGCACAAAATAGCGCACCGCCGATTTCCACACTGCGCCGCTGCTTTTAAACACGACCCTGTAATTCAGGAAAAAGTTGTAGCCCGCCGACACCACGCGCGCAAGCACGGTCGAAACCACAATATAGCTGACAGTCTCCGGCATTCTTTCTTTCGTCAGGCTGCAAAACAGCGCAAACAGCACCAGATCGATGATGCACGATGACAGGGAAGAAAACAAAAATTTTGCAAATACCAGATAAATCCGAGCTGAATCCAGCAGCGGGTTGAAATGGCTGCCTTTGTTATCGTTTAAGTAAACCGTTTCAATTGGCACTTCGCAGATGCCGACCTTTTGCTCTCCTGCCTCCAGAAGCATGTAGGTTTCAAACTCGAACCGCTCGCCCTTGACGTTCATCAGATGGCGCATAAACGCAGCCGGAATGCCGCGCAGCCCGGTCTGGGTATCCGATACCGCCACGCCGCAAAGGTATTTGAGCACCTGACGTGTGATTTTGTTGCCCCATTCCGATTTTGCCGGGACGTTGTCCTGATCGAAATTCCGGCAGCCTAAAATCAGCTTTTCCGGCTCTTTTTCCATCGCTTCCATACATTTCTGAATGCAGGCGGGCGTATGTTGTCCGTCCGAATCCGCGGTAATCGCTCCGATCGCCTCCGGGTATCTGTTTAAAACTTCATTAAAAGCAGTTTTTAATGCACGCCCTTTCCCCAGGTTCACCGCATGAGTCAAAACAATTGCGCCGAGCTGTTTTGCCTGTTCAAACAGGTTCCGATACTCGTTTCCGCTTCCGTCATCCACCACGACGATTCGCTCGATTCCCGCTTCCTGCAGCGTCTGCAGCAGGCGGATCATTTTTTCATCCGGTTCATAAGCCGGTATAATGACCGGTATCCGTTTCTCCATTGTGTTCTCCATTCCAATGTTTTCCTTGCGTTATTTCTGTGTACCCTTACTCTGGTGTTATCCAACGCCGTTTGATTCCTTTTATGGCTGTCCCTGTCGGCTTTCTTCCGCTCTTTCCAGTGTCAATGTCCCATCGTTCATTTGAATTCGATACAACGTTTTCCACGCAAATTCCTCTGTATAAGGCGCAAACAGCTCTTTTAACGCTTCATCCGTTTCATCTGCATATAAGTAGCCCGCATGGGAAGCCTGCACCAGCTCCCACACCTGTCCGGACGTGGTGTCTTCCCCGATTCCGCCAAACAGCACTGACACCGGAGATGCCTCAAATGAAATGTAGGTATTTCTGACCCACTGCGCCGCATCCTGCGCATTTTTCAGATACAGCACCCGCATCCCGCTGCCCACGTCCTGTTTGGACATTTTTTCCAGAAATTCTTCCGACGCTTCCGTGATCATGTTCGACCGTGCCTGCAAATCGTCGTCTAAGCGCTGCCGGTAACCGATCATCCCGTCATAGACAGCGCCCCAGTTTGCGCACAACAATACAGCTGCAGCCAGCGCTGCATAGGGCGAAATTTTTCCCCACAGCCTCGGACTGCGTTCCAGAAAAATCCCGAACAGCAGATACAACGTTCCAACTGTAAACGGTGCACTGTAGCGTTCGATCGACGCAATCATCCCGGTTGCTTCCAGATACTGGGTTTCCGTCGCAAAAATCGTCAGATGACTCACAAGGTTGATGCCGTAAAAAACAATTCCCGTCAGCGGCACATACACAAACAGGAAATTCCGCTCCGTTTTGGTCAGAAGCTTCCCGCGGTACAGCCATGCGATTCCGATCAGAAAAATCACAAACAGGGCAAGCGTCGATACACCGATCCAAGAAAATCCATCCCGATGCAGCGCCCGTGCTGCAAATGCTTCTGCATACGCATGCAACAGCTTCTGTACCGTTCCTTCAACAGCCACTACATATTCACTTCTTAAAGTTCCTGCCTTTGCAAATCCCTCTGCTCCGACACTCTCCTCATCAAACACGATCTGTAACAGACCACTTCTGTCACGCAGGTCGATAAAAATCAGACTTCCTAAATTTCTTCTCTTCTGTACCCAGCCCATAACGGTTACTTTTTCACCGATGTTGGCACTGCTTACCTCGGTACATCTGTGGCTTCTGTGTAAGCCTTTCATTGATTCTGCCATGATTGTCTCCTTTATACTCTCCTTATTCTATTTGTTAAAAAACTCCTCAAACTCTTCGTATCCTTCTTTGGAAAGCTGCTCTTTCTGGAATTTCTTGTTCTTGTTCATGCGGACAACCAATACCTGCTGTCCGTTCTCGCGGGCTTCTTTTGCCTGTTTCATCACATCCACAAGTTTCTCTGCCGGATACTTCTTTTCTACTAAGTAAGCAACTCTCTTCGGACGCTCCGGAATTTTGAACCCGCTCTCCATCAGAAGCAGGATAATACGCTCAAATCCGATGGAAAAACCACATGCTGGCACATCGTTGCCTGTGAATTTTCCAATCATCTTGTCGTATCTTCCACCGCCGCCGCAGGCTGCACCAAGCTCCGGCATTGCGATCTCAAAAATGGTTCCGGTATAATAGCTCATGCCGCGCACGAGTGTCGGATCAAAAACCAGTGTAAACTCTGCATTCTTTGTCGCATTGACTGCCGTTGCGATCTCTGTCAGACTGTCCGCCACTTCCTGATCCAGGAAATCTCCCAGCTTGTCCTTTAAGAATGCCACACCTTCCGCAACATCCTTGCGGTCTTTTAATAACTCAAACAGCTCTAAGTATTTGTCAATCGACTCTTTTGCATAGCCCTCTTCCTCGAGTTCTGCTGCCACACCTTCGAGACCGATCTTGTCCATCTTATCGAGGGTGATGAAAATGCTGTCGTAATCCTTCTCTTCAAATCCGCTGTATGCTGCCATTGCCTTTAAAATCCGGCGCTCATTGATGCGGATCTCAAAATTCTTAAATCCGAGTCTGCCGATGGTGGTGGTTGTCGCAGTGATCAGCTCAATCTCTGCAAGATTACTCGGCTCACCTAAAATATCAATATCGCACTGGGTAAACTGACGGTAACGTCCACGCTGCGGACGGTCGGCTCTCCACACGCTTCCAATCTGCAATGCCTTAAACGGTGTCGGCAGATCATTGGCATGGTTTGCATAGAAACGGGAAAGTGGAACGGTCAGATCGTAACGCATACCGAAATCGACCACATCCGCCTCTTCTTTTGCGGTCTCGAGATTTAACTTCTCGCCACGCTTTAATACTTTAAAGATCAGTTTCTCGTTCTCGCCGCCCTGCTTGTTGGAAAGGTTTGCAATATTTTCCATGCATTTATTATTATAGATGTAGCATCGCCCTTTGTACACACCTTTCTTAGTGTTGCCCCGAAAGATCTGCCGTTCATTGTCATCAGAATCTTGTTGATATGCGTGTAAGGAGGTGAAACAGCCACTATTCTATTATTTTCTTTACCACACTTAGAAGTATCTAATGTTTTCAAATAAAATTGCATATACCCCAGAAGAAGTATAATCACATAGACAAATTGTTTATTAGTTTTCTTCTGGAAATCTCGCTCTTTCACATCTCCGTTTCCTACTATCCGCCACGCTGCCTCATAGTGTTTTTCTTTTGTTAAGTATCCACTTTCAGTGGCCTTTTCCAGCAGCTTCTCAAACAATTTTTTATTTGTCTTCCCCTTTCCCTTTTTCGACATTCGGCCTATCTTTTCAAGCAGTTCCTGATATGCCTCTTTTGTAAAGTTAACATCAGCAGAGAAACGTATCTTATCCTCTTTTTGAGACTCTTTCCGGGAGTCAGAACGTTTTCTCAGAGCCTCAACATCTTCATTTTCAAGATACCCCTCATATACACTTCTTATAAGACGAACCGCCCTTGCACCCACCTCCACAATATCCTCATCTTCATGAAGAGTAATCCAAAAGGGCCAATAAGTATGGTTGTTCGCATTATTTGTAGGCTTAAAGCGATGAGTGAAAGATTTCCCCGGAAATGTATTTTCAAGAACAGCAGTAACATAATAACGAATATCTTTCCATTCTTCATTGAACATTTTTTCCCCATCTTCATCATTCCCATCAAGAATCAGCCCCTTACATCCATAATAAATGCCGACAACCGGTTCATACACATCATATTCTATCAGAAATTCATACCCTCTGCATCCATCCTTACTGTACAATGTCCCCAGCTTGTACATCATGTGATGTGGAGCCTTGTTCCCATGAAAAGAAGCATCCGCTTTAAAATCCTCCACTTCATCCAGCAGCCTCATCTTCTTTTTATAAAACTCTGAAGCTTCGTCATTTAACCTTTTCCAATGCTCCCGGTTCCTCTCTCTGATTTTATCTTTCTCCATCTCAGAGACAACCTCCTGACAGTTCACATCACATTCGGCCCCATCAAAATCAATGCTAACACTGGAAAAGTATTCAAGGGCTGCCTGCACTTCTTTCTTTTTAGCATAGACCTGCCTCGCTATAAAGATGCAAGCCTCCCGCGTAAGGTGATAGTTTTCCACGCTCCTACATGCACCAGAGCCTACCCCAACCATTTCAACCATCAGGTTAAAATGGTCATCCACATTTATGCCATCCGCTTCGGCGGACTTCATGGCCTTTGCCAATGGAACGGAAAATTTCTGGTACGTACTATACCCCAAAGCAGCGCACAATTCCCTCGAAGTCCAGTATGACCGTCCTTGCCCATCAAACTTCCTTATTTTCTCAAAAGGTGATTTATCACTGATTTTCAATTCTTTATTCATAAAGACAGAAACAAATTACATGATATAAAAATCCTCATCTATAATGACGAACACTCAACAACACTAATATCAAGCATGAAGATAGCAATAAAAAAACATCCCGTCACATAATTGGAAACATTTTGTATACAGAGAGACGGGAGCAATGCCCTATATTTGCAACCGGTCAATCAATCACCGGCCATGAAAAACAGGTAGTTTATGAGAAATTTCATTGTATTATGCTTATTGGCATGTCTGGCATCATGTACAGACAAAAAAGAATTCCAGACAATAAGAGAACGAATCGATTTATCAGGAAATTGGAACAGTTCATTAGGGAACTGCACATTGCCCGGTACGACGGATGAAAACAAGTTGGGAGACGGCAGGCATCCCACCAATGTAACCTCCCAGTTGACACGGACTTATCCCTACTCCGGCATCGTAGAATATGAAAAAGATGTTGAAATTCCCGTACAGATGGAAGGGAAACGCCTGATACTCTTCATGGAACGTACAAAGCCCAGTACTCTCTGGATAGACGGGGACAGCGTCGGCACGTTGGGACATATCTATGCACCTCACTGCTATAGCCTGCCGGCCTTGGCACCCGGCAGCCACCATATAAAGATACGCATTGACAATTCCCCCAGCTCCGTACCAGCCGAAATCCAAAGCTCGCATGCCTGGACCGACGGCACACAAACCAACTGGAACGGCATTCTGGGCGATTTCTACATCGAAGCGACCCCACACACCTATCTCGAGCAGGTACAAGTCTACCCGTCTGTAAAGGAGAAAAAGGCCCGCATCCATGTAAACATATACAGCGATTCGGAGCAATCGGGCGTAGTGACCCTTTCTGCCAAGACGTGGAACACCCAACAAGAACACCAGTTACCGGACATGGAAAAACAAGTCGGCTTGAGCAAAGGTGAAAATAAAATAGAACTGACGCTCGACATGGGCAACCGGATGCAGACATGGAGCGAATTCCACCCCACACTTTATGCACTGAACGTGACCCTTGCCACAAACGAGGGTAAAGACAATATAATAACAGATTTCGGTATGCGCGACTTTGCCACCGAAGGTACTCAGTTCACCATAAACGGCTTCAAGACCTTCTTGCGCGGCAAACACGACGCTTGCGTATTCCCACTTACCGGATATGCGCCGATGGATGTAAAGTCCTGGCGAAAAGTTTTTCAGACAGCCAAGAGTTATGGCATCAACTACTACCGTTGCCATTCCTACACCCCGCCCCGCGCCGCTTTTGCCGCTGCCGACATCGAGGGTATCTATTTCCAAGCCGAGTTGCCTTTATGGGGAAGCATTTCACCGGACAACCATCGCTTGAATGACTTCTTGCTGAACGAAGCCTATATGACCCTCGACTACATGAGCAATCACCCCTCATTCACCATGTTGGGACTGGGCAACGAGTTGGGTGGCGACGTTGACCTGATGCGCAATTGGCTGGACGGATTCAGAAAACATGACAACCGCCATCTCTATTCGTTCGGTTCCAACAACTTCCTGGGTTGGGGAGGTGCCATAGACGGTGAAGATTATCTGACAACCTGCCGGGTAGGAGGAGGCGAAGGCTATACAACGCACGTACGCAGTTCATTTGCCTTTGTCGATGCCGAAAAGGGAGGTATCTTGAACAACACCCGTCCCAATACCCGTGCGGATTATACTGCTGCCATAGCGAAATCTCCCCGACCGGTCATCAGTCACGAAACCGGACAGTTCCAAATTTATCCCGACTACAAGGAGTTGGAGAAATACACCGGCGTATTGCATCCATATAACTTGGAGATATTCCGTGACCGGCTCAATGAAAATGGACTACAGGACCAGATTGACGCATTCCATCAGGCCACCGGCCGGTTTGCCGTCGAATGCTACAAGGCTGATATTGAATACGGCCTGCGCACTGCCGGTTTAGGCGGATTCCAGATGCTCGACCTTCAAGACTTTCCCGGACAAGGCTCGGCACTGGTAGGCATTCTGGATGCTTTCATGGACAGCAAAGGCATTGTCACTCCCGAAACATTCCGCGGCTTTTGTGCTCCGGTGGTACCGCTGGCGCTTATGGACACCTACTGTTACAGCAACAAAGAAGAGCTGAACATAGGCCTCGCCCTGACAAATTACGAAGAGCAACCATGGTCTGATGCATTATACTGGCGTCTGGAAAGCCTGAGTGACAGCGTAACTTTTGTTCGCGAAGGCAAAGTCCCCGCCCATGTAGAGCAAGGAAAAGTAATGCAGGTGGGCGAGTTGAAAAGCACCCTTACCGAAATAGACAAGCCTGCCCAATTGCGACTGACACTGACCACCGGGAATTATCATAACTATTATAACTTATGGGTATACCCCGACCGGACACCGGAAAGCGAAGCGGACATCTTCATCTGTCAGTCCTTGGATGACGAGGCGCGAAAGAGACTGAGCCAAGGAGGGAAGATACTGCTTATACCCGACCACAAAGCCATTGAAGAACAGAGTGTAGGCGGACTTTTTACTCCTGACTACTGGAACTATGCCATGTTCAAAAGCATTTCGGAAAACGCCGGCCGCGAAGTTTCGCCGGGCACCCTCTCCTTGCTGATGGACGAGAAACATCCCTTGTTCCGGCAGTTCCCCACCGAGTGCCATAGCAACTGGCAATGGTGGAGCATCGTACGCCATGCCCGTCCCTTTATTCTGAACGCTACACGCCACGAATACAAGCCGCTTATCCAAGTAGTAGACAATGTGGAGCGGAACCACAAGTTAGGCTTGCTGTTCGAATTTGCCGTAGACAACGGTAAGGTATTGGTTTGTATGAGCAACCTCGAAGCAATTCGCCACACTCCGGAAGGAGGTCAGCTGCGCAATGCCATTTTAAGCTATATGAAGTCGGCTGAGTTCTCTCCCACCGAGACGCTGACCTCACAGCAGTTGCAGCACATATTAACAACCGAGGTGAAAAAGCAAGACATTGTCGGCGTGAAAAACCAGTCGGATTACGACGTACAGCCGGAATAAAAAATAAGTATGAGAAGTTTCATCATAATTCCACTTTTCCTCGGCTGTCCCGTCATTTTTCAGTAGCTTTGCGGACTTTAATACAGCAAACAACCCATGAAACTTACCCTTATACGCACCGCTCGTGAAACCGGCAAAGAGACATTCAGCACATGGCCCAGCGACACCTTGATGGAGAAGATGAAAACCGAGAACAAAGCCGGACACATATCCGCCTTGCGCAGCCTCATTCCCCACATCACCGGAAGCAACGGACACTACCCCTGCATAGACAAACTGCCACGCATCTGCCCTGCCGCAGAATATGCCCGCAGCAAAGAGGGGGAAAGATACCTGAAAACCTACAACGGACTGGTACAGATTGAAGTCAACCACCTGGCCAATGCCGTGGAAGTGGAGCAAGTAAAGCGCCAGGCGGCCCTGCTGCCGCAAACTTTTGCCGCCTTTTGCGGAAGTAGCGGACGAAGCGTAAAAATAT
>ENA-OPSV01002608-OPSV01002608.1-human-gut-metagenome-genome-assembly--contig:-NODE-2608-length-10248-cov-1.659668_pt1 | contig 10248 bp, 6 predicted proteins | sample MGYA00241460_ERZ501912 | MGnify/ENA primary metagenome ERZ501912 (study PRJEB25962, sample SAMEA2042402) | human gut metagenome | biome: human gut; feature: human-associated habitat; material: faeces...
AGCGCTGAAGCCGCCGCAGAAACCTGCGAGCTTTAGCCTTTTGTTCGCCGACTTACCGGCTATAGCATAAAAGATCCCGTATGCCGCCAGCGCTCCGAGACCCATAGTGGCGGTGTTGACGCCGAGTACGGTAAATCCTCCGAACTGGAACAAGACAGCTTGTAAGAGTAAAGCCACAAAAATCACGGGAAAAGCCGCCCAGCCGAGGACAACGCCCAAAAAACCGTTCAGAATCAAATGGGCACTGGAAAAACCGATCGGCACGTGGATGAGGCTCGCAACAAAAAACGCTGCCCCGAGAAGCCCGGCCAACATGAAATGATTCGCCTGAATCTTCTTTAGTCCGTAGGCGACGCCTGCGGCAGCCACAACCGCACCGGTGATTAAAACGGGTGCGGAGAGTACACCTTCAGCAATATGCATTACTTAAATGACGGATTGACGAATTCTGTCCAAAGCACGGCACCGAGTTCCACATCCTTATCCTGGCCGTCTTTTTTAATCTTGAAGTCCGCATCATTCAAAGCGGCAAATCCCCACCAGCCTTCCCAAGGTACGGCATAAGAGAAGACACCGTTTTTATCGGTTTTGACCTGCTGTGTAATAAAGATGTCGTTCGGGGCTTTGATGCGATGATCAACGTTGTAGAACTCAACTTCCACCATCGTATCCGGAGCGGGTTTGCCGTTCAAAATCACCTGACCGCGGAATACATTGCCGACGTAGTTTCCGAAAGGACGAGTGAGCGGAAGAATTTCGGTTTTTGCACCGGTCGGAGCATCCCAGTCATCGTCCACACCGAAGACCGGAACCATGACTTTGGAGTAATGAATAATGAACTTATCTTCAGCCGGTTCCCAATAAGGCTGAGGCTCGAGTACGAATTTATAGCAGCCGGGACGTGCAACTTTGTATTGCGTCATCCAAGCGTCTTTGTCCAAGACCTGAGTCTTCTGCAGAGTATTCGTTAAATCGGTTTTCTTTCCGTCGACAATCACGGAGAAATTTTTAGGTTTCTCCATGGTCATGCCCGCTTGTTCCATCGGATGGTTGAATGCTGCCGTAATCGTCAGTGTAGAGTCTTTGGGATCCGAAACGATTTGCTTATCCGGGATCACACTTCCGAAGTGGGCATTTGCCAAAGTGCAAACGGACAAAAGAGCCAATGCAAGGACAGTTTTACTCATGAAACCCTCAATCAATAAAAATAACGGTACCCGTTACTTTTTTATTCTACGCCGCAAAAAATTACACGCGCACGAATCTCTTTTCTTAAGGCCTAATTCGGAGAACGATGTTTTTCTCGTGTCGCCGCCCAGCAGATAAAGGAGCCGAGGACGACGATGGAGACGCCGACCCAAAATTCGTGAGTCAGCTTGGCGCCGATGAGGAATGAAGCGAAAATACAGGACAAAACCGGTGTGAAATAAGACATGATCGACATGATTTCAATACGGCCTTTCTGAACACCGAAGGTCCACATTCCATAAGCCGCGCCCATGATCAAAGCAGAGCCGACAGCAAATAAGACCCCCTTAGTATTCCAAGGGTAAGAAGGCGCAAGATCCAAAAGCCAAATCGCATTAAAGAATATGGCATCTAAAGCAAAGATCAGCGTGGTCGGATTTTGTCCTTTCGCCCAGGCTCTCGTGAAGTTCGAATAAGCTGCCCAAAAAATGGCTGCCCACAGTGCTAGAAAATAGCTGATGGGATTGCTGGTGATGTGGCTCCACATTGCACGGAAGTCAATCAGCAAGTTACCCGAGAGAACAACAAAAATGCCGTAGATCGCGAGCAGCATTCCAATGCCGACCCACCATTTTGCTTTTTGACCGTTAAAAAGAACGGCAAACAGAATCGTCAATGTCGGCCATAAATAATTAATCATGCCGACCTCCATAGTCTGTGTCCCGTCTTTAGCCAAGCCAAGAGAGAACGCAAAAGTCATGGAGGTGCCGATAGCGCAGCCCAAGCCGCAGATGTAATACTTCAGCGGCATAGCTTTCAGATTCGGAACGCCGAATAGCAGAAATACGAAAACTAAGGCAATCAGATAATTGATGGCCAAGCCTTTTCCGACGCCCAGCGTCTCAGAAAGCGTCCTTACAAGCGAGACGCTCAGTCCCCAAAAAATCGGAGAAATACAGCCGATCAAAGTGGCTTGGTTTGTCGAAATCTTCATAAAACTACCGATCAGATACGACGTCTATCTTAGTGGGTTTTAGGCAAAGAAAGCGCCTTTCGAATGGTTTTGAGCATCCGAAAGGCGCGAAATCTATTTGCGGTTAGCGTTAACTCCAGCTGTGTTTCACTCCGGCACCTTCCAACCGGCTGACTCCGGGTTGAGCCGATCGTTTCACAACAATCTTACTGGGGATTCTCTCTTTGATCTGATCCACGTGAGAAATCAGACCGACCGTTTTCCCTTGCGCATTCAAGCTGCTCAAAGCATTAAGCGCTTTTTCCAAAGAGTCATCGTCAAGTGTTCCGAAACCTTCATCCAAGAAGAGCGAATCAATTCGGACATTGTTGCTGGCCATTTGGGCCAGACCTAAAGCAAGCGCCAAACTGACGATAAAGGTTTCACCGCCGGAGAGGTTGTCCGTAGGACGCTCCTGATCAGCCAAGTCTGAGTCAATGACTTTGATTTCCATGTCTCCTCCGCCTTTAGCCAAGCGGTATCGACTGTGGAGCTTGGTCAATTCAACATTGGCATTTTTAAGCAATGTCAAAAGCACCAAACTTTGCACATATCTCCGATATTTGTCTCCGCTGCTCGATCCGACGAGCGTGTTGAGACGATCCCAGACTGCAACCTGATGTTTCAGTTTCTTTAATTCGTCTTCTATGCCTGCCCGCTTGATGCGTGCCTCCTCGTCAGTTTTCAGTTCTTTCTGCAGCTCGCCTTTCTGTTCCAGAAGCTTCTCTTTCTCAGCAGAAGCCTCACGTTTTTCTGCTTCCAAAACCTCAAGCGATTTGTCCGTTAGTTTCTGAGATTCTTTTTCTGCCAACTTCTTGTCAGCTTCACTAAAGCGGTCCGCAGCACTGCGGGATTGGGCCTTGTAATCCGTGATTTCTTTGTGAAGGGCATTAATCGCTTCAGAATCTAAACGAGCTCTTCTCCAATCCTCTTCGGATTCAAATTTTTCCTTTTTAAGGGCATCCGTCCACTCCGTCTTTGCTGAAAGAAGATTTTTTTCAGCCTCAGCTGAACGCTGTTCAGCAGTTTTAAGTCTTTGTTCCGCAGCGGCCTGAACGCTTCGGGCTTTCGAAAGATTTTCGTAGGCTTGGTCTTTTGCCTCTGCCAACTGCGAGAGCAAACGTTCGTAGGCCTTCCGCTCGATTTCTACCAACTTGGTTCCGAAAAGCTTATCGCGTTGTAACTGCTTCGTCTTCAGTTCAGTCTGTAACTCAGCCGCCTGATCTGATTTTTCCCGAGAGCTTTTCTCCAAACGCTCAACGCTTTCGACGAGTCCGGGCAAAGTGCCTTTTTTGATCGCTAAACTATTCTCAATTTCTCTGCACGATTCCAGAAGCTCTTCGTACTTAGCTGCCTTAGCAATCCAACGTTTGAAGAGTTCGGGATTATGGGCAAAAAGCTCTCCGTCCGTGATGACAGAGCCGTACTCTTTAGCTGTTTTTCGCCAAAACTGCTCAAGCTCTGTCCTTGCTTTTTCTCTGCCGGTTTGAGCTTGCGCCAGTAAGCTTTTTGCTGACTCAAACTTCGTTTGGGCATTGCTGAAGACCATCTCAGCCCGATGAAGCTCTTCTGTTGTACCGGCAATTTTTTCTTTTGCAGCGGCTGCTTTGGATTCCGCGTCTCTTGCTTTGGCAATACGTTTTTTGATATCGATAAGAAGGCTTTCCTTCTTAGTTATCAAAACCGCCGCTGCCTCTTCCGTTACGCCTTCACGTGTCAGACCAGCTCTGCCGCATTTCAGCGTCAGCTCTTCTTCGGCCAAATCCAAATTCTTCCGAAGTTCTTTCAGACGTTTTTCAGAAACAAGGATCCGATCTTTAAGAACGTCAATTTTCCTATCAGCTTCTTTCTGATTTTTTTGTAGATCCGTCGATTCTTCCTTCACAACGGCCAGACGCTCTTTTGCCGTCGCAACCTCCGGCGGAAGGTTTGCCGCAAAAGGATGCTCCAGTGAGCCGCATACCGGACAAGGTTCCCCTTCCTTCAACTCAGCTCGAACCTTAGTCAATTCGTCAATTTGAACTAAAGCCTCGAGTTCCTCCTGCCTTGAAGTTAGCGACTGGATTTCCTTTTCATACCCCTCTTTTTTGCTGCTCCAATTGTCCAGTTCGGCCGAGTCCCTTTGCATCACATCTTCTTGACGGACGATTTCCTCTTTTTGGTCACAGACGGCTTTGAGCGCAGATTTGACGGCTTCAAGCAACGGAATTTGCTCTGAAAAGCTCAGTTGCTCTTGCGTAAGTTCATCGAGGGTCTTTCCGTCAAGAATTTCACTTAAACGCTTTTCCGCTTCTTTAAGTAATACTTTGTCCGCCTCAATTACTGAAGCTATTTTTTCCTTCCGGATTCTGAGCGCCTCTGCTTCTTTTTCCTGTGATTTGACGGTCTCGCTTGCTTTATCTGCTTTTCCTTCGGCGTCTGCTAATGCTGCTGAAAGGGTTTCGGCGGTGATTTTGCAGTCCCTTAATTCGTCCTTCCGCTGATAAAGAAATGCGCCTTTAATATCTTCTTTTCTCTCAAGGTCCCGTTTCTCACGGTCTTCTTCTAACTTCCGTATATCCTCTTTGGCTTTATTGAGATGATCCTTACAATCGGCAGTCTCGTTTTCTAATTTTTTCTTCTTGTGCGAGTCTGCTGGATTTTATAAGCGGAGAAATTTCGGCGTCCAAGGACTCGATTTGCGAGAACAGGGCTAATTTCTTCGGTTTTTGAAGGTTCTCATTGTTCAAGGCCTCCTCTGCTGCCTTGAAATTGAAGTCCTTCTCTTTAAGAGACTTTGTCGCGTTAACTAATTCGTTCTCCGCAGCAGACTTCTCTTTGATCGAGTCTTCACGGAGTGATTGCTTATCGATTAGCGTGTTAAATATTGGAAGAATATTTTGAGCATGTTCTGCAAGTCGGACAACATTTTCCTTCCGGAAGAATTCATTCCGGTTTTCCTTCAAACGTTCAAGCTCGGCCTTTACCCTTAAAAACTGATTCCTAAGCTCGGCAGTCTCACTAATCCAGCGAGATTCTTTTTCAATTTTGCTTATTTGAGTTTCAAGGACTTTTGCCTCTTCAGTTATACCTTTCAACTGCTCCTGCTTCGTTAGGACGACAGCATCGTCAAGGACCGGACTGAGTTCGACTTCTCTCTGCTTGTCCTCGAAAAGCTTCTTTTGTTCTTCGGCGAGATCGTAAACTTTTGTGGAGAGGAGTGAATAAATCTGAGTTCCTGTGATCTGTTCAAGCGTTTGTGCTTTTTCATTCGGTTTCGATTTAAGGAAAGCCGCAAAGTCACCCTGAGAAAGCATGACAGAGCGCTTAAATTGATCGAAACTTAGACCGATGATTTTTTGGACTTCCTGCTTTTTACTCGTTACCTTGCTTCCGTCGGTAATGGGAATCCAGCAGCCGTCCTCAAACTTTTCCATTGTGGACACCACTTGTCCGTATTTGCCGGTCTTATCAAAGTTCTTCTGTTTCTTTTGACTCCAGGTCGCACGATAACGTCCGCTAAGTGTTTGGAACTCCAAACTGCTCCGACAGCTGTCGCAGTCTCGGTTCATGACTTCGTTGGCATTCTGAGTAATCGAGCCGATACGGGGCGTGTGTCCGTAAAGGGCCAAACAAATTGCATCCAAAATCGTAGTCTTACCGCTGCCGGTCGGGCCGACAATCGCAAAAATGCCGGAGCGAAAATCCGGTGCTTGAAAATCAATAGTCCAGGCGCCCTTCAAGGAATTGATATTTTCAAATGAGAGTTTGAGTATTTGCATTTTTCTTCCTTGAATCCGTTATTGAGCGTTCACATCAGCGAACTCAGAAATTTGGAAATAGGCATTTCTATATGCATTCCAAAGTTCCTCCTCGGATACTTCTCCCTCAAACGTCTCATTTTTCAGTTTCTTTTCGAAGACGTTCTCCCAAGTTAGCTCCCCGATCTCCATCTCTTCTGCATCATTGGCCAAACAATTGGCTTTCTTGGTTTCGTCGAAGATTCTTAAGACTTCAATCTTGGTTCCGGAAGTCTGATCCGCAACTTCACCGGTCAAGTTAATCGCATCGGTTTTCCCTGTATGGATTACCTCGACCAAAATCTTTTTATCCTGCGCAATGAGCTCTTTTAGCTTCGCGGTAATTTCCGTTTGACTTCCTTGAACACTCACAAGCTTGTCAAATTTAGGCACCGGAATATCTGTCACTTTAATTTCATCGGGCTCGAAATCTACTAAACGAACGAGTTTTTCAAGATTGGCTTCTTCAAAGGTAAAGGAAATCGGTGCTCCGGAGTAATTGCGGGTTTTATCACCGCCGATGCTGTAAGCTCGGTGGATGTGTCCGAGCGCCAGATAATCGATTTCGGACGGAAAGATGCTTACCGGCACGGCCCCTGTTGCCCCGATATAAAGCTCATTAACGTCTTCTCCTTTAGGAGATCCGACCGTAAAGAGATGACCCGTTGCAATAAGCGGAACCCTTTTGGCTCCCATCTTGTCAATGGCTTTTTTAACAACGTTCTTGTAGTGGTTCTCAACCGCCAGTTGAATCTCTTCGCTGCGGGAAAGCGTAGAGTCATCCTTTAAACGCAAGATATCTCTTTCTCTAAGGAAAGGAACAGCACAAACAACACCTTCAAGTTTTCCGGAAGAATCTTTTAACTCGATAACTTCGTTCTCCGGATTTTCTGCTCCGCCTATGACGTGCACACCGAGACTCGCCAAGATTTCTTTCGGTGCCTCAAGCAGCGTCGGTGAATCATGATTCCCGGAAACAATCACAACATGTCGGCAGCCGCTGCCGGAAAGATGAGATAAAAAATCGTAATAGAGCCTAAGGCTTTTGTTCGTCGGAACTGCGGTGTCAAAAATATCGCCGGCAACAATTAACGTATCCACACGTTCTTTACGAATCGTACTCAACAGCCACGTCAAAAAATTTTCAAAAACATCGTAACGTTCTTTATCGAATAATCTTTTTCCAAGATGCCAGTCAGAGGTATGAAGGAGTCTCATTGTTTTCCCTTTGAGATGAATTGACCGTATGATTAGATTTTGGCTCGCGATACGACATTTGGTGTCGTGTATGTTTTTCTTTTCACGACAAAATTAACGGTCGTAAGAAACAAAAAACCTGCCGAACGTGACAGGTTTCATTTCCGCTGCGGATATTCTACAAATTCTGAGCTTTCAAAAAGTCTGCGGCGCGCTGCGTCTGAGGATGCGTAAAAAATGTCTCACAGTCTGTATATTCCACTACATGCCCGGATTCAATCATCAAAATTTTGTCTGCTAAGAATTTGGCTTCTTCGAGTCGATGGGTAATCATCAGGAAAGTCCGTTTTTTTCCGTCTTTTGCTGCCGGACCGCCCTTCAGCTGTTTTAAGGTTTGGCAGAACTTATTACTTGTCTCGACGTCCAAAGATGCGGTCGGCTCATCAAGAAGTAAAACAGGAGATCCCATGAGCAATACACGGGCAATACCGACACGCTGCTGCTGTCCACCAGAAAGACCCAGAGCGGATTTCTTTAAACGATCCTTGACCTCATCAAAAATAGCTGCTCCGCGCAGACTTTCTTCAACGATGGCATCCAGTTTTGACTTATCTTTCATTCCATGTACACGCGGACCATATGCAATGTTGTCATAAATACTCATCGGAAACGGGTTCGGCTGCTGAAACACCATGCCAATTCTTTTCCGAAGAACGGTTGTATCTACGCCTTCCGCATAGATATCCTCATCATCCAGTTTCACTTCTCCTGTGATTCTCACGCCATCCACCAGATCATTCATCCGGTTTAATGTTTTTAAGAATGTTGATTTTCCACATCCGGATGGTCCGATAAAAGCGGTCACACAATTCTCACGAATATTCATGTTTACATCCTTGAGTGCATGGTTTTCACCGTAATACAGGTTCAGATCACGGACAGTAATTTTTGTTCGTTTTTCCATGTTTCTCTCCTCATCTGCAATGGTTTTCTCTCACTGCAATTATCCATTTCTTAGGATTTATGAATATTATAAAGAGAGATTGTAAAATGCACTGGACTGGGAATGTAAAATTTTTGCAAAATCAATGTAATGGATGTAAAGTTTCTTGATACGCCAAATTTGCAGGTTGATGTTTTAAATATAAGATTTCTCTAAGTGACGTAAGAAGGGGGACATTTCTTCCTGTTGGTTGAAGAAAATATAATTGAAAGACATCCCGATAAATTAATTGATGATAAGGCCCGGTATCTATAGATGAAAAATTAAAGCCTAAGGTGACGTTTTCTCAAAATTTTAATGCTAGAAATCTGGACATGTCACCTATATGATAAAAATTGCTTCTCCGGATACCGCTTTTTTCATAAAAGTGGTACCTGAAGAAGCAATTTTTCTCTTACAGGTGACATTTCTTTATTTTAGGCATTGAAAATAAAGAAATGTGTCACCTTAATCACTATTTTTTATCAATAGATCCCATTTACAGAATTTGTGAAAATAGTTCTTTCACTTATCTTTTTTCCAATCAACAGGAAGAAGGGGGACATTTCTTTCGGAAGAACAAATTTACAACTGCGCCGTAGTTCCATCATGTAACGCTAATAGCATAAAAGTAAAACTTTTGCAAAACCAGCCTGAAATCAACATCGGCGCTAACTTATAAATTTTTCTGTAGAAAGAGAATATCCCCCCTTCTTCCGTCGCATCGAAAAAACTTATATTTAGAACAGTCCCCGCAAATCCGTCCCTCTGAAAAACAAAAGGCCCCAGACCACGCAGTTAACCAGCAATTTATCAAAAGAAGTTTCCATCACTCTTCCCTGGTCAATTCATATGTCACCTCCTTGTTCTTTGTTCGCATAACAATCCCTCTGGCATCTTCTGGATTAATTTTATTTGCCACCTGTAATCCTAGATAAGAGGTCACCCTATAGAAAGCTCCTGACTGTAACACTGCATTGCAGTCGGAATAGGTTTTCTTTGCCTTTGAATCACTAATGATATCCATCGGATAAGGATCTGCAATATTCCAGTTACGCGTTCCATCCTTGTAAATCAAAGAGGTTTTTCCAAGATCCTCTCCCACGCTTTCCTGATTCTTTCCCCATCTCTCTAATCCAAATGACCATTCAGCATTTTTCTGCATTTTTCTATAATACTCTGTAGTTGTTCCATAAATTACAGCACTCAATGGTGTTATCCGCATCCGCTTTGGCTCATAATACTTCGGGCTGATCTGCTCTTGATTTTTTGCTTTCAACGTATATTCATAAACAGGAACATTACAACTCGCGTCAAGTGTCGCCGTATTATTCGTTTTTGTAGGCAAATCATAACACAATGTCAAATTCATTGACGATGGGACCCATTGTCGAAAATCCATGTCCATTTCAAAATACTGCACATTCTTATCACTTTGTGTTCTGAGAAAAATAGATGAAGATTCAAAATGCTCTTCATACACGTTCTGCTTAAGACGCAACTGTCTTGTCGAACGAAGATTTCCATTCTCATCATAGCTTTCCGATCCCGCCGGTCCTTTGGTTGCCAGCCATTTTTCGCCGGTTTCATCCTTTGCCTCATAGCGCACAACTGCACTTACAACAACTTCATCCGAAAGGATTTCCTCTACCGAAAAAATCATATGTTCATCCTGGTCACTGAATACTCCTCTTGTAACGTAATCAGACAATTCACTTCGCTGTCCCCAATACCCCTGAAACATCTTTTTTAGCTGCTCCGCAAAAGATGTCTGTGGAACAATGCAGGCAAGTGCCAGTGCAGCCGCCACGGTACCTGCAATACCGGCCATTTTCATTCGTTTTTTTCTGATCATTTTTTCCTCCTTTCGTCTCTTTTTGAGTACAATTTCCTCCTCTTTGATCTCCCGCTGCGGTGTAAGGGCCTTTTTTAAAATCTTATCTAATTGCTCATCGTTCATATCCGATAACCTCCAGTTTTTCCTTTAAAAGTGATTTTGCTTTGCGCAGACGGGTTTTAACGGTATTGACGGAAAGATGCAGGCACTCCGCAATTTCTGTCAGTTTCATATCCGCCGAATAATACAGATA
>ENA-OPSV01002612-OPSV01002612.1-human-gut-metagenome-genome-assembly--contig:-NODE-2612-length-10245-cov-1.887635_pt1 | contig 10245 bp, 8 predicted proteins | sample MGYA00241460_ERZ501912 | MGnify/ENA primary metagenome ERZ501912 (study PRJEB25962, sample SAMEA2042402) | human gut metagenome | biome: human gut; feature: human-associated habitat; material: faeces...
TGTGTGGTTTTAATAGATTTGTGCCCCAACGATTCACTTATCATTTCAATAGGAACTCCGCGATATTTAGCTGTTGTTGCCCAAGAGTGACGAAGAGTGTATGAAGATACAGGCGAATTTAGATGAAGCACTCTTGCCAAATCCTTCAAACGATTATTAAACTTTCGAAGTGCAGACTGATATTCCCGATAAGCTCCTTCATCTTTCCGTTTTTTGTCGCCAGACAGGATATCAAACAGATAATCGGGACAGTCAGAAGGAGTCACTTGGTTACTTCGAAGCTGATTAATCATTTCCTTCGCAGTATCAAGTACTTCCACACTCATAGGAGTCTTAGTCTTGATACGATTATATCGTAGCACATTACTGTCTAAGGACGACTTTTCCAAATGAGCCAAATCGGCAAATGACATTCCATCAAAGCAGCAATAGTTTGTGTATGACGCAAGCGCTCCGATTTGGGATCATCATACAAAAGCCTGTGAAGCTCGGCAACCGGCAAGGCTTTCTTTTGCCGGATATCCACCCCTGTATAGACATCGTGAAATAATCGGTGCACATAAGGGGCACTCCCCGATTCTACTCCTCTATTATAAATGCTGCGAAGCATACGCATATATGTAGAAACCGTATTAGGTTTCAAGCCACATTCATATAGGTACTGCCCATAACAACGCAAACGTCCCCGGGTCACTTGCCTGAACGATACATTGAACGTACCGCAAAACGTAGTGAAAGATAAAAGGGCATTCTTATAGACATGCGCCGTAGAATACCGTCCTTCTTTCCGTAAACGCTCGATATACATCTCTGCACATCGGCTAAATCCATTTTTATTCATTTTTTGCATCACAAATAATTTTATAAATAATATAATGTATGAGAAAGAACAAAAATAAGCTACTTTATGATTTCGACCACTATAAAAATAAAAAGATAAAGGCTCGAATAATGTTTTTTCGATTATTTATTCGCACAAATCAAAGAAAGTGCCTATCTTTACCGCAAGTATTTTTATTATTCACCATTAAATGTAAAGATTATGGCAAGTAGAAGAGAACTCAAAAAGAACGTAAACTATATCGCAGGAGAGTTGTTCACCGAGTGTTTAATCAACAGCATGTTTATCCCTGGAACAGATAAGGATAAAGCAGATGAGCTGATGTCTGAAGTATTGAAGATGCAGGATGAATTTGTGACCCGTATCAGCCACACAGAACCGGGCAATGTGAAAGTTTTTTATAAAAAATTCCGTGCTGATTTTAATGCAAAGGTAAACGAGATTATTGAAGCTATAGGGAAATTGAACTAACAACAGAATGAAAAAAGCAATTTATAGCTTTATCTATTACCGCCTGTTAGGGTGGAAGACAAACGTTACGGTACCTAATTATGATAAATGCGTGATATGTGCCGCACCACACACAACGAACTTTGATTTATTTATTGGAAAACTATTTTACGGTGCTTTAGGCCGCAAGACAAGTTTCATGATGAAAAAAGAATGGTTCTTTTTTCCATTAGGATTAATTTTCAAAGCTGTAGGCGGGATTCCCGTAGATCGTGGACGGAAGACTTCATTGGTAGACCAAATGGTTCACCACTTTAACGAATGCAAAAAGTTTCATCTGGCCATTACCCCCGAAGGAACCCGGAAAGCCAATCCAAACTGGAAAAAAGGATTTTATTATATCTCCCTCAAAGCGCAGGTGCCTATCGTATTGATTGGCATCGACTATGAAAAGAAGACGATTTCGGCAACCAAAGCCATTATGCCTTCGGGAGATATTAATAAAGACATGAGGGAAATCAAGCTCTATTACAAAGATTTCAAAGGAAAACATCCTGAGAACTTTGCTCTTGGAGAAATATGATTTAAGTATTAGACAATAAGTACTAACCATAATGGATTCCATTCGAGTTTCTATCATACAAACCGATATCGTTTGGGAAAATAAACAAGAAAATCTCCGTCGTCTCCGCGAGAAGTTAGAAACTCTTCGTGGAACAACGGAGATTGTTGTTTTACCGGAAACATTCTCCACTGGCTTCAGTATGGACACCAGCAGCTTGGCCGAACCTACAACGGGAGAAACCATCACGACTCTGCGCCGATGGTCTGAAGAATACCAACTCGCTCTTACAGGCAGCTATATTGCCTGCGAAACAGCCTCGAAAGGAGGAAATCCCTCCTACTACAACCGTGCATTCTTCCTTACGCCCGAAGGCAATGCCTACTATTACGACAAACGACACCTCTTCCGGATGGGACACGAAACAGAGCATTTCACTTCCGGCTGCCAACGTCCCATTATCCAGTATCGCGGCTGGAACATACTGTTGCTTGTATGTTATGACCTCCGCTTCCCAGTTTGGAGCCGCAATAAGCACAGCGAATACGACCTTCTTATTTATGTTGCCAACTGGCCCGTTTCCCGCCGGAAAGTCTGGGACATTCTGTTGCAAGCACGTGCTTTGGAAAATATCAGTTATGTCTGCGGTGTCAACCGTATCGGCAGAGACGGCAGAGACATTCCACACAGCGGAGGCAGTGTGGTCTACTCTCCGAAGGGGGAAGTGCTTGCCACTGTACCCGACAACGAAGAGACAACTGCCACCGCCTCCCTCAGCCTTTCCTCCCTGCAGGAGTTCAGGTTAAATTTTCCCGCTTGGAAAGATGCGGACGAGTTCGTTATTTCTTCAAATAATAGTTCACAGTAGTCACTACACGTACGCTTTTTATATAAGGAGTATAAGCATCGCGGTCACTGATGGAAAACTGCCCTTGCGAGGCATTGCGGATTTTTCCCAGTTCACTGTCCGAATCCTTAGCAAATTTCTCGGCTGCGGCACGGGCATTTTTGGTAGCTTCTTCTATCATTTTGGGTTTCACTTCATTGAGACCGGTAAATTCATAAGACACGTTATATTTATAATCCCCTCCCGTGATGGCAATGCCCTGCTTCAAGAGTTCTGCTTGCCCGGACATGAGTTTACGTACCCTATCCACATTCTTGGAAGTGACAGTGATGACAGACGTGGCATTATAACGATAAGCCACGTTGCGGTCAACATAACGTTCGGCCTGCATGTCAATCACTTCGGGTGGTGCAATACTTATTTCCTCCTTCTCAATGCCGTTGTTTTCAAGGAAACCCACGATGGCAGCGTTTTTCTTCTCCATATTGGCATAAAGCAGTGCAGGATCATTACCTATGTCTTTGTAGACAAGAGGCCAGACTACTTTGTCGGCAGGTACTTCCATCTCAGCCAACCCTTTCACACTGACTACACGATCCTTATTCACAAAATTGTTGATACCGCCTTTTACCATGATTCCCAACAAAAGCAACCCCACAGCTATGATGGCTGCTTCTACTTTCCAGCTTTTCATACATTAATATTTTAGAGTTTATAAACACACACAAATATAACAAACCCAAACGACAAAAAGTGCAATGAATGGTCTATTTTTATATGATTATCCTCACTTATACCCCAAACGAACGAGACATTATACAAAATGCACCCAATCCGCTTTTTTAGAGTATTTAATGAAAATACCCCAAAGAAAGAGTACATCTTCTCCAAAAAGTACCTATTTTTGTCCTTCGAAACAATGTCAAAGCGACAACATGATTAATTTAATAATTCTAACCCCTAAATCCTATGTTGACCCAACGTAAAATCCATACTCACGGTGGCGATTGGCCATGACTTTATGGAATGTACCGAAGACACTTTCCGTACGGCTGTCAAACCCCATATGAGATATGGGACGAACAGTATTTCTTAATTAATCTTCAGCAATATGCGGATGAACATTGTTTTTCGTATATTTGTTGATTGAAAGAACAGTACAATACTTAATCATTTATTAATAATAAATTTTATGAAAACCAATCTAAGCTCTCAAATCACTCTCAACAGAGTCTCCCCCAGGTACTACAGACCTGAGAATGCATTTGAACGGTCGGTATTGACCCGACTGGAAAAAATCCCTACAGATATTTATGAGTCTGCAGAAGAAGGCGCCAACCAAATTGCCCTTGACATTGCACAGTTAATCCGTGACAAGCAAAAGGCGGGACGTTTCTGTGTCTTGGCACTGGCAGGCGGTAACTCTCCGCGCAATGTATATGCAAACTTGGTACGTATGCACCAGGAAGAGGGATTAAGTTTCCGCAACGTAGTCATATTCAACCTCTACGAATATTATCCATTAGCTCCCAATGCCATCAACAGTAACTTCAACGCATTGAAGGAAATGCTGATAGACCATGTGGACATTGACAAACAGAATGTTTTCACCCCCGACAGCACCATCGCCAAAGACACCATCTTTGAATATTGCCGTCTTTACGAGCAGCGCATTGAAAGTTTCGGTGGCTTAGATATCGCTTTGCTGGGCATTGGTCGTGTAGGTAACATCGGTTTCAACGAACCGGGTTCACGCCAGAACTCTACCACCCGTCTGATATTGCTGGACAGCGATTCCCGCAATGAAGCTTCCAAAATGTTCGGTAGCATTGAAAATACCCCCATCAGCTCCATCACCATGGGAGTAGCCACCATCCTCTCGGCAAAGAAAATATATCTACTGGCATGGGGTGAGGAGAAAGCACAAAAGGTGAAAGAATGCGTTGAAGGTCCGGTAACAGATACTATCCCTGCATCTTATCTACAGACCCACAACAATGCACATGTAGCTATCGACTTGTCTGCCGCCGCCAACTTGACACGTATCCAACGCCCCTGGCTGGTAACTTCCTGCGAATGGAACGACAAGCTCATCCGCAGCGCCATCGTCTGGCTATGCCAACTCACCGGAAAACCCATTCTGAAGCTGACCAACAAGGACTACAATGAAAACGGTTTGAGTGAACTGCTGGCATTGTTCGGCTCAGCCTATAACGTGAACATCAAGATATTCAATGACCTGCAGCATACCATCACCGGATGGCCGGGCGGCAAGCCGAACGCAGACGACACCTATCGCCCTGAACGTGCAAAGCCCTATCCCAAACGCGTGGTCGTATTCTCTCCGCATCCCGATGACGACGTTATCTCTATGGGAGGTACCATCCGTCGTCTGGTAGAACAGAAACATGACGTGCATGTGGCTTACGAAACTTCCGGTAACATTGCCGTAGGCGATGAAGAAGTTATCCGTTTCCTGCACTTCATCAACGGGTTCAACCAAATCTTCAACAACAGTGAGGACCAGGTTATCAACGACAAATATGCCGAAATCCGCAAGTATCTGAAGGAGAAGAAAGACGGTGACATGGATACACGCGACATCCTGACCATCAAGGGGCTGATTCGTCGTGGCGAAGCACGTACCGCATGTACATACAATAACATACCTTTGGATCACTGCCACTTCCTCGACCTGCCGTTCTACGAAACGGGCAAGATACAGAAGAATCCTATCAGCGAAGCAGACGTGGAAATCGTACGCAACTTGTTGCGTGAAGTGAAACCCCATCAGATTTTCGTTGCCGGTGACCTAGCCGACCCGCACGGAACACACCGTGTTTGTACGGATGCCGTATTTGCCGCCATCGACCTGGAAAAAGAAGAAGGTGCCAAATGGTTGAAGGAATGCCGCATCTGGATGTACCGCGGTGCATGGGCAGAATGGGAAATCGAAAATATCGAAATGGCTGTGCCCATCAGCCCGGAGGAACTGCGTGCCAAGCGTAACTCTATCCTGAAGCATCAGTCACAAATGGAAAGTGCACCGTTCCTGGGCAATGACGAACGTCTGTTCTGGCAACGCAGTGAAGACCGCAACCGCGGAACAGCCGCCTTGTACGACAGCCTCGGACTTGCTTCCTATGAAGCGATGGAGGCCTTCGTGGAATACATTCCGCTATAAACGGATGAAATATAAAAAAATAAAAAGAGACTGTCTCCAAATTTTCATTATGGAGACAGCCTCTTTTTTTAATATGTATCGGACAAATCCTATTTATAACTCTCTTCCAATTCTCTGTACCATTTCTGCAAAACAAAGAAAGCTTTTTTCTTCTGTCCTTTATCAGACACCAGCCCTTTGCGATTAAAATCATCTTGTATTTCGGGTACATGACGCCTCGGAGAGCGGAAATCCTTCAGTATCCACGGTGTAGTACCGGCCAGTCCCGGAATACGCTTCAACATATTCACGTGGCGGATATACAAATCTTCCTGATACTCCTCCGTAAACCGTTCTTTCCTGGAACCGTGCCGTCCATACAAAGCACCTCCTCCAAGTTCGCTGATAAAGACCGGTTTCCGGGCATCGAACACCCAGTTCACACGGTCACATTTTTCCGAATCGCCGTCATACCAACCCACATATTCATTAAAGCTGATAATGTCAAGGAGTTCTCCCAACGGGTCATTCACAGTCATAACGCCCGGACGAACTTCTTCCTTCTCCATCGCCGCACCAACCAAGCGGACATTATCCAAACTCCTGACCTTGTTTGCCAGCTTGGTAAGGAATGCCAGGCGCGGTTCACTAAGAGGCGTTTCATTGGCTATAGACCAGATGATAACGTTACATCGATTCTTGTCACGTGCAATCATATCACACAACTGCTGTTCCGCATTCTGATAGGTATCCTTATTCTCCCAATGAATAGTCCAATACACCGGAATCTCCGACCATACCAGAAATCCCATGCGCTCTGCCTCACGCACCATCTCTTCATTGTGGGGATAATGGGCCAGGCGGACAAAATTGCATCCAAGCTCCTTTGCCCAACTCAGTAAAGTACGGGCATGGTCTCTTGAATAGGCACGCCCGCTATAGTAGGGAGTCTCCTCGTGGATACTGATACCTCTGCAGAATATCTCTTCATCGTTCAACAGTATTTTAGTTCCCTCTGTACGGATAGTCCGGAAGCCGATCTCATCAGAGACTTTATCTGTTTCGGAAGACAGATTCACCACATACAGCTTAGGTTTTTCCGGAGTCCACAAGACCGGTTTGGCCTTTACCTGGAACGAAGCATAACCGTTGGAGTCCGTTACAACCTCTTTCTTCACTTTCAGTTCCGGAATATCCAGCACTATCTTTTGCTCTTTGGCAGAACCATCCAGTTGTACCCAGCCTTCAACCGTATCTTTATCATTCTTCTTCAATTGTACGTAATAATCACGTATGTAAGTCGAAGGCGTTTCAATCAAGGTAACCGGCCGGGTGATGCCACCGAAATTCCACCAGTCGGCATTGACCGTAGGCACAGCTTCGGGATGGCGTTTGTTATCGACTTTCACCACGAGGCTATTGGTACCTTCCCTCAAAAGGCCGGTAATTTCAAAATTAAAAGGAGTAAAGCCACCGATATGCCTGCCCAGACGTTTGCCGTTCAGCCATACAATGGCTTCATAATTAACAGCTCCAAAGTTGAGGAAAAGACGTTTGCCCGGTTGCAGGGAGTATTCAAAATGCTTTCGATACCACACAGTGCCTTCATAATAGTACAACTGAGGCCGTTGTGTATTCCAGTCACCGGGAACAAACAGCAGTTTATCCGTTTCAAAATCATACTCTTGAAGTTGGGTCTTATCAGAATAAGTCTTGTCTTGGGCATAACCGCCGTCATAAGGCTTCAAACGATAGTCATAATAACCGTTTTCAAAGGGATCTACAATCGTTTTCCATTGTCCGTCAAGGGACGTTGTCTGGCGTGCACCGACATTCATGATTTGGAGAACCTGCTGCCCGAAGGCCAAAACCGGTACCAGAAGCAAAAGGAAGGCAATACTGCTTTTCAAAAGTGTCTTCATAAGGTTTACATATTATATATGTCTGCAAAAATAATAAAAAGAAAATAACCGCAATCGTCAACGAAGCTTTCTTTTATGTACTTTTGCACGCATCACTGTCTGATAAAAGCAGATATTGACAACTTCATTATTTCATCAATATGAAAAAACTTATCCTAACCGGCATATGGCTCTTATATGGAATCCTCCTTCCGGCACAAGAACTAGAGCAGAATGTGGAAGAACGCCTCCAGACATTCTTTAAGGAATACACCACCCATACGACCAACATCGGTACCTGCAAGCTAGACAGTTTCCGCATTGACTTCCGGAAGAAGAAATTACTTGTCTATGCAAACGAGCGCTTTGCCTACCAGCCTCTACGGCCTGAAACCGTCGATGCCATTTACCGCCATCTGGGACAAATCCTACCAGGACCAGTAAACAACTTCGACCTCACCGTCTTTGCTGATGGGAAAAACATTGAAGAGCTTATCCCCAACCTCTACCGGAAAGGGAAGAAAGACAAGGCACGTACGTTCAGTCACTTGGAATACAAAGGTATACCTTGGGTAACCCGTACTTCACGCCCCTACGAAATCACCCGAGGACTGGAAGGAAATCACATTGCCCTTTGGCAAAGCCACGGGAAATATTACATCAATGACAAGAACAAATGGGGATGGCAACGCCCGAGGCTGTTCTGCACCACGGAAGACCAGTTCACCCAGTCGTTCATCCTGCCCTACCTCCTGCCCATGCTGGAGAATGCAGGAGCCAATGTATTCACTCCCCGCGAAAGGGACACACAAAAGCGGGAAGTCATCGTAGACAATGACGGTAGCCTAAGCAGAGATGGAGGACAAGGTTCCCTCTATCTGGACGTGAAAAGCCGGAAAGCACGTTGGGAACAGACCTCCCAACCCGGATTTGCCCAACGGAAACGAATCTATCAGGACAATGAAAACCCTTTCCTCACCGGTACGGCACGCTTTGCCAAAACTGAAAAGAAGAAAGACAAGGCTTTTGCCGAATGGGTGCCCGATATTCCGGAAACGGGAGAATATGCCGTATACGTATCTTATCAGACTCTGCCGGGCAGCGTAAGCGATGCCAAATACCTTGTATTCCACAACGGAGGCGTCACAGAATTCAAGGTGAACCAGCAAATAGGAGGCGGCACATGGGTGTACCTCGGCACATTCACTTTCGACAAAGGCCGGAATGACTATGGCATGGTGGTATTGAGCAACGAAAGCAAGGAGAAAGGCGTGGTCTGTGCCGATGCCGTCCGCTTTGGAGGAGGCATGGGCAACATTGCCCGCGGAGGACAAACCAGTGGCTTGCCCAGATACCTGGAAGGCGCACGCTACTCTGCCCAATGGGCAGGCATGCCTTACTCTGTTTATGGAGGCTACGAGGGGAAGAATGATATGAACGATGACATCAACGCACGTTCCCGTACGGTGAATTATCTTGCCGGGAAATCAGTATTCAACCCGGCAGAAGAAGGCTTGGGCATCCCCTTTGAAATGAGTATGGCCCTGCACAGCGATGCCGGTTTCAGCAAGGAAAATGAGATTATAGGCACTCTAGGCATTTATACCACCAACTTCAACAACGGCAGGCTGAATGCCGGTACAGACCGCCATGCCTCCCGCGACCTCTCGGACGTCCTACTGACGCAGTTGCAGCGTGACATCCGCTCCACCTTCAACGTAGACTGGACACGTCGCAGCCTATGGAACCGCAACTATAGTGAAACGCGCCTGCCCGCCGTTCCTTCCACCATCGTAGAACTGTTGTCTCACCAGAACTTCGCAGATATGCGTCTGGGGCATGACCCCAACTTCAAGTTCACCGTCGGACGTGCACTCTATAAAGCCATTCTGCAATATATATGCAACCAGCACGGGAAAGAGTACATGGTCCAGCCGCTTCCCGTCAGCCACTTTGCCATCCGCTTCGGTAAAAAGAAAAATACTTTAGAGCTCTCCTGGCAAGGCAAGGAAGACCCGTTGGAACCGACTGCCAAACCACGCGAATACATTGTATATACACGTATCGGACGTGGAGGATTTGACAATGGCGTACGTGTCAGTTCTCCGTTCCATACCGTAAAAATAGAACCGGGCATCGTCTATTCCTTCAAAGTAACCGCCGTGAATCGGGGCGGCGAAAGCTTCCCTTCGGAAATCCTTGCTGCCTATAAAGCCAAACGGGAAAAAGGACAGATACTTATCGTCAACGGATTCGACCGTATCAGTGGGCCGGCCGTCATAGACACTCCCGAGACTGTAGGTTTCGACCTATCGCAAGATCCCGGCGTTCCCTATCTCTATGACATCTCCCTCTGCGGTACCCAGCAGAACTTCAACCGGAAGGAAGCGGGAAAACGCCTGGGAGAGAGTAGAGAGGAATACGAAGGTATGAAAATTATCGGAAATACTTTCGATTACCCCTTTATACACGGCAAGGCCA
>ENA-OPSV01002625-OPSV01002625.1-human-gut-metagenome-genome-assembly--contig:-NODE-2625-length-10198-cov-2.468007_pt1 | contig 10198 bp, 2 predicted proteins | sample MGYA00241460_ERZ501912 | MGnify/ENA primary metagenome ERZ501912 (study PRJEB25962, sample SAMEA2042402) | human gut metagenome | biome: human gut; feature: human-associated habitat; material: faeces...
TGAACTGAAATGGGGGCGCAAGAAGGCAACAGTATTTGTCGGAATTATCATGGTTGTTCTCGGAAGTCTTTCTTCTCTTGGCTATGGTCCTCTGGCGTGTGTTAAGATCATTGGAATGCAGTTCCTTGATTTCTTTGATTTCCTGACGAACTCTGTCATGATGCCGATCGCAGCGATTGCTACCTGTCTTCTGATATCCAGAGTAGTTGGTACAAAGAAGATTGAAGAGGAAGTACTGCAGGAAGGTGGTACTTTCCGCAGAAAAAGAATCTTTAATTTTATGATCCAGTATCTTTGCCCAATCTTTGCGGCAATCATTCTTTTCAGTTCTGTGGCAAATGCATTTGGATGGATAACAATCTAAGGATTATAAGAGTGCGAAGCACGTAGCAATCTGTGTAATCATATCTTTTTTTAAAACGTACCCCACTATTTCTATTTTTTGAAATGGTGGGGTACGTTTTCTTTTGTTTCAAATTATATGTTGTGTTCAATTAGTAGAATTTGGGGCTACGTACCCAGAGATTTAAGCTTTTTCATATAGCGAGGTACATTTGCCTTTGATTCAAACTATATGTTGTGTTAAATTAGTAGGATTTGGGGCTAACGTACCCCGAAAATATAGAAATTTTATATATCGGGGTATTTTGGTTGCTGTCATATACAATATGTTGTGTGAATAAGTGTAATATTGCTGATTTCGTACCCCGAAATTTAACCAAATCTCTATGTCGGGGTACGCCGTACTTTTTACTTCTCATATTGTTGTTTCCTTTATCCTAACTCCCTATGGTTTTAGACAAAGAAGATGCCATATTATTGATTTACTCTCTAATATGGCACCTTCTTGTTTTTTATTTAATTTTAGCTTTTTTGCTTAAGCCTCTCTTAACAAGAATCTTTTTGTAAGATTTCTTCTTGCTCTTTGGAACCGTTATTTTTGCTTTCTTGTTTATACTTTTGAAAGCCGATTTTCCAACCTTTTTTAAAGTCAATTTTTTTGACTTGATTTTAATATTCTTAAGTTTCTTACAATTATAGAATGCCTTACTTCCTATTTTGCTAACGTTCTTTTCAATTGTAATACTTGTAAGATTCTTGCATTTCTTAAATGCATTGCCCCCTATTGCTGTAACTTTATAAGTAACATTTCCTATCTTAATTTGTGATGGAATAGTTGCTTTTTTAAGTTTCTTATCAATAGGGCAAACATATTCTACCTGCTGGTTCGGCACAATCACTCTGTAGATTGCGTTGGTTGTAGCATCTTCATAAGTACTTCCAACATTATACTCTTCTTTCAAAACATTTACTGTCTCAGTTTTAGTCTTTCCACAAACTGTACAAGTATATGTTCTTGTTCCCTGTTCTGTATATGTTGGCTCTTTTGTTATTTTTCCAGAATCCCACTTATGGCCTTTGGCTTCTGTCTTTATTGTTTTTCTGCTTATTTCTTTGTTGCATACTGTACAATAAACTACTTCGTCATAACTTCCTCCAGCTTCGCATACTGTTTCTGTTGCATTCTCGATTTTCTTCTCGCCTGCTACATGTCCTTTTGCCGGAATAACTGTTTCATCCTTCTTTGAATCACATCTCTTGCAATGAATTGATTTCAATCCTGTTTCTTCACAAGTTGCTTCCTTATCAACTGTAAAATCATTATCCCAATCATGTCCTAAGGCTTCAACTTTTTCTGTCTTTGTCTTTCCACAGACTGTACATTCAAATGTCTTAACTCCTTCTTCTGTGCATGTTGGTTCTTTAGTTACCTTGCCCTCGTTCCACTTGTGACCTTTAGCTTCTGTCTTTATTGTAGTTCTGCTTAATTCCTTTCCACATACTGTACAGTAAATTACTTCATCATAGCTTCCTCCAACTTCACATGTTGCTTCGGTGGCATTTTCAATCTTTACTTCGCCTTTAACATGACCCTTGGCTGGAATTGTTGTTATTTCTTTTCTTTCGTCACATCTCTTACAATGTATTGATTTTAAGCCTGTTTCTTCACATGTTGCTTCCTTGTCTACTGTGAAGTCTTTATTCCAGTTGTGACCAAGTGCTACAACTGCTTCTGTCTTGGTCTTTCCACATACCATGCATTGGAAGGTTTTTACTCCTTCTTCCGTACATGTTGGCTCTGTTGTAACTTTGCCATTATTCCATTTATGACCCTTTGCTTCTGTCTTTACTGTTGTTCTGCTTAACTCTTTGTTGCAAACTGTACAGTAAACTACTTCGTCATAGCTTCCACCTTCTTCACATGTTGCTTCGGTGGCATTTTCAATCTTTACTTCGCCTTTAACATGACCTTTGGCTGGAATTGTTTCTTTTTGTACATCAGTTATTTTTTGGTCATTGTATGTTCCGGTTGCTGTGTGTGTTATGTTTCCATCCTCCTCGCATGTTGCTTCCGTTCTGGTTGTTTCCACATCACAGTCCACTTTAATAACATGCTCACTATTATATTCGCATGTGTACACAGCCTTACATATACTATAATCATCTGACCACTGAAAATCCGGTCCTATGTAATTATGAATACAGATTTTGTTTACTTTAGTTGTTAAATCTGCAATATTGTATTCCTGTTTTGTAGCGTTTGAATCTGTAAGTTCATCTACAACAAGCTGGAACTTGCCTGATACATTCTCATTCTTTATAGCCTTAAAGGTCAATTTAATAACCTGTCCGTCAGCCTTTATATCGTCTGTTGACATAAAAGCAAATTTAACTTTTCCTTTAGTTGAAGTTGAAACATTAGTAAATGAATTTTTCAAAATCCCATCAGAAAATGACGCATCCTGTATTTCAAATATATCTTTGTCATATTCAAGATAAGCTGTCATTGAAGCTATTCCTGAATTGCCTGCCAGATTAATTGTAACGTCAAATGTTTCCTGTGAATCTATTGAATCAAGACCATTTACCGTAAACAAATTATCTGACTGCTGCTCTGACGTTGATATTGTTGCTTCATAACTTCCATCAAAAGTGCATTCCTGCAACTGCTCGTTTGTTATTGTTACATCTGATAATGAAATGTTACTAGATGTTGATTTTTCTAAAGGTATAAACTCCATATTCAGAAAATTCATCGTTGTTGTAGAACATTTATTAAAAGCATAGGCTACCTTAACAGTTCCTTCTTCAACCTTATTATATGAAACAATTAAGCCTTCAACATTTTTGTTAGCTGTGACTTTCTGAAATCTTACCTGCTCCTCATTATAATGTAAAATAAAGCTTCCGGACATTACTCCTGCATTGCGACTAAAGCCAAACCTGCACTGTACTGTATCATTAGCATTAGCATCTGTAGTTCCTTCTAGGTTAACCTGATAATTATCACTAAGTGGGTTATCAACATTTATGGTTAATTGTGAATCAATATTAAAGTCTATGTTAGAAAGATTTCTGTCATATGCTTCATTTATATTCGTATTAAATACACACTGTTCACTTCCTACGAAGTCAGCTGTATATGTAATTGCAAACAATTCTTTATCACTTACCGACAAACCATTGCCATTAATTAATGCTATTTTAACTGTACCCTGACTCTCTTTGGCTGATGTTATTGTTGATCCAAGCTCACTGCTAAACTTGCATTCTTTATAACTAAGCTTCTCATTGTCATATTTAATTAACATTTGATAACTGCTTAGATTAGTTATTCCTGTTCCATAATAATGTATTGTAACAACACCATTGCTCTGTTCATAGGATGTCCATATTGTTGGATTGTTATCATCTGCCTTTACTATTGTATTAGCAGGGACTATTGTCCCTGCTAACAATGAAACTACAAGAATGATGCTTACAATAAAATGATAAAATTTATTCTTTATTTTCATCTAAACACCTTCCTTATTTAAACTGAGTTATTTCTCCTGTTGCATACTGCAAAATTCTCATGGCATCTACTGCTGTAATCTTACCGTCACCGTTAACATCTGCTAAGCCAAGTATTACATCTGTAGGATTATCAAGTAATGCCAGTTTCAATGCAAGCATAGCATCTACTGCCGTTACTTTTCCGTCCATATTTACGTCGCCTAATTCATAGCTTGTGGCACTTGAATTAACAAGAACAATAATGCTTGCCTTCTGGCTGCTCTTTTCAAGCGATGCTGAAATAACTGCATATCCATTACCTACGGCTGTAATATTTCCATCTGAATTAACTGTTGCAACTGCCGTATTACTTGATGTCCACTGAATATTTCTCTTCTGGTTACTTGTTTCATTCCTAATCTGTGCATCGGCTGTATATGTTTCATCAGCATACATTGTTACAATATCCTGACTTAATTCTACATATGCCTCATCCTTAAATATCTCAATAGGAATCTCACACCTAGCATCCCTATAATATGCAGTAATTGTAGTTGAACACGGCTTAGTAAGTTCAAATACACATGTTCTTCCATTATCTGTTGATTCAATAAGTCTTACTGCTTCGTCATTGTATGACCAGTTAATAGTTGCTATTGAATCTAAAGGTTTGGCATTTACCTTTATAGTAACAATATTTCCAACAGTTCCTGAATACTTCTTGCTTTCTGAAGTAATCTCCTTTACAGGAATCTCATTAACAGTAACATATACATATTCACTTACACCATCACTATTTATACACATGTTAGTTACGCCACTTTGAATAGCTGTAAATGAACCGTCCTCGTTCTGTTTCAATATGGAAGAATCATAACTATATTCAACATAATCATGATATGTAGCATTAGCCGGTGATACTGTTACCTCAGGTGTAAAGGAATCGCCTATGTCTAATGTAACTCTTGAATTCTTAGCCTTTATACTCTTAATAGGAACATATTCACTCTGTTCAATAAATGATATTCTATCCTGGTCATAGTCAAGATTCTCTACTTCAACACCATTAATCTTTACACTTGTAATTTCCGGTTTAGATTCAGTAGTCGCATTATAATAATAGAAATATCCTAATTTGCCGCCATTAATAGTCTGATTATCAAATTTATATTTATATACGCCTCCTGTACTACTAGAGCTAATATTACTTATTGAACTAATAAAACTCTTATCTGACATTTTAACTTCTAAGCTTTTTATTTTTCCTGAAAAGTTTGTTTTTAAATAAATATATTTTTCTATATTTAATTCTTTTACGACTATATCTTCATCATTGTAAACCCTTACATTAGGATCTGTAACATCGAAAGCTTCTTTGTAACTTGATACCACTACCTGATTCTCTGTAAGCTGAACATCCTTCTTTCCCATGTATTCAGGCTTATATGTGAATTTAAGCTCTTTAGCAGATATATATTCTGTATCAACTTCCTTGTCATCAATTACAACTTTATCATTTTCGTTGAAATTAATACCCTTAACTGTTCCTGTCATGCTCTTTCCAACTATACCTGATTCAGCTCTAACTGCCGAGATATACGCCTTAGATTCTACCGGTACTATATTCGGTTCACCGATACTACCACTATAAGCATAATTAGTACCGTCTGTTGCCGCTATATAGTATTGCAGATTTCCAACATTCATATCCTCTGCATCAATGTGCGCTGTGTAATTAATACCTGTTGTGTTGTTCATTGTAACTGACTTATAGTTCTCTTCGCCTTCCATTCTATAGAATAAAGTTACGCCTTGTACTCCAATATTATCCTTAACTGTAGCTGTAACAGTAGCGCCTACTCCATTAATTATGGACTTAAGTGGTGTATGTTTAATAACCGGCGGTTTATCATCTACTGAAGCATTAGTTGTAATATTAGAAGGTCTTGATTCAGACATTGCCGTATCTACTACTGTAAAGTAATAATAATACTTCTTTCCTGCCTCGACTTTTTTGTCTTCGTATTCTTTCTCTTCTGATAACAAAATAGATGAATTAATCTTCTTAAAGCTTCCTTCCTCCCCTGTTTCACTTCTATAAATATTAAAGCCTGCCATAGTGTCATATTCATCCTGTGTCCAGTTAAGGTAAATACTTCCAACTCTACCTTCTGACTGCAATGTTAATGCTTCTGCTCCACTGGCAGTAACATCGAATTCAAATCTTCCCCAGTCAGTTCCTGTAGTAAGCCAATGGTCATCTGCTGCAGCAGCATCTTTAACTCTGAAATACTGATGTCCCTGATTAATAAGAACCTTAATAGGCATCTTACCAACCCATTCCCTTGCACTATTCCACTGTCCCTTTAAAGTATAATCTGTATATGGATCATCCGGTCCATAAGAAACCATTGGATCTGTCTCCTGATCCATATCTCTGTTAAACAAAACATGTACATCATATGTACCATTACCAACAGTATCTACCTTATCACCATTCTTATCTGTAATGTAAATATCTGAAACACAAGGATAAGTTTCCTCTGATGGCTTGTCTAAATATGGGCTTGTAATAATATCCGCATAATTTGTATTTGTATCAAAATCAACTAACTGTTTCTGAATAAGATTTTCATCTGTAGTTCCCCAATAATTATCCGTTGCCATATAAGTTAAATTGCTATTTGATGGAGTTATAATCTTCATCCACTCTGATGTATCAGTACAAATAAGTCGATTTAAAATAGCATTTCCCTTAAATGCTGCATTTTTTAATACACCTGTATTTTCTAAACTTATATTAGGATTTTTTATTACTGAATCTTTTGCTTCTTCCGGAAATTCTACCAATACATACTTTCTTAAATGTCTATTTCCATAGCACATCACAGCGCTATTATATATCCTATAAGTTCCTATTTTACTGTCTTTAGAAAAACTATATCTTTCAACGTTACTTGTCTCCTCACCTTTTACATCTAGTATTTTATCATTATCTTCATCATAATAATATCCACCGGCAAGTTCTAAATCCTTACTGCTTCCTTCTCCTAAAACATCATTAAATACTTTGTTTAATATATTTTTTTCATCAGTATCGTTCAAATTAAGCATAGCCAAATTTGCATTATTTTTTTCCAATACTTTTTCCAATGTAAGATAATTATCAAACGCTTTCGTATCATATCCATCTACATAATTTTCTCTATAAAAATAATTATCAAATTTATATGCAACATATTTTTTCCCATTCACATTGTAAATATTACTAACCACACTGCAATCCGGAGTTCTAAAATATTCTCCCGGATTTGCAAGTTTCGAAGCGTATCTGCTAGTACCATAGCCTGAATCTACAGTTGCTTCATTTACCAAATACGTACAGTTTATACTTGACTTGACATTTCCAATAAATCCATCACCATAAAAATCACTTGTCAAATAGCAATTATCAAATAAAACTGTATCCATATTTCCAAATACCATAGCTCCCTTATAAAATGATTTTGATCTAAAATTAGAGATTTTAGATTTTCCTAAATACTCTGCATCTATTATTGCCCCTTTTGCCTCAATGCACAAATTACCATTACAAAAATATCTTTCATACACCAAATCCATATTTTGTACGCAATTTAAATGTGAACCACTGCTTATATCTATGGTAGGATTTGTAATATTAACATAGTTCATATCTACTGTTCCTGAATCTGATTTTTTCACATTTACGCAGTACTGTTCAAAATCTTTTCCCGGAAATAAATCTATTGGCTGGCTTTCTGTTCCATTAAAGTGCATATTGCCCTTTACTGATATGCACGCAATGTAGTTATCACCATATGCCGAATACTGATCTGATGCCCAGAACTGTATCTTTGTTCCAGGTTCTACATTTACAGTTACTCCCTTTGGTATAAGAAGTGAATTTTTAATTATGTAGTAATTATCAGCTGTCAAAGTTTTATCTTCAGTTATTTTTCCTGAAAGCACTGTTCCCTTTACTATATGAATAGTGTAGGTTGTGTCATATGACTGTCTATAAACAGTAGTATCATTTTCATCTAATCCATTTTTAGCTTTATAGTTTATATTGAATTGAATGTTTAAATCGTTAGGTGCATTTTCTTTTATTTTTATTCTTATTGGATGTTCTACACCTACTACTGTTTTTGATTCATTATATTTAAATCCGTTGTTCTGTGTTCCAAAACTTCCTATATCATCTATTCCAACTTCTTTGTCTGAAACAAATTCTACATACTGATTGTCTATTCCATTAGTTGTAGCATTCACTGTTATAGTAACATTCTTAGCTGCTCCCCACTGATTACGAAGACCTATTGCCAAGTCTATTGTTTCACCCGGCTGAATTATTCCGTCACCATTGTTGGCCTTTGATATATCCTCTGAATCGAAGGCATATACTTCATACACATTAAGATTAGGCTTAGGCTTATTAGTCAGGGAATCCGTTAATGATAATTTACTATAGTTATAAGTCTTTTTTATACCTTCATTATAGTATGTGATTTTATCTTCTGTAGCTCCCACTAATTGTCCCATTATATATCTTGATGAGTATGTGCTCTTATCCTTTAATGAGCTTCTAAGTATGGCTGCCTCCGCTGATACCATAGGCGCTGCCATAGATGTACCATTCCATGATGCATAACGTCCGTTAGGAAGTGTACTATATACGCTAACACCCGGAGCTACTACTTCATACTCAGCATTTGCATTAGGTTTATAGTCCCAGTTAGAAAAACTTGCAAAGCTATTAGCTTCATCATATGCCATTACACCTATTACATAAGAATATGATGCAGGATACATATTTCGCCCTCCTAATGGACAATCTGCTGTTGGCGTGCTTTCATTACCTGCTGCTGCTACAAGCACACAGCTTCCGAAGGCATCCTGTAGAGCGTTTTCTATTAAGGCTGAATGAGCTGATGAACCAAATGACATATTAATTACATCTGCACCATTCTTATATGCATATTCTATTCCCTTTGCTATATCTGAAGAATAGAATGTTCCGTCTGACCCCCCTGCCTTAATTGGCATTATCTTAGATTTGTAGGCTATACCCACTCCGCCTACATTGTTGTTTTCCATGGCAATAATACCTGCCACATGTGTTCCGTGACCATGGTCATCCATAGGTGTTTCATTAGGATCTATTAGGTTAATTCCGTGTACATCATCTACATATCCATTGTTGTCATCATCAGCACCTGTTGTTCCGCTTACCTCTGCGCTGTTAGTCCATATATTATCCTGAAGGTCTTCATGGTTGTAATCCACACCTGTATCAATAACAGCTACTACTGTTCCTTCACCTGCAGTATTTCCATAGTCTTCATTACCCCATACTGATTCAAGCTTCTGATCCTTTAAGTACCATTGCTTGTCCATTCCCTTATTGTCTTCTGCTGATGGAACAGACTCTTCACTTGTAAAGTATTTGTATACAGGTTCTGCTATTTCTACTGTATTCTGACTGTTAGTGTTATCAACAATGCTCCAGATATCTTTTTCATCTGTAGTTATTTTGTAGGATACCTGCTTATGTTCTTTTTCGTCATTGTCCTTAATGGTATTCTCCATAATAACTTCACTGTCTGTAGCCTTAGCATCCTTATACCACTGTTCTTCTTCTATAGGCTTAGTGTTCTTGTCTTCTTTTCTAATTACAACAAAGCCGCCTTTTTTAACCTTTACGGCTTTTCTGTAATCTTCGTCCTTAGTCTCACGGATAATCTTCTGATAGTCAATCTTCTTGTCCGGGTCTCCTATCTTATTATCCACATTGTTTTTGTTCTCAGACACATTAGGCTCTTTAGACTTTTCAGTCTTAGTATCCTTGTTCGATACAATGTCTGCCTTTGCCACATCTGACTTGTTATCATTTGTTTTAGAAACTGTTGTTTCTTTTACTACTTTGTTACTGTTGCCATCCATAAAAGTCGATGTTGCAAAGCCTGTTACAATCAGTGCTACTGCAAGTACAACAGCAAGTACTTTTTTCTGCCAATTTTTCATAACAAAAAACCTCCTTCTACTTGTATTTTAATGTTTCTACTTTTGATTCTAGTTATCCACTGTTATTAGAATCTTTCATAGTTACATTATAATACATTGGAAGGAGGCTTTTTTTCACAAACTGACCCCTATTAAGTTTACTCTTCATATCATCAGCTAGCTAGTTTATAATTCCACAACTATCCCCAAACTTCTTTGGCTATTTCCTTAACAAGTGTAAGCTTGGCCCACTGTTCTTCTTCTGTAAGTTTATTACCTATTTCGCATGACGCAAAACCGCATTGTGGACTTAGGCACAATCTGTCAAGAGAAATAT
>ENA-OPSV01002635-OPSV01002635.1-human-gut-metagenome-genome-assembly--contig:-NODE-2635-length-10170-cov-3.155215_pt1 | contig 10170 bp, 9 predicted proteins | sample MGYA00241460_ERZ501912 | MGnify/ENA primary metagenome ERZ501912 (study PRJEB25962, sample SAMEA2042402) | human gut metagenome | biome: human gut; feature: human-associated habitat; material: faeces...
AAAAACATATTTTTCTGCGAAATCCCAGAAAGAAGTTCTAACTATTTTTTATCAACCCCCCGCAAGTTTAACGAATTAGTTAGCACCGAAGCAAAAACATATTTTTCTGCGAAATCCCAGAAAGAAGTTCTAACTATTTTTTATCAACCCCCCGCAAGTTTAACGAATTAGTTAGCACCGAAGCAAAAACATATTTTTCTGCGAAATCCCAGAAAGAAGTTCTAACTATTTTTTATCAAACACCCGCAAGTTTAACGAATTAGTTAGCACCGAAGCAAAACGTATTTTTCTGCGAAATCACGAAAAGCGGTGCTAACTATTCGTTAAACTTGGCTTTTGCGAATAGTTGGATGTCTCAATCAAAACCTCTCTCTCTGAATTAAACTGCCTCTAATTTCCGCTTCTGCTGCCCGAACCGATCCACTGTATATATTTTTATAAACATCCAATTCATTTCTTTGCGGCTTTTTAGATTCTTGCCAAAAGTTCCGCCGGTGTAAATGCTATAACTTTGCTCTTCATAAAATCCTTAAGATTTCTTGTAACAATATAGTCCGCATGGACAGACTCCGCAGTTGCACTTTGAACAGCATCCTCAAAATCCTTCCACTTCATTGCAACAGCCCTCTCCAAAACGGCAGGACTGAAATCAGCAAATTCAAAAATCAGGTTTAATTTTCGAAATACATCTTCAATTTGATCTGGTGTCAACTGTTTTCGCATAACATACATCATATTCGCATACGTTAAAGTCGAAAGATATCCCTTTGCCTGTTCTGTTTCACATAATTTCCATATCATAGAAGAATCTTTTACAAATTCCGGTCTATTTAAAAGCACATCTAAAATGATATTTGTATCAACCAACAAAACCATATTTTTCCCTCAGGCTTTTTTCCTTAGCTTCATCCAAATCGTAATCTTCCTGCAAAATTCCGGTGAGGGAATCTGTCAAATAGGATACCGTCGCATCCTTTGGAATAAATCGCCCAACTTCCTTACCATTTTTTGTCACAATGATTTCCTGTCCAGACATCACCATACTAAGATATCTTCCAAAATTATTCTGCATTTCCGTCGCAGTTGCAGTCTCAATCATCATATCAGCACCTCCCGTAACAAGTCTTTCAATATTAGCTAATATTATTATATTCTATTTTAACTATTTTATCAATTACAGTGCAACAATATTCCCCACCAACCGATGTACCTGCTGCCTGGTTGCAATCGGGTAGATTTCCCGCATGTGCGCTGCGATTTTTTCTCCGGAGGAAGCCGCTGACTCTGTATAAGCGCTTGTCACATGATCCCGTCCCCAGAGATGCTCCGGCGTACAGTAAACAGCGACAGGCCAGCCGTAGGCTTCTCCCTTTTTGTTTTTTCGCTGGCGAAAATCTCTGACACAAAGATAAGTCTGCATCTGAAGCGCCGTAATCACGCCATCAAAGCCTTTTTCACCGCCCTTTCCAAAACCGGCTTTTTTCTTTAACTCACTGGAAAAATATTCTGCTTCGGCATTTTCTTCTAAATAGAAATCCATGATTTTCTTTTGCCGGATGGACGCCTTTTCATCATCCCAAAGCGCATCAAAATCATATCCGTCCCGCCTAAAGTTTGCAAAATACGGAAACCACTGCTTTGAAATAAAACCCGCTTTCTTATCAAAAAATTTTCCATAGGCGACTTTACCGCTTCTGGCAATGATCTCACGCCATTCCCAGGGATCGCTTTTGGGATCGCCGCTCCACCAATATTCCGGTGCAGTGCGCTCTTCCAGTGAAAACCCCGGAATCTCATTTTTAAAAAGCGGCAAAAATCCCACCTTATTGATATATTCCACTGCTTCATCGACTGTATGGATACATTCCGGGTCCTCCCGACTTACCCCATACATAATCCAGGTCCCGCTTTCGTTTCCCATTTTTTCCTTTCATTTCTGCGCACGCTTTTTACGCATATCGAGTTTGTGTCAAGTGCGCGCAGACACAAATCTCTCGATTGAATAATTTTTATTTTTCAATCTTTATTTCCCGTTTTTAATTTGGCTTTTCAGCACCTAAGATTGCGATATTTTCTTCCTTCAAATCCCAAAACCAGATATCGTCCAGTTTTGACGCTCCCTCCAAAAAGGATTCCCGCCATGTCCGGTACTTAGCTCCATCTACAGGCTCCATATCATAGTTTCCATCCCAGTCGGCAGGCAGCAAATAATAAACGACACCGTCTTGATCTGCATCGATATCGTCTGGAAAAACGTCTCCCTGTTCCTTCGTCTTTGCTACGCTTTTATCCCACGCATCCGCTCCGCCGCAGATTTCATACTGATCAGTTTCAGCATTATAGCGGTATAGAAAATATGGCCAGAATTCTCCGGCAAGTCCCTGATTATGCGACCATTGTGCTTCAATCACTCCATTGTCATAACAGGTCAGCGCCGGAAACTCACACAGCTCTACATGAGTGCCGTTATCTCCGTATCCCCAGATATATTCTACCGTATCCGCCATCGAAGCACCTGTCCAGTTGAGCAACAGCTCTTCTTGTCCATCGCCATCTACATCGTACAAAGCAAAATACGTGCTTTCCTGTCCATAGGTATCCGGCACTCCATGATCTGTTCCCTCGATTTTTCCGAAACAATATGCATCCCACAGGATTTTGCCAAACGCTTTTGTCTGTTCCTCTGCCGAAAAAGGCTCTGCCCCATAAACTGCAAGAACGCCATAATAAGTGCCTACGGTTCCCGCATCGGCAGTATATTGCCCAACGTCCTCAATTCCGTATCTTAAAAGAAAATAGTCCAGATCATGGAGCACCTTATAGAGTTCATTCGCATACTGCATCTCATGCGTTGTCTGCGCCATCCGCGCCAGATCCATCAGTTGCTGTAGGTCTGCTGCCAGAGCTTCATTTTTCACAGAGGACTTCATTTCGGAAATCAAATCAATAAAATCTGCCGCGTCAAAGTTATTCGTCACAATTCCAGGCTCCGTATAGGTTTCCGCAAATTCCTCTTCTGTGATATTTTCCGCTTTCATGATGACATCCTTCGGATAGATCGCCTGATGATACCACCAGCCCAGCTGAATGTCGCCTTTGCAGTCAAAATACTGCCAGTATGGGCTTTCTTTATCTGACAGCTTTTTAAAGAGGTTGTCGTTCAGATATGCGGATTCCATTTGAAGATTTGCAACTTTGATATTTTCCCTCAGTCTGGAAATTTCCGTCTCCGGCATCCCATCCAGCGTTTTTTCCCGCATGGCAAGGACTTCTTCTTTGGAGGGTCTTACGTTGTCGGAAGCCGACTTTATTTCCGCGGTTTCTGCATCCGCGTCAGTCTGCTGCATCACGGTTTCCGGAACGCCTGTCTGGGATTCCGTGAAATTATTTTCCGGTACCGCAGATACAGATTCCGAAAAACCTGCCTGCTGCCCGCAGCCGGTCAGGATAAAACATAATAAAATTGACAAAACGTATTTTCTGAAATATTTCATAATGGTCTCCCGCTCGGATGTTTCTCCATCCATGCCATGATACGCCAGCAGCTCATTCCATCCAAAAACAGCGGTTTGAAACTACATCACAAATTTCAAACCGCTGTTATTCCTGACAATAGACTGCTCACAAAGCATAGGTTCTATTGTTTCACTTTTGTTTTACTGCTCTTTTTGTTCAAAATGTAACTGTTCCGTACCCTCACAGTTACGTGCAAAAATCCATTCCAAATCGGCTGTGCCGATAGGATTTTTGCCTTCCAGTTTAAATTCTCTTACGGTCAGCGCAGTAAATGCGCAGACCTACTGCTCTTTTTGTTCAAAATCTTCAATGATCTGCGTAATCAGCTTCACGGTTCCATCAATGCCGAGAACCGAGCTGTTTAGACAGAAGTCGTAGCTGTCTGCGCGTCCCCACTTTTTGGAGGAATAATAGTTGTAATAGCTCTGACGCTGTTTATCCTTCTTGATCATCATGTCTCTTGCCTTGGACTCGTTTAAGTCAGGATATTTCTTCACCAGACGTTTGATCTTCGTCTCTTCGTCCGCGTAGATGAAGAAATGCAGGCAGTTTTTCATGTCGTGCAGCGCATAGTCTGCGCAACGGCCAACCAATACGCACGGACCCTCTTTTGCGATGCTCTTGATCGCATCAAACTGTGCCAGAAAAACTTTATGGCTAATCGGCATATCCATAAAGGTGGATGTATTGTAGCCAAAAGAATAAGTATCCATGACCAGATTGTAAAGGAAAGAGTTGGTCGGACGTTCATCATGTGTCTTAATCATCTCTTCGCAAAATCCGCTGTCCTTGGCGGCTCTGGATAACAGCTCCTTGTCATAACATTTGATGCCGAAATGCTCCGCAAGCTTTTCCCCGATCTCACGGCCACCGGAACCAAACTGACGTCCAATCGTAATCACTGTATTCATAGCATCACCCTCTCTTCGTTGTTGATACTGTTATTATATACAATTCCCACGAAGAATTCAACTATTTTTTCGTCGTTTCCACCACAATCAACTGATAGGGATGCAGAATCAGATTGTCACCAATTCTCGTCACCTGCGGCAGATTGACAAAAACCACTTCCTCATAATCCTCTTTTAAGGTCAGGAAACGCTCTGCAGAGCTTTCATTGCAGATTACAGTCAGACACTGCTTACCGAGCGTTCTCTTAAATGCAAAAATCCTTTCCTGATCCTCGTACATCGGTTCGAACGTACCATAAGTCAGCAAATCACGGTATTCCTCCGACTTGCGGAAGCACAGCAAGCGCCTGTAAAAATTCAATACAGAACCGTATTCCTTTTCCTGCCGCGCCACATTGATCTCAGGATAATTCGGATTGACCTTCAGCCAGGGTTTTCCGGTTGTAAAACCAGCATTTTCCGCGTCACTCCATTGCATCGGTGTTCTGGCGTTATCACGACTTTCCCGCGCACAGCCAGCAAACGCTTTTTCTTCCGGGAATCCACAGGCAACTGCATAACGATAGTTGTCCAGCGTCATGATATCATCAATGTCTTCCAATTCGAAGGGACAGTTTGTCATGCCGATTTCCTGTCCCTGATATAAAAACGGCATACCGCGCTGCAGTACCTGCAGACCGGCAAGCGCCGATATGCTGGCAAAGCCGTAATCCTCGTCCGGAATATAGATCGTCGCACCACGCGCCATATCATGATTTTCGATAATATTTGCCTCAAATGCAATATCCCCAAGCAGCTTCTGGTTGACAAACACATCCTGTTTCCATTCGTCCGGGTTCATGTTTCGGTCAAACTCACACTGACAGGTTCCTTTTTTATAGCTTTGGATCGGATCAAAGGCAAACATCGTGGAAAAATATCCGTCCTCTCCGATAAATTCTTCCAGCTGCTCCCTGTCGACCTCGAACACCTCTCCGACCGTAAACGCATCGTGGGGCGCAAAGCAGCGTTCCTTTAATTCTCTTAAAAAGACGCCAATGCCATTTTTCGTCCCGCCGTCGCGCTTCTGCATCCGGGTGATGCTGTTGGTTAAAAAGCCTCTGCCGTCCGGCCCGTCCACCGGAAGATCTTCCCAGGTCAGGTCTTTTTTAATGTTGATGATCGCGTCAATCCGGAAGCCTGCGATGCCGCGGTCAAGCCACCAGTTGACCATCTTGTAGATTTCCTCTCGCAGGGCAGGATTTTCCCAGTTTAAATCCGGCTGCTCTTTGGCATAGGCATGGTAATAATATAAATTCTCCTGTCCGGGCAGCTTTTCCCAAACACTGCCGCCAAAATAGCTGCGCCAGTTGTTCGGCTCTTTTCCGTCTTTTCCCTCTTTCAGGTAAAAATAATCGCCATAAGGACCTTTAGGATCTGCAATCGCTTTCCGGAACCAGGCATGCTGATCGGAGCAATGATTGACCACAAGATCCATGATGATCGAAATATTTCTCTTTTTGGCTTCTGCGATCAGACGATCCATATCCTCCAGCGTACCAAAACGCGGGTCGATATTCTCATAATCGGAAATATCATATCCATTATCCACCATCGGAGACGGATAGACCGGAGAAAGCCATAAAATATCAACGCCGAGCTGTTCCAGATATGGAAGCTTCTCGATCACACCGGCGAGATCTCCGACACCATCCCCATTTGTGTCTAAAAAGCTCTTCGGGTAAATCTGATATCCGATCTTTTCATGCCACCATTTTTTCTTCATTTGTCCTCATCCTCCTGTTTCGGATCGTTTTTATTCCAAAGCTCTGCTCCCTCTGTAAAGAAAAATGCCGCCATCTGGGAACGGGAAGAAAATTCCTGCGTTTCCAAAAGCGCTTTTACTTCCTCCCGGCTGTAAAAACGTGCGGAAATTTCTTCATTATCAGACGTATGGTCTGAAAAATTTCCTCCTGCCTCTACAAAGGCGATATAGGTTTTCGTATCGGAAAAACCGACTGCAGAATAGGAGGGCGGCAGGATCTTCAGCATTTTTTTCACCGAAAGTCCTGTTTCCTCATACAGCTCCCTGCGGATACATTCCTCAATCGTTTCTCCTTTTTCCTGCATCCCGGCGCATAGGTTGAAAATCGCTTTATTGATGCTCATGCGAAACTCCCTTAAAAGGAGCATTTTCCCATCCTGGAATGCCACAATAGAGACACCGCTTGCCCGTCTGCCAAGATCCTGCGCATCTTCCAGCTCTTTTCGGCTGACGATTTCGTAGGTTTTTAATTTGCCTGCTTTATTTTCATAGGACAGCTCATAATTTTTCAGATATTTGCCGTCCCGCACCTTTTTCATGCCAAGAAATTTCATGCCTTTTCCCTGCCTGTCTGATCGATTTCAGTTATCGCTGTACCCCTGTAGGTTTCAGCCCCTTTAACTGCTCTGCCAGTGTGCCTTTGACCTTTTTGCGTGTCAGCTCCACCAGTCCAAGAGCAGTGATGTCCACGACGCGAACCGGGACCGGATCGTCTTTACAAAGGCTGCGCAGCTCCTCCAACAGTTCTTTTGCCGCCTGCCGGTCCTTCTGATTGATAAAGTCTATCAAAATAATACCGGAAAGATTGCGCAGCCGGATCTGGCGCGCTGTTTCCTGCGCCGCTTCTCGATTGATCAGGGCAAAGGTTTCTTCCACATTTTTGGAGCCGTCATATTTTCCTGTATTGACATCGATCACCGTAAGTGCTTCTGTTGGTTCGATGACCAAATATCCGCCGGATTTTAGCCAGACGCGCTTCAAAAGCGCTTCTTCCAGCTTCCCGGCAAGCCCATAGAGTGCAAACAGGTTCGGTCGGCTGTCTCTGTAGAACGAAATTTCCGGACATTTCGTGCCTCCCTGCAGCTCCGGAGTTCTTTTGCCGAACCGCTCCACGGAATCCGCTGCAAAGGAGGGTAATTTTTTCTCTATACCGGATGCACCGCTGCCGTACAAGTCCTCCAGCGCGGTATAGACGAGCGTTTCATCTGTCACGATCTTATCCGGCAGCTGCTTATGTGAAAGAAGCTCTATCAGCCAGCCAGGGCGTTCTTCCGAAATCATGGAAAAGACCGTCCGGCTTCTGCCGACGCTTAAAAGCTTCTGCGCCTTTTCGAGAAGAGCGTTTGCCTCGCGTAAAAGGGCTTTATCCGCAGCATCCCCCGCCGCAGTCCGCACCACCAGTGTCATTCCATCCGGAACGGTTACACTTTGCAGCACTTCCCGGAAATGATCTGTCGCCTCTTTTGGGAGCTGCTTGGAATACCGCACGCCGTGTCCGCCGTCCAGAACGACTGCTGCCAGCCGCCCCTCCAGGCTGATCTTCGCTGTCAGGGCAGGCTCTTTTGTCTTTAATGCATCGCGCATCACCTGCACCAAAATCTCATCGCCTGCCAGCAATCTGCCATCCCAGCGGCGGTTCGTCAGCACCGGAGCCTGCGCTTCTTTGAAAGGCAGGTAACAGGTCTGTCCACCGGCGATCTCCACAAATGCAGCATCAATATTTTTTACCACATGCTTGACTTTTCCGACGTAAATATTTCCCAGAAGCGACCGTCCCTCCAGATGGGGATGAACCTCTGTCAGTTTGTCCTTTTCCAAATAAAAGGAAGTTAATACCGGTTCTGTATGTTCCTTTAAAACCGCTCTTGTGATCACGCATACACTGCTCAAAATGCTTCTCCTATCGCATCCAGCGGAACAAAGGAAGGCTCTTCTTTCGTTCCCGTATTCATCCAGGTTTCCATGCGCACGGTCTGCAGCTCAATCTTTGACGCCTCCAGACCTGCGAGGGAAAGGACTGCATCCGTTACGAACTCCGGACGGATATTTCCGCCGCTGCTTGCATCTACCATAAATACCAACGCGCCGTCGTCGATGTGACAGTCATAAATACCGGACCGAATATCGACCTCTGCCGTGCTGCGCTTGGTTTCCTTTGTAATCCAGAGTTCCTTTTTGGAAAGCAGCCCGTCCACCGCGCCCTGACAGCCTGCAAAGCTCTTTTCGGGATCTTTAAATGCTACTGCATAAGTTGCCGCAGCGACGCTCGCCATCGCGTTTCCCGCCTTTTCCGGCAGCATCTTTACACTCAGGATATCGATTCCGTAAGGACATGCCTCCTGCAGGCGCTCCTTAAAATCCTCTGCGCCATCAGACGAAGCGATTTCCACGTCCATATATTCGCCCACGCTGCACAGTCCGACACCCAGCGGCGCAGCAAAGCTCATGACCTGATGCGGATTAAATCCATGTGTATACACAACATCCAGTCCGGCTCTGCGGATCGCCTTCTGGAAAAAGCGCAGCACATCCAGATGTCCGGTAAAGCGCAGCGGACCATATTTTGCAAATTTTACACGTACCATCATACCGCATCCCCTCCTCTTTGTTCGAAACAGATTCCGCCGCCGAAGCGCGCAGCGCCGCAGCCCTGACACTGCATCTTACAGTTGGGTGTTACGACAGCCTCCGCCGCACGTTTCCATTCCCGCAAAAGGAAGGCTCTGTTTACGCCGCAGTCCAGGAAATCCCATGGGAAAACTTCCTCATCGCTGCGCATTCTTGTCGTATAAAAGTCCATATCGACATTGCACTCCTGAAAGCAGTCCACCCAGGTCTGATACTTGAAATATTCGCCCCAGGCATCGTAAATACAGCCTTTTTCATACGCTTTTAAAATCACGTCGGCAACCTTTCTGTCGCCGCGGGCAAACACGCCCTCTAAAACGCTGACGTCCGCCTCATGCCAGTTGTATTTGATCCGCTTCTGGTTAAGCTGTTCACGCACCGCCTGCTTGGTCAGCGCTGCCTTATCCAAAAACTGTTCCTTTGTACACATCGGTGCCCACTGAAAGGGAGTGAACGGCTTCGGGATAAAGAAGGATGTACTGGAAACAATCTGTACCGGCCCGTTTCTCTTTTCTTTTGGAACAACCTCATAATAGAGGGCTGCAATCTTGTTGGACAGCTCTGCGATCCCACGGATATCTTCTTCTGTTTCAAAGGGCAGCCCGAGCATGAAATACAGCTTCACGCGGCTCCATCCGCCCTCAAATGCAAGTCCTGCGCCCTTTAAAATCACTTCTTCGGTCAGTCCCTTGTTGATGACGTTTCTCAGACGCTGACTTCCTGCTTCCGGTGCAAAGGTCAGGCTGCTCTTTTTGACGTCCTGTACCTTTCCCATAACGTCTAAAGAAAACGCATCAATTCGCAGAGAAGGCAGGGAAATATTCACTTTTTTCTCCTGACAGGTCGTCATCAGGAAGTCTACCAGCTCTTCCAGATGGGAATAGTCGCTGGAACTCAAGGAGCTCAAGGAAATTTCTTCCTGACCGGTGCTGTCCAGCATCGTCGTCGCGTAATGCTTGAGGGTTTCGAGGCTCTTTTCGCGTACCGGACGATACAGCTGCCCTGCCTGACAGAAACGACAGCCGCGGATACAGCCGCGCTGAATTTCCAAAACGACACGATCCTGTGTCGCACGGATAAACGGAACCACCGGTTTCTCCGGATACGGCGCATTGTCGAGATCCATCACGATTTCCTTTGTAATCTTTGCCGGAACACCCTCCTTGGTCGGGACAAAAGATGCGATTGTCCCGTCCTCTTTATAGGATACTTCATACAGGGACGGCACGTACATGCCGGGCACTTCCCTCGCCGCGCGCAGAAGAAATTCCTGACGGCTGCCGCCTTTTTCTTTTACTTCTTTATAGACGT